>Ga0194055_10003315_pt1 | contig 12412 bp, 9 predicted proteins | sample SepL449m_MetaG_FD_155482 | JGI IMG/M metagenome (GOLD analysis project Ga0194055, IMG submission 155482) | Anoxic zone freshwater microbial communities from boreal shield lake in IISD Experimental Lakes Area, Ontario, Canada - Sep2016-L442-9m | ecosystem: Environmental > Aquatic > Freshwater >... | reverse complement strand
CGTGATTGGCATCCGGGTGACTCAGGGGTTTGTGCGGCAGGAAGAAAATGCCAGACTTTTTGGCGACCTCGTCACAGATCATTCCCGTTACAACACCGCTGTGATGCACACTCACGGGCTCTTCCTTCCGTTGATTGAACTCAATTCGCAGGTCTTCGCTGCTCTGCTGCTGGTGATCGGCGGATGGCGGGTGCTGACTCTTGATCCCGGGGCCGACATCGGAGAATTGGTCGGGTTCTTCTTCATGGCAAACGTGTTTTTTGCTCCACTGACGATTCTGGGAAATCAATACAATCAATCAATGACAGCGATGGCGGGGGCAGAGCGATTGTTTGAGCTTCTCGACCGGCAGCCTGAATGGTGCGATCCGCCACAGGCGATCCCAGTGACTCAGTTGGAAGGTCGCGTGGAGTTTGAACACGTGACATTCGAATACGATCAAGGACGCCCGGTCCTGCATGACATCAACTTTGTCGCACTGCCAGGTCAGACGATTGCATTGGTGGGGCATACCGGCAGTGGCAAGACATCGATCATCAATCTACTGGCCAAGTTCTATCTGCCGACACAAGGCCGCGTACTGATCGATGGGCACGACCTGTTTGATCTGCAGAGCAGATCGTTACATCGTAAGTTTGGTCTGGTCCTGCAACAAAACTTTCTGTTCATGGGAACCGTCGCCGACAACATCCGATTTTCGCGGCCTGAGACTTCTGATGAGGATTTGCGTGACGTCTGTCGCAAACTAGATTGCCTTGACCTGATGGAGTTGCTGCCGCGAGGATTTCAAACGCTTGTGGGCGAACGAGGTGGTCAACTGTCGCAGGGCGAACGGCAAATGGTCTGCTTTGCGCGGGCGCTATTGGCTGATCCGCGACTGCTGATCCTGGATGAAGCGACCAGCAGCATTGATCCGGGAACTGAGGTTCGACTGCAAAAGGCATTGGCCGTGCTGTTGGCAGGTCGGACCAGTTTCGTCGTCGCGCATCGACTGAGTACGATTCGCCATGCCGACCAGGTGATAGTCTTGGAGCACGGGCATTTGATCGAACGGGGAACTCACGACTCGTTGCTGAAGGCGCACGGAGCCTATGCACGTCTCTATGATCGCTTCGCTCGCGCCGGATCTTCTTGATCGAATCGCGGCCGGTTATGGATTCCTACGAATCACGCGGTGGAAGTGAAGTTCTACCTCTCGATCGATGACCCGCCGCACCCCTTCAACCAGACAACTTGGTTCGTGATCAGATTCTCCCTGCCGCTTGATCTGTTCCAGGGGAGTTCCGGGAAACACAGTAAATGTGCTTTGGTGGATGATCTGGTTCCCGGCATCAAGGTCGGGAACGATGAAGTGGACCGTCGCACCATAAGTCAGCATCCGATGCTGATATGCGTCTTCATAAGGGCGAAATCCCGGGAATGGCGGCAACAGACCATGGTGCAGATTGATGATTCTTCCCGCGAATCGCCAGCAGGTTCCGGCGGGAAGAACTCGCATGTATCGCGCCAGCAGGATGTAGTCGACTTGGTAACGGTCGAAGATTTCTACCATCTGCTCGTTGTCGGGTTCCCCTTTAGCATTGCCGATGTTGTGCCATTGCACGTCAAACTGCTCGGCCACCCCACGGCACGAATCGCGGTTACCGAGCATCACTGCCGGTGTTGCTCGCAGACGCTTATCGCGAATCGCTCGCAAGACCGCCAGTGCCGGCTCGGGCCGGAACGTTGTGCAGATTGCCAGACGCGGAGGTGCCATTTGTTCGTCTCGCGACCACGTCCGAATCGAAAGATTCTTCAACTGACCGATCTGTTCCATCTGTGCACGCAGTGACGCGACAGTCGCACCGTTATCCGGCCAATCACACCGCAACAACATGGCGAACAGTCGTTCGGAATCGTGGTCATACATCTGGATTTCATAGATGTTGGCCCCCGCGGCAGTGACATGGTGAACGATCGGGTCAGCCAGCCCATGATTATCGGGGCCGACGGCAGTAATGACGACTTGCATGGTGTCTCTGAGGAACCCAAATGTGACAAACAACAATCCTGCGGAAACTCGCCCCAGTATATCGGAGTGGCTCCCCCGGGGTCACGTGGCGTCTGCGAATCGAGCGGGAAATGCCCGAATTCAGAGTCACGAAGGCTTACGAGTCGGAATAGCGCGATAAAGTCGGACCAGACCGAGCAGTGCGACAAACCCGAGTGTCCCGGCCCCTGCCAGAATTCCCAGTCCCAGCCAATCGCTGAAGATCAGCCGCGTCCGTTCCCACAGCCAGGCCCAGAAAAACAGCACAAACAGCGCCGCCAGGCTTAACCACGGTCCGTACGGAAGATACGTCTTCCCGGAAACCAGCGAGATCATCACTCCCACCGTCAATCCAGCGATCGGCGCGAGCAGAAAGACCATCAATACGCCCTGCCATCCGAGAAAACTGCCAATCATCGCCATCAGAGTGACATCACCCAACCCCATGGCCTCTTGTCCGAGCACATGAGAACTCACCATCCGGGCAATCCAAGTGATCGCGGCACCAACAATTGCCCCAGTACAGCTCCAGGCGAGTGCGTGCCAACCGCGATGAACGTCGTACCACGCGGGAATCAACGGACCTCGCAGGTGCGGAATGGCATAGTGCCAATCGACCCATAAATGGCAGAGCTGCAGATCACCGACGGCAACCGCCATCCCGACCCCGACCAACACTCCTGCCACCGTGATTTGATCAGGAATCAGGTAAGAATCGAAATCCGTGGCCGTTGCGACGATCAGCAGGCTGATCAGCGCGAGATGGTAAACGAGCCGCAGTGTTCGACCAGTTCCCGATGGCTGAACTTCAGGGCAATCCTGCAGTCGTAAGTCCATCGCAGCGAATTCAAAGGCAGCAAACAAAACTGCCGTGACACCCATCAGGATCATGCATCGCCGCCAGCGGATTTGCGATGAGACGACAGGCCAATGCATCGCCTGACGTTCCCGCTGACACATCCGTTCCACCCAGCCGCTGATGCCAAGGCCAACGACCAGGCCGATCAGGGTGAAGATCAGAAAATTCAAAATCACACGCTCCAGCGAATTCAAAAAAGACGGTCCGGCAGTTTCAACTCAGAACGTAAGGATCGGAGAAAAGTCGCCCAAAACGGACTTCGGGAAAACGCAGCCCAGAAAGACTACGGGAAAGACAGAACAAAAAAACAGACTGGCAATCAGGCTGAAATTCAAACCAGGAACATCATCTTACTGACATTGATACCACAGGACATCTTGTCGGTCGATGGATTCCCAGCTACCCTCCACTAATCGAAAACGCATTTTGCCACCGGCAGTTGCGGCGGAAATGATTCAAACACCTGGAAAGGGAGGCGGGCGGTGAAGAATAAACTGGTGATCGCGGTCGCGATGATGGCCGTGGCGTTTACTCAGTGGAGTCACGCACAGGAACTGACATTTGGTTCCAAGGCTCCGAAACTGGCCGTGAAATCCTTCATCAAGGGAGATCCGGTCGAGAAATTCGAGAAGGGAAAAATCTACGTGGTCGAATTCTGGGCCACCTGGTGTGGTCCTTGTCGGGCTACGATTCCACATCTGACGAAACTGCAGAAGCAGTACAAGAAGGAAGTGACGTTTATCGGCGTGGCGATCCTGGAAGAAGATCAGGACGAAGTCGGGAAGTTCGTCGAAAAAATGGGTGACGAAATGGACTACCGCGTCGCCCTGGACCTGGTCCCCGAAGACGGTGATGGCGATGAGGGTGCGATGCACAAGACATGGATGGAACCTGCCGAACTGCAGGGAATTCCCGCAGCTTTTATCGTCAATGGCGATGGCGTGATTGCCTGGATCGGACACCCAGGACAAATTGATGATCCATTAAAAAAGATCGCAGGCGGGACATGGGATCTGGTTGCAGAAGCGAAAAAGATTCGCGAAGCAGCCGCCGAGAAGAAAAAGATGGAGGCGCTGTTTACGAAGCTGCGTGGATTGTTCGGGGAATTCGAAAAGACCTCGGATCCGACGGATATCCTGAAAGAACTGGATCAGGCAATCACAGATTTGCCGGACCGAGCCACCCAATTCACGATGGTCAAATTCCAGGTCCTCGCCAGCCCCAAGGGTGACGTCGATAAGGCTCTGGAAATCGGCAATCACCTGTTGGAACTCGCGGATGTCGGAGAAAACGCCGAAGCCCTGAACTCCATCGCCTGGATGCTGGTTGCCCCGGAACGCGAAAAGAAGGCGGACCCCAAGCTGCTGAAATATGCCTTGAAAGTGGCATTGAAGGCCGACAACCTGACCAAGAACGAAGACCCTTCGATCGGCGATACCGTCGCGAAGGCCTATTTTGATCTTAGCCAACTCGATAAAGCCGTGGCTACACAGGAACGCGTTGTCGAGCAGGTGATGGGAACAGAACTGGAAAATGAACCAGGATTCAAGAAGCGTTTGCGACAGTACAAGCGAGCTCTTGATGCATCCAAGGACGAGTCGCCCAAGAAGTAGAGTGTGAGTGCTACGAACATCGCTTCCGGATATTTCGGCGATAGTTAAATGGCAAATGGCGGACATCCCAACGTCCGCCATTTGCATTTTTCAACCATCGCCCTTAAGGCGACGCGTTAGGCCTGTTTCCAATGGTTGGAGACTTGTCCCTGTGGATCAGGATTCCATGATGTCCTTTTCCTTGGCTTCCGCCAGGGCATTGATTTTGCCTTCGTATTGCTTCGTCAGATTTTGAATTTCTTCCTTGGTCTCATCGTGCAGGTCTTCGCTCATCGTCTTTTCTTTCAGAGCGGTGTCGGCATGCTTGTTGGCGTCGCGACGGATGTTGCGTACTGCGACTCGACCATCTTCGGACAGATCCTTCAAACGCGCCACCAGTTGCTTACGTCGTTCCGTCGAGAGCGGCGGAATATTCAGGCGGATGACACGACCGTCCGAGTTTGGTGCCAGGCCAACATCGCTCGACTGAATCGCTTTCGCAATATCGTTCAATGTCCCTTGATCAAAGGGGCGAATCATGATCTGCTGCGGTTCGGGGCAACTGATCGTCGCGATTTGCTTGAGTGGCGTCGGTGATCCGTAGTACTCGACGCGAATGGTATCAACCAATCCAGGCGTCGCACGGCCTGTCCGCAATCCTTGCAACTGGCCCTGCACATTCGACACGGCCTTTTCCATACGCTCTTCAGCGTCCATCAAAATCTCGTCCTGGTCCATGAGCAAACGCTCCTGCGTTGTGGAATGATTCGGGAATTTCTTGGTCTGAACCGCATGTCACGTTAACGACTTACGTCGCGTGTGTGAAGCGGACTGGATACTGATCCTGCAACATCGGCAAAATCCGATAGATCCACAGTTCACCGCCTGTCGATCGCTGCGTGGATTCCCCGCAACACCTCGCCGTCGCTTGGCAGGTCCGATTTCAAAACGGGCCGCAGGCGGATTGGGATTTCATCCATGCGATAGGCTGTCCCTGGTCGGTGGATTCCATAGGTTGCTGTCGAGAACTCGATCGTCGCATCGACAGGTAATTCGACGCCAGGTCGCTCAAGGACAATTATTGGAATTGTTTTCAGATGCTGTTGGGCTTCGTGAGAAAACGACGAGACTCGCGAAGTCCCTACCAAAAGGAGTACGTCCGCTTCGTGGTTTTCCAGGATCTCGCCTGCCGAGTATTCCCCAGGGTTATAGCGTGGATAGCCGCGGGCAAGATTCACACTGAAAGGGTAGCCGGTTTGCCAGCAGAGGACGCTGTCCGCACCTGAGACGTCACCGACAACACGCAGTCGTCGGGCATGAAATCGAGTGAACTGATTCAAATCGATGACCAACCGCAACAGGGCTTCCACCTTGCGGTGCCCGAGCGGATGCCGGGCGACCCCGTACCCGAAAAAGATGACTCCACATCGACAGGATTTCATCCGTTCGGCCAGGCGTTTCAGTTCGTCCAGTGGTGCCCCAACGTCCTGTCCCGGATTTGGTTCCAATCCCTGCAACAAACCGCGAAGTGTCCACAGCACTTCAAAATCGCGGTCGGCTTTGATTTTCAGAAACCAGTCCGCCTGATCTGAGGTTTGTGATTGTTCGGTGTCAACGACAACCAGCGTCCGGTCGGATCTTCCGTGTTCAATATGAAGCCCGGTCGGTTCGATCGAATACCGTTCCATGTGACGCGGGTGTGTTTCGACGGGATCGGCCCCCCAGTAAATCACCAGATCCGCCCGATTGCGGATTTCTCCAAGTGAACAGGTCGATTCACCACACTGCTGCATCGCGAGAATTGAAGGAGCATGACCTTCCGACGCGGTCGTATCGATCGTGGCTCCCAATCGGTCTGCCAATGCGACTGCGGCCCGCTGACCCTCGGTACTGCTTTTCGACAGGCCAAAAATCAACGGGGCTTTGGCTCGACTCAAGATCATGGCTGCCTCGTCGATGGCGGCATCCTGCGTTGCAGCGACTCCACGAATTCGCGGTGCGGGGGCTACGTTCGTCCAAGATTTGACGAACCATGGTTCTGCCAGTCGACACGCTTTGTCGGCTGCCACAATTTGACCATCACGCACAGTGACAGTCAGGTCATCACACACACAGGCACAGACCGTACAGGCCACGTTCTCAACGACAAGATCGTTTGTTTCCATATTACCAGCGTTCGTTCGGACCAGACGGGACTGGTATGTAAAGGTCCGGCAGCAGGCCCGTGCGAGAACCCCGAGCCGGGCCGTGCTCCGCAATTTCGTCAACGACCATTTCAAATTCCGCTTCGTTGGCTGCGGCCTGGGCTTTGTTCCGCAGAGGCGCAGGAACCAGCATCGCCTTCAGATACCAATGCAGCATTTTCCGGTACGACGAGATCGCCCGTTCTTCCCCGCGCTGCTCGACCACGAATCGAAACTGCTTCCGCAGCAGGCCGAGACGATCGTCAAAGGAACCGGACGTTGAGGGATGCCCCGTTGCTTCCCATTCGACAAACTGCTGAAAAATCCAGGGATTGGCAAGTGCCCCGCGTCCCATCGAGATCGCCTGACATCCCGTTTCCGCAAACATGCGCACTCCGTCGGCGACCGTACGGATATCGCCATTGCCGACAACAGGAATGCGGGAAACCGCCTCCACAACCCGGCGAATCCCGGCTCGATCAACGACGCCACTGAATCCCTGTTCCCGTGTTCTCCCGTGAATCGCAATCGCGGCAACCCCGACCTGCTCGAACTCACGGGCAAAACCTGGTGCCGTCAGGTGCTGACTGTCCCAGCCGAGCCGCATTTTTACGGTCACAGGAATAGTGACTGATTCGACGACTGTGCGAACAAGTTCAATCGTACTGTCAACCTGACACATCAAGCTTGCCCCGGCTCCAACCTTCGTGATGCGATTCACAGGGCAGCCCATGTTGATGTCGATGGAGTCCACGCCGCGAGCCTGCAGCAGTTGCGCAGCATCACGCATCACAGAAGGTTCATTGCCGAAAATTTGTACCGCAAAAGGCCGGTCTTCCGGACACGTGTCGATAAGTTGAAGCGTGCGAGGCCCCCCTTGCAGCAACCCACGAGCATTGACCAGATCCGTCGTCGCCAGCCCCACCCCACCCAGACTGCGTACCACGCGGCGAAATGGCAGGTTGGTATATCCCGCCAGTGGAGAAAGCATATAGCGTGAACTGAGCTGTAACGGCCCATAACGCAGTGGAGGAAGCGTCGCCAGCCAATCACGAACAGAAGAAATCACTGGGGTTGATTCAATCATTGGAATGTTGCCGAGATACCAATCCTCGGTGCGTTTCAAAGACTCCACGCACCCTACTTCACTTGACTACTTCCGATGAAGGCGTGGGTAGCACCAAATGCTGTGGTCATAGGTGTTGTCGCCGAGGCTGTCGACTCTAAGTTCGATCACCTTGGTCTTGGGGGGCAGGTTGACATCAATCGGGACAATTCCGGCTTTGGGGCTTTGGTAAATCACCTTGCCGTTGGCCAGGACTTCGTATTTTACCGAGAAGCTGATCACGTTATAGCCAATCGCAGTGAAGCGGTTCATGCCCTCTGGAATGGCGTACTTGGTTGATGATTTAGCGATGGTAAACAGGAACTCATCGCATGGCTGTGCGTCACGGAAGTGAACGACCGTGGCCGTCTGCAAAGACTCAAATGGGTTTTTGTTGTGGGTGAATTCGCCGTAACCGACGGAATGTGAGGCCACGGTAAATTTCATCGTCCCAGGTTTGCCATCGAGTTGCTTGTCGAGAACCGCGTTTGCCGCAACGGAATGAAACCGAGGGTAACACCAGTAAGAAAGATCTGCCGTGGAGTTCCCCATCGGGTCTACCACCAGCTCCAATAGCGTCGATTTGGGTGGGAGATCAATCTTAATGATGGCCGTTTCAATGGCACCGGAACGGTGCAGACGTTGGCCATCGACCTCAAGGATGAAGTCCGTTGAACGACTGGCGTGGTTCATGGCAACGACGGAAAAGCTTTTGGCTCCCGGCGGGATTGGGCACTTCAAACGTGAAGGTGCACACGCCGCGTAGAAGTCGGCGGACGGCCTGAAGTCGCGCGTGATGAGCGGCCAAGTCTTCTCATGCCGCTCGCGAAACGTCGGGTTCTGATTGGCGACAGCCGGGTAGAAATCCGATGTCGCTTCCGTTGGCTTGAGTCCGACAAGGCGCACGAAACCGTCCTTCAGATCCGCCTCGCGGTCTTTCTCGGTAATCCAATCGCGGCGTATCGTGCCGCTGGTCATGCCGACTCGCACCTTGTGAAACGTCACTTTGGAGTTGTAAGCGCCGATCCACACATGCCGGCGCATCGAGTGCGGCCAGATATTCGTGCCACTATAATTTGCCAGTCGCGATAGCAGGCCATCCCAGCGGATGTAGTCTTTCTGGTCATTGTAGTCGATCCGAAACTCAGCCTGTTCTTCAGTTTGTCGGACGCGAATCCGGGCGCGATGTCGCTGATCATTTGCGATTGTTCCCGGACGCCTCGTGGTTTCGTTCTTACCACTCCACGTGGCATCCACTCCAGACACGCCATTGAATTCTCCCAGCATGGAACTGAACTCAAGCTGCAGGCTATGCATACCAATTGGAAAGATAATACAGACCGCGTCGGCCCCCGCAGTCCGCGTGAACTCGACCTCCAATTCGTAGTCACCGTCCAAAATGCCAGGCAATGGGTAGTTCATGTACGGATTCGATTTGAATGTCAATCCATTCCTGCCCACCGCTCCTTCAACATTTTGCCCCCAGTCGATGCCGCGATCGCTCCAGTTCACTCCTTCGGACCATTCGAGTAGATCAACCCATCCCTTCGGTGCAGGCGGCTCATCGGCGAACGGTGATTTCGCTGGGGCGGGCTTTATACTGGATGTTGACTTCGCAACCGCCGTACCTCGCAACGGGGCGATCTCGCCGAGTCGTTTCGTCAGCAGTTGCTGCTTAATGACTGAAGTCAGGTTTGGCTGAGCTAACTCGTACCATTCACCCGCGTGCAGCAACAGAGCGGTCTTTTCGGCACCCGTCTCTGTTTGAGCGGCGTCCCACCACGCATCGCCCACGGCCGCTTGAGCCATCGCGTCAGCGGTGGCCAAAGTCGTCTCCAATTCAGCCGCCGCCTTCCACTTCGCGTCGCCCGATTTCATTACGAAAGGTAGAGCGGTCTGCCAATCGGCGGATTGCAGGACGTGCCAGCGAGCGACCGACTTGTTCGCAACGGGGTCGTCTGCATTGATCAACAGCGACGCCTTGGCGGCTTCGAAGGCCTTACGCATCGAAACCCGGTCCGTCACCTTGGTGCGAGCATCGGTAATCACTTGTTTGACCGACGAGGGACTATTCAGTCGTTTTGCCGTTGCCCCAGCCGACTCCAATATCGCCAACGCATCGGCAGAACGCTTCTCGTCAGACGCCGCTTCAAGAGCCTGCGACACCGCTTCTTCAATCGCGGGCTTGGCCACACTGGCGGATTTGCTCGACTTGAGAAACTCGTCCAATAACCGAGCCTGCTCCTTCGCCGTATCGACTTCAAACAGCTCCACCAACAGTCCCGCGACCTTCTGATATACGGTGAACTCACCCGTCTCCTTCGTCAACGCGAGAACCGCCGTCAAAACGACGTAGAAGTCATCGGAGGCTTCGGCCGAAGTCTCAACTACGTCCATCAACTTTTTGACGACGTCCTGCCGTTTGATATTCGTGGTCGCCTTCGAAATTTCGAATGTCTCATCGAGTACCTTACGTTGCTCCGCCTGCCGTGCGGCTGACGGGACAATTGCCCGCGTTTGAGCATGAACGGAGGATGCGATCATCACGAAGACAATTGCAAACCCAAACGAGAAGCGCGAGCGGTAGAGAATATTCATGATTACCGGAGCTCTCCTGTCGGACTGTAGTAGCGCAAGATGTAGAGAAGGCTTCCGAACGCACCGAAACTCAAAGGAACAAATCAATAGGTACTCCCACCAGTCTAACATTTTCTCCTGAGATTCACTTCCCTCGAATGATCTGGCTGATCGCAGCCACCTGGAATTCGTCGATTTCCGCTCGACGGTTACCGTTCCGACAGGCGGCCGAACGAACTGCGATGATATCGGCACCTGCACCGCGTAAGTCACGGATTGCCGGAAGCGTCAAGCTGCCAGCGACCGCCAGAAATAATCCGTTGGCGTGACAGTGCCGGGCGATTTCCTGCAATTTCGCGACCGGGTAATAGTCGAGCAACGTCGTCCCGGTTTTCGTAAACGTATCAATGAGCAATCCAGCGCAGCCTGATTCAGGAGTTTCATTGGCGGCCGCGGCTGCATTTAAAACAGCGTCGAGCGACGGTGAACGAGCCGCAGCATGATCCGCGTAGGCGACGGCGACCCACCGCAATGATGGGCGAGATCGGGAAAACATCGCTCGGATGCGACACCATTCGGCATGCCAGTTCGGTTGATCAGACATCCCGCTCAATCCAAGCTTGGCATATTGAACGGTGGACGGCAGCAGAGGAAACTGATCGCGGGAAAGCCAGTCGCGAAGTTCTCCGAGAGCAACACTCAACGGAATCTCTGCGTGAACCAGATTGATCTGCTCGGCAATCGCCTGAATGGCTACTAGATTCGCCATCCCGAGCGATCCTAAGTCTGGCTCTTTGACATCGAGAATGTCAGCGCCACCATTGACCGCCTGCAGCGCCTCATCCGCTGAACGAACGCTGACCAGCAACCGGGAACCGATCGATTGAATTGAGCCATTGAAGCGGGCACGGCCTGAAGGCTGGGTAATCACAAAACCACCTTATCTCGGCAAACGCTTGATCTGATCCAGTTTTCCGTCAGCGTCAGCCAGTCCGTGCTTCTTTAATTTGCTGAAGTAGGTACTGCGAGCCAACCCGAGCAGACGCGCTGCACGGGCTTTATTTCCGCCGCTTTTTTCCAGTGCTTCCAGCAACTGACGCCGCTCGATCAGCGGATCGTCATCACGTCCGTCGGAAGCAGAACTGAACTCAGATTCATTGCGTAACAATGCCCCTCGGTCAATGTTAGCCCCGGGAGACTGCAAATCGACGGGCAGGTCCGAAACCGTGATTGTTTCCCCTTCGGCCAGAACCACCGCCCGCTCGATCACGTTTTGGAGCTCGCGGATATTGCCAGGCCACGGGTATCGCAGCAAAAGGTCAATGGCATCATCTTCGAATTTCGTCATCCGCCGACCAGCTCGGGACGCGGCTCGACGCAGGAAGTAAACGGCCAGTTCCAAAACGTCTTCGTACCGTTCCCGCAAAGGAGGCAGGGTCACACTGATCACGTTTAACCGGTAATACAGATCCTCGCGGAATTTGCCTTCAGCAATCAGGCGCTCCAGGTTTTGATGAGTTGCCGCAATCAGTCGCACATCAACCTGGATCGTCTGAGTCCCGCCGACTCGTTCAAATTCGCGCTGCTGGAGGACTCGCAGCAGTTTCACCTGCGTTTCTGCTGAAATATCACCAATTTCGTCGAGGAACAGGGTTCCGCCGTTGGCGAGTTCGAACCGACCTTGTTTGTCGCTGTGAGCACCCGTGTACGCCCCTTTGACGTGTCCGAACAATTCACTTTCCAGCAGACCAGCAGAAAGGGCTGCGCAGTGGACAGTAATCAACGGGCCGTCGCGACGGGGACTGTTTTCATGGATTGCTTTCGCCAGCAATTCTTTTCCGGTACCGCTTTCACCGCGGACAAGAACACTCGTTTCACTCGCGGCCACTTTCCGGACCGTGTCCATGATATGTTCGAGTGCCGGGCTGTGGCCGATGATGGCATCGCGGCGAAACTGTTCTACCGGGGCATTCGGCTGATCCGGTCGAGCCACCGAGGCCAATTCTGCCTGCAAGATCGCAATCTGCTGACGCTGTCGACTGATCAGGTCCGTCTTCAGTCGAAGAT
>Ga0194055_10003310_pt1 | contig 12420 bp, 11 predicted proteins | sample SepL449m_MetaG_FD_155482 | JGI IMG/M metagenome (GOLD analysis project Ga0194055, IMG submission 155482) | Anoxic zone freshwater microbial communities from boreal shield lake in IISD Experimental Lakes Area, Ontario, Canada - Sep2016-L442-9m | ecosystem: Environmental > Aquatic > Freshwater >... | reverse complement strand
GGCTTGGCGACGGCTCCGGTGAAGCCGACCGCCCCGGCGAAGGCTGGAACTCCCGCCAAGCCCGTCGCTCCCGCCAAGCCCGTCGCTCCCGCCAAGCCCGTCGCCCCGGCGAAGGTGGTCGAGCCGCCCAAACTGCCACCGGAGAAGGTGCCGCCCCGGGCCCAGTTGGTTCCGAAGCTCTTCAAGGCGCTCAAGGCGGCGTACAAACCGGTCCCGTTCAACACCAGCCGGCCGCTTCTCGACCAGGTGCTCGTCGCCTGCTGTCTGGAAAACGCGCCGTACGACGTGGCGGAGAAGGCCTGCGCCCGTCTGATCGAGTCGGCGTTTGACCTCAACGAGATCCGCGTGACCACCGTGGCAGAACTCGCCGAGACGCTCCACGACCTGCCCGATCCCGCCCATGCGGCCCTCTCGCTCCGCCGCGTGCTTCAGAGCGTGTTTGAGTCGACCTACAACTTCTCGCTTGATCACGCGAAGAAGCACTCCTTGGCCCACGGCCTCAAGGTTCTCGAGGGCATGCATGGCGTGCCGCCGTTCGTGGTGGCGCACGTCGTCTCGACGGCGCTCGACGGCCACATGATTCCGCTCGACAAGGGTGCGATTGCAGCGCTCTACGTCTGCGGGATGACGACGCAGGCGGAATACGATGCGGGCAAAGTGGCCGGCATCGAGCGGATCATCGGCAAGAAGTCGGGCGTGGAGTTCAGTTCGCTCCTCCACCAGTTCGGCATCGAAGTGCTCACCAACCTCCACGGCAACACCGTGCGGAAGGTGGTGCAGGCCGTGAGCCCGGCGGCCCTCAAGGACCGCATGCCGAAGCGGGGCGAACCGCTGCCGGCTCCCACCCCGCCGCCGCCGGCCACCGACAAGGAGAGCCTCAAGGCTGCCGAGGCAGCGCGAAACGCCGCGGAGGAGCACCGCCCAGCCGGACCGCAGGCGGCCGCCCGCCCCGTGGGTAAGACACCGATGCCCCCCGCCGGTTCGGGACCGAAGAAGCCGGGCGACGGCAAGTCTGGGCCGAAGCCGTTCGTGGTGAAGCCGAACGTCGGCAAGCCGCTGACGATCAAGCCGCAGATGGCTCCGCCGCCGGAGCCGGCGAAACCCGCGCCGGCGGCCAAGAAGCCGACGCCTCCAGCGAAGCCGTCCGCCAAGCCCACGGCTCCGGCGGCGAAGAAGCCAGAGGGCAAAGGCGACCGTCACTCATCGGAGCTGAGCAAGCGGAAGCCGCGGTGACGGACGGCTGACGGTGGCAGGACAGGTGCGAGGGAGGAACACGCGTGGCCGGACATTCCCATTGGGCGAACATCTCTCGCAAGAAGTCGCTGATCGACGCCAAGCGGGGCAAACTCTGGAGCAAGCTCGCCAAGGCGATCATCGTGGCGGCGAAGCACGGCGGCGCTGATCCAGACGCCAACCTCCGGCTACGGTATGCGATCGACGCGGCCAAGGCCGTGAGCATGCCCAAGGACAACATTCAGCGGGCGATCAAGACCGGCACCGGCGAATTCAAGGGGGGCGACCTCGAAGAGTCGCTCTACGAGGGCTACGGTGCCGGCGGCGTGGCCGTGCTCTGCGAGATCCTCACCGACAACAAGAACCGCACGGCCCCCGAGATCCGCAAGATCTTCGAGATGTGCGGCGGCAAGCTCGGCGGCACGGGCTGCGTGGCCTACCTCTTCGAGCGGAAGGGGCTCGTGCGGCTGCCGCAGGCGGGCTGCGACGAAGACAAGCTCATGGAAGTGGCACTCGAGGCGGGTGCCGATGACGTGAAGCTCTCGGGCGACCGCTGGGAGGTGACCTGCGATCCGGCGGCGATGGCGGCAGTGGTCGACGCCCTCGGCAAGGCCGGCCTGGGCGTCGAGTCGAACGAGATCGTGCGCATCCCGACCAACACGGTGGACGTGGACGACGTGGAGACCGCGAAAAAGGTGCTGACCCTAATGGAGCGACTGGACGACCACGACGACGTCCAGAGCGTGTCGGCCAACTTCAGCATCCCCGACGAAGCCATGGCCCAGCTGGGCTGAGTGCCACGCGTTTCGTAGCACAGGTTTTCAACCTGTGTGCCGGGCCGCTCGCCGAGCTCAAACCCGGTCCGGTCATCCTCCGTAGCCGCAGGTTGGCAACCTGCGGTGCCGTAGAACAGGTTGCCAACCTGTTTTTGAATCGTCGCGCCGCTCGGGGGCACAGGTTGAAAACCTGTGCTACGAGGGCAGGAGCAGACACAGCGCGATCGACGCCTGCCGGCCCTACGGCGCCACCGCGGCCGCGGCCGGCTTCGGCTCGGCCGCAGACTCCTCCGGCTCGGAATGCTCGACCTGCGGCCAGTATTCGTCGAAGTCGAACTGCGGGCTGTTGTCGAGGTCGTGACACTCCAGGCAGTTGTTCACGGCCTTCTGCTTGCCCTCCGGTGTGGAGAGCGTCAGCACGATTTCTTGACGAAGCCGGTCCCGCTCCGCCTCGCTCGCCCGCACGTCGCCCCGCTCCACCGCCGTGTGCGCCGCCGCCGGGCCGTGGCAGTTCTCGCAGCCCTGATGGGCCAGCTGCGGCGTGGTCTTCATCCCGGCGAAGCCTCCCTCGAACGGCTCGAACCGCTGCGGCGCCCAGCCCGTCACGTGGCACGACAGGCATTCCGGATCGCCATCGCGCCGAGGCTTCTGCTCCTCGAGCGTGGTCAAGGCGGTCGCATGCGGCGTGTCTTTCCAGACGTCGTAGGCAGCCTGATGGCATTCCGCGCACGCCTCGCTCCCCGCGAACCGCCGGCCCGACGGATGCCGGATCGGCACGAGGCCGAGCCCTTCGAGCCCGAGCGTCTCCAGCTTCTGCTGGTAGGTGCCGAGCAGGTCGATCATGTCCTTCGACTCGCCCCAGCGGGCGTCGAGCGGCACCCGCTGCGTGCGGACGGGCTTGTCCTTGTCGGGGAAGAAGCCGATCGCCACGGCAAACATGCCCTTGTGGCCGAGCTCCACGAGCTTCGCCCCGCCCGGCAGCGGCGGCAGCTCGAGCGGCGGCTCGTCGGCCCCGCCGGCCGTGACCACGATGTCGAACTGCGGATGCTTCGCCGCCAGGGCCTTCGTCTCGTCCGGGGTCGCAAAGGCGAGCAGCACCTGATGGTCGCAGCCGGCCTTCGCGAGCTCCGCGGCCGCCTTGGCGAGCGATTCGCCGGCCGGCGCAAACTCGACGTCGGCGTTCTTGATCCGCGCCAGTTCCTGGTCGCCAAGCACGCTGGTGATGCCGATCTTCAATCCGCCCGCCTCGACCACGCGAAACTTCGGCGTGATCCCTGCGTCGAGTCCGAGCAGGCCGACGTTCGCGCTCAAGAAGGGCGTCGGCTGGTCGCCCACGGCGGCCACCCCAGCCACGAGTTCCTCGGCCGGGAGCCGGAGGTCACCGGGGCCGAAGCCGACGGCCGCATACCTCATCGCCCGCAGACCATCTACGATCGATTGAAACTTCGCCTCGGTCTGCCGGCCAAACCGCTTCACCTGATTACCCACGTCGACGGCCACGAGCGGCCAGCCTACCCCGTCGATGGCGCGGAGGAAGTTCTGCCGCCGGCTCAGACCGCCCTTCTGGTTCTCCTTGCCGGTGCAGCCGCAGGGCTCGATGTAGCCGTCGAGTTCGCCGGTAATCACGAGCACGGCCTGCGGGGTGGGCCAGTCGGTGAAGATCGGGCCGTTTCGCTCCTGAAATTTCTCCACAACCTCCTTGGAGACATTGGCCCCCCGCTCTGGCATCGCGGCGACGCACGCCAGGGAGAGGAAGACGATGAGGATCGCCGACACGCGTTTATTCATGGATGGCTCAGGGGCCGACCGCCACGCACACGGGAATCGTGAACTCGGGCGAGTCGGGGTGGCCGGTGGCGAGCACGATCCGGCCCGCCGGCCCCTGCTGCGAGCAGAGGTGGTTGACCGCCCGGCTGCCCGGCGGGATCACAATGTCGATCGGAATCCGCACCGCACCGCCGGTGCCGATCGGGCTGCCATCGCCGATCGTCACCTGCAGCGCTTCGGGCACCACTTCCCGGACCGTTGGCCGCACGCTGTCGCGATGCGGCCCCTTCGCCGTGAGAAACACCCTCGTGCGCAGGCCTGCCTTGCCGGAGACCGTCCCCAGCAGCAGGGCCTGACGGGAGGAATCCCATCCGGGGCCCGCCATGACAAGGTCACCCCCGACCGTTCCCTCCAGCGGAATCTCCGCCACGAGGGGTTCGGGCATCGTGAACGACACCCGAACCGTTCGCTTCAGCGGACCGATCGGCAGGCCGGGCTTCAGGTCGACGGTGAGCCGGAAGCCGCCGGTGGCACCCGTCTCAGCCGCGACCTCCTCGGCTGACAAAGGCGCCGTGGCAAACGAGACAGACTGGGCAAACTTGGGGTCGTCGAGGGCCACCTCGGTGACCGCGGGAGATTCGGTGCCGTAGGTGAACACGTCGCTCGTCACACGCTCGCCGGAAGAAGCCGACAGCCGCGGCACCGCGAGCAGATCGGGAATCGCCTTCCACGTTGGCACGACCGTGCCCTCCACCGTGAACACCACTTCCGGCCGCCGTGGATCGTCGGTGAGGATCGTGGCCTGCTGGCGGAACGGACCTCCCGGCGGTTTTCCTTTCCACTGCACGCGGATCTTCGTCTCACCGCCGGGCGGCACCACCCGCGTGCCATCTGCCGAGCCTCCTTCGATGGCCTCGAAGTCGCTCACAGTGCAGGTGCAACTCGTCGTCCCCTTGCGGAGGGTGAGCGGGCCGTCGCCTGCATTGCGGACGAGGAACTCGTGAGAGCCACTCCCACCCGTGCCGAGCGTGCCGAAGGCGTGCCGTGTCTCGGCGGTCTCGACCTGCGGAGCAGGGCCGGATGGCGCTGACGTGACGCGCAGGTCGCCCACCGTCCACGGAGTGGACCGCTGCAGAAATGCGCCGCTCGCCCCGATGGCAACGCCTGCCACGGCCGCCACAGCGGCTACCCACCACGCGTTCAACTTCTCCACGGTCATCGGCCGGCCACATCCTGCAAAGGCACCAGGTGCGACCGTGAACCGGCCGGCACTCCCAGCCTCACATTCTAGCCGCCGGTCAGACCTCGTCCTCGTGGAGGAACCGCCACGGCCGGTGGAGGCAGCACTGCCCAACCGTCATGTCCCCATCGCTTACGCGATTGGGCTTCCCGATTTGGAGGGGCGAGCGAGGGGCTGCCCGTGCCCCGAGAGCCGGCGTTGCCGGCCGAGCGCAGCCAGGATGGCGAAGCGAGGGCGGCATCGAGTGAGCCGAGGCCGGGAGGGCCGAGGTGAACGTCCGGCGAAGGGGCATGGGCAGCCCCGAGCGGAAGGCGGCGAGGAAAAGCACACAGGTTGAAAACCTGTGCTACGAGGGGTCATGCGACGCCAGTATCAGTACGACCGCGCCAGCACGCTGCGGCGGCTCACCGGCTTGCCGGTGACGACGCACGTGCCAGGCTCGTCGGCGCCCTCCATCGGGATGCAACGTACCGTCACCTTGAGCGGATCAAACGCCGCGGCCACCGCCGGGTCGTCGGCCACGTGCACGTGGGCAAAGCCGCCCTTGCCGGCCGCCCCCTCCCCTACCCCGAAGAAGTCGTGCACCTCCGCGGCCGAGAAAAGCATCAGGCCGGCGACGAGCGGGGCCGGGGCGAACCGCATGGCGTCACTCCGCCTTCTTCTCAGCCGCGGCCTTTTCGCGGGCCTTGCGCTCCGCGATCTCGGCGGCCATCTTTTGGTCGTATTCGCCCGACACCCGGCCCCACGACGCCCACCTCGCGAGATCCGCCTTCGCTTCCTCGTACGACTCGCCGCGGTCTTCAAGCCACTTCACGAGCTCCCGAAACTGCGCCCGCTTCTCAGGAGAATATTCATCGAGACGATCTTCTTCCATGGCGACCAGGTGGATCAAACGCTTGTGTTCGTCGTCCATGTACATCCGAAAGTCGGCACCCGCTTCGAGCATGAGCAGCGCGACATCGAACTGCCCCGGCCATCCCACCGCTTCCATCACAGGCGTTGAACTTGGGGTCAGCGCATTCATGTCAGCCCCCAACGCAATCAACCGCTTTACACGCTCCAGCTTCTCTTCGGGCTTCGGTCCCAATGCACCAATCACTGCCTTAAGAGGTGGATAGTTTTGATCGGCCAACCCCAGTCCTAGCTTCAGAAAGAACGGCTGATTCGGGTCGTCGCCATGATCAAACACTGCGTCAAAATAGCCAGGAAATGACGTCTTGCACGCCATATGCGTGACCGAGTCTCCAGGACTCATGTAGTTGCGAACATTGAAATCACTCTCGATCACGACATTCGGATTGGCGCCATGCTCAAGCAGCCACCTGAACCGAGGCAGGCGATTATCCGGAAGCGCCCACAGCAGCGGCGTCATCTTGCCCTTGCCCTGCGCATTGACGTCGGCCCCCGCCTTCACGAGCCGCTCCATCTCGGCCAGATCGTTGGCCTCGATGGCCTTGCAGAGCGCAATGACTTTCGGATCAGCAAAGTAGTCCTCGGCCTTCCATCCACACTTCTGATGGATCGTCCGGCCGGGCAGCAGGTTCGACAAGCCGCAACCAGCGGCGGAGGAAACAATGACGGCCGTGACGAGAATCTCTCTCAGCATGCGCATCGTTCGACTCTCCCGGTGCCATACCGCCGCTGCGACTACTTTGACAGATCGGAACGGCTGTAGCCGAGCATATCCACTGCAGGGTTCCCTTCCCTGAAAAGGAGGCCATACAGCACGACATTCATGTTGTGACACGTCACCAAAATGTCGACGCCACGCCCCGCACCTGCGGCTGCATCAAGGATGATGCCTGTCCCTTTCCTTCTCTCCTTTCCTCGCTCCAGCCGGTGGGAAGGTTCTAAAGGTAACTAATCCGCGATGTGCCCCCATCCACGATCGTCTTCACGACGGCGCCGTTCCGGGCTTCGTGCTGCGTGTGCGCTTCTATGCGTGGCACATCACCGCCACGAACGTCGAGCGATTCGCTCACCCGATCACATTTCGGAGCAGCCTTTGCAGCGTCTGCAAGTCGGCCGCAGAAAGGTGGCCCATGACGCGCATGACGAGACCTTGCTCGATGGTGCTGAAGACAGGCTTGAGCACCGATGCCTTGATGAGTCCAGCGCCTCGCCAGTCATCGACCATGGCCTCGCCGTAGCCCAGCGGCGCTCGCACCTGACTCGTGATCGCCATGATCACGATGTCCCTACGGCTGGTATTGTAGTCGACGATTGAGACGACGACGGCCGGCCGCTTCTTTGTGCCCGATTGATCAGTGAACGGAAACGGCACGAGCAACACGTCGCCGAAGTCGAACCTCGAAGCGATAGTCATTTCTGTCACATCCGGTCGTAAGCCGCATCGTCGTCGTTGTCCCAGACCTGCGCAAAGCTGGCTTCGCTGGCCTTGGCCGCGGCGAGCGCAAACCGCTGTTCGTTCTCCCGGGTGCGCAGAAAGTCTACGAAGTCCTCGACCTCGGCCAGCCGCTGCGGGGGGAGTTGCTTGATCTTGTCAAACAAGACCTGGTCGGGTGCGTTCATTGGGTTTGCCCTTGGGTGAAGGTATAGCCTGATCGACGGCGCATTCGCAACGGTCCGACAGTCCATGACTGTACCACGAGTGCTTGGGTAGTTGCTGTAGCCGGGCGGAACGTCACACGCGGCGATCTCTCAAGCGGCCGGAGCGCCTCCAGGATTTTGGGGTAACTAAACGCGCGTGTCCTGCTGCTAGCAGCACTGCTCCCGCGGCCGGTCGGCAAAGATTTGTCTTTTTTGCTTCCGCAATTCTGACTGCCGAAGTCGGGCGACTGGGGGCGGCAGCGTTCGAACGGATTCGTCAGGGCGTCGTTTCGATGTTCACTTGATTCATCGTGCGGTGCGCTGTGGCGATTGGCCGGCAGCTAGCCCGCGGCCAAGCCACCGAGGGCGTTGTCCACATGATGGACGCAACGCTTCGTGGCGATTGCATTCAGTCGCTCCTCGCTCGTTGCACAGTAGCTGCCGAGCCAGCGGGTCTTGCCGAGGAGCTTTTGGAGGTGTGAGTGCCAGTATTCGGGGCTCGTGCCGAGCCGGGTCATGATGCTGGCCACTTCCTGCGTGATCCGCGCTTTGCCCGTGCGGCAGAGCCGGGCCGTCCAGTCCACGAGTTCGAGATAGCTCGACAGCGAAAACCCGGGCAGCATCCCTTCGCGGGCCGCGCCGGCGGAACCTTCGCCGGCAGTTTTTCGATCCTGAAGCGGGCAGAGCCAGTGGGATTGCTCGAGGTCGGCTTCAATCCGCGCGGTGGCTACTGACGTGGCGGCTGCGGCGGCCTGGAGTGTGTCGAGGTCGCCTTGTGCGCGGACGTGATCCACCCGTTGCTTGATCGAGGTGTGCGGGGCGTCTTCCGGGGTTGTGGCGATGCCGGCGGCGAAGGGGTTCAGGTCGATATAGGTGCAGGTCGCGAGCAGGGCTTGTTCGTCGAGGACGGCGATCGACTTGTAGCGGGCTTCCCAGAACGTGCCCTTACAGTCGTCTTCCTTATTGGCGAGCCGGGCGAGCGGTTCCTTGAGCGCCTTCATGAACCAGCCGAGATCCTGCAACCGCTCGCGGTAGCGGGCCACGCGGGCGGTGTCTTGGCATTGGTGGTCGATCCAGGCCTGAACGGTCGCTGGGTTGTCGACGTCGAGGCAGGAGGGGCGGTAGACGGCGATCCAGCGGCGGACGACCTCTTCGTCGCTCCAGCCGTCGGCGATGCCGGGGTCAAGGCGGCAGAGGACGTGGAGGTGGTTGTCGAGGATTGCGAAGCCGCAGACAGAGACGGCAAATTGCTTGGCGAGGATTTCAAGCCGGGCTTCGATCCAGGCCTTGCGGTGCGTGACGCCCTCGCCGCAGAGGAAGGCCCGCCTGACGCAGCGGGAAATGCAGTGGTAGTAGCGAGTGACCCCGACGTCCACCAACTGCCGCCTGGGCATCGTCATCGCGGGGGCTCCTGCAGGATTCGGGGCGTAGTGTACGCCCGTATCCTACGGCTCCCGCGGCCGGTCGTCAAGGATTATGCCTGTCCTTTTTGATCTTTGTCCTTTTTGATCTTTTTGACCTCTTGCCCCCTCCCTTGGTTTCCGCCACCAGAGATTCTCTCTCTGAAAGTGGCGACGTTTAAGGGGGGCAGGTCAAGATCGTTGGCTTCGATGGCCCGGCAGAGCGCGATCACCTTCGGGTCGGCAAAAAAATCCTCCGCTTTCCATCCGCACTTCTGATGGATCGTCCGGCCGGGCAAAAGGTTCAACAAGCCGCAACCAGCGGCGGAGGAAACAATCACGGCCGTGACGAGATTCTCTCTCAGCATGCGCATCGTTCGACTCTCCCAGTGCCATACCGCCGCTCCGACTACTTTGACGGATCGGAACGGCTGTAGCCGCGAATACTCGGGACGGGAGCCGATTTCGTGCCGCAGTGCTGGCAACTCGCCGATCGGCAACACGTTCATCGCAGCCTGCGCCGCTCGCTGAACAATCGGCTCCCGTCCCGGATTTCCCGCGCTTGCTCGAGAGTGAGTGGCTCGCCCTCGTACACGAACCCTGGAGGAATGCGATAGTTGCACCACTCCTCGACAGGCTGACCTTGAACCGTAGCGGCGACCGCCCATGCACTGAGAACGATGGCCACAAGACCTTGATGCATCGTCGCGTTCAGGAACGTTTTCGGATCCGATGAAGTGCGACGCTACGGCACGATCGTCAGCTTGTCGTCCGGCGGGAGCCGAATGGTGTCTTTCTTGCGAAGGGCGGCAAGGGCGGGAGCCGACACGCGCTCGAGAGACGTCATCCAGATCGGAGCGGGCGTGCTAGCCAAGGCCTCGGCCACCGCCACGGCATCGGGACCGTCGAGCGCCTTGATTCCTTGCAAATACACCGCGTCCGTCCGGTCGGTTAGCGCGGTGGCGAGTTCCGGCGAGAGCTTTGTCACGGCCGGAAGCGTGATATCCAGTTCGCCCTTCGCAAGTTCCCGCGCCGCCTCGACCGAGAGCGTATCGAGCCGCTCTAGGTAGCCTGGGTCGCGTCGTGCGTACTCTGCCGCGATCTCCGGCGACATGGTCCGCAGTCGGGCGACGCTTGATGATCGGCCGCTTTCCGAAAAAAGCTTTCTGGCGAGTGCCACCGAGTCCATTTCTTCGAGCACGAGGCCTACCTCGAACCTGTGCTTCGCCAGAATATCTCCGACGCCGGGCTCCAGCTTTTTCAGTCGGTTAAGGCTCAAGGGGCCGTCGTGCGCGAGAAGCGCCTCGGCCGCCGTGGGGGTGAGCCGGGCCGTGCCAAGATCGAGGTCAGGACCGACGGTCTCAGACCCGATCCGCACGACCTCCCCGTGCTCTGCAATCGCTTTCGCGGTTTCGAGTGACAGCGTCTCGAGTCGCGGGAACGCTAGATCGCCCTTGAACTCGGCAAGAATCTCGGCGATTTCGGTTGAAAGGCTTGTCAGCCCCAAAAAAAGCTTTCGCCGCTTGCCTGCTGCCAAGGCCCGGGCGACCTCCGGCGTGAGTTCACGGACGCCAATGAGATTGAGGCCTGTACCCCGCCGTTTACTCAAAGCGTCCGCCACTTCCGGTGTGAGCGTCCTGATGCCCCACAGCCGAAGGTATCCGCAGTGCCCAGACAGCGCATCAGCCGTAGCGACGTCAACCGTTTGGACCGCAGGCAGCGTGAGCAAGGCGTCTTCGTCTGGGCATGGCCGCACGATAGCAGCAGCCACCTGCGGCGAAATCTCCTTGACGTTCAACAGCGTCAGCACCGCTCTCGGCGGTGGCAACGCTCGCGCTTGCTCGAGAGTAAGTGACTCCCCCTCGTACACGAACCCTGGAGGAATGCGATAGTTGCACCAATCTTCGACAGGCTGGCCTTGGGCCGTAGCGGCGACCGCCCATGCACTGAGAACGATGGCGAGAAGAACTTGATGCATCGTCGCGTTCAGAAACGTTTTCGGATCGGATGAAGTGCGACGCTACGGCACGATCATCAGTTCTTCTTCGGGCGGGAGCCGAATGGTGTCTTTCTTGCGAAGGGCGGCAAGGGCGGGAGCCGACACGCGCTCGAGAGACGTCATCCAGATCGGAGCGGGCGTGCTAGCCAAGGCCTCGGCCACCGCCACGGCATCGGGACCGTCGAGCGCCTTGATTCCTCGCAAATACACCGCGTCCGTCCGGTCGGTTAGCGCGGTGGCGAGTTCCGGCGAGAGCTTTGTCACGGCCGGAAGCGTGATATCCAGTTTGCCCTTCGCAAGATCCCGGGCCGCCTCGACCGAGAGCGTATCGAGCCGCTCCAGATAGCCAGGGGGAGGATAGTGTCGTGCGTACTCTGCCGCGATCTCCGGCGACATCGTGAGAAGGCAACAAACGCTGGCAGATCCACGCGGTCCCGAGAACAGTTTTCGTGCCAGGGGCGCCGAGTCGATTTCATCAAGCATGAGGTTAACCTCGAACCGGTGCTTGGCGAGAATATCTCCAACGCCAGGTTCGAGCTTCTCCAGTCCGCCAACACTCAAGGCGCCGTCGTGCGCAAGAAGCGCCTCGGCCACCGCGGGGGTGAGCCGAGCCTTGCCAAGATCGAGCCAAGGACCAAATGTCTCGGAACCCCTCTGCACGACCTCCCCGTGCTCTGCAATCGCTTTCGCGGATTCGAGCGACAGCGTCTCGAGTCGCGGGAACTCTAGATCGCCCTTGAACTCGGCAAGAATCTCGGCGATCTCCGGTGTAAGGCTCGTCAGCCCTAATACGAGCTGCCCTCGCTTGCCGTGCGCCAAGGCGCGAGCGACCTCCGGAGAGATGTCGCTGACGCCAGTTAGTTCAAGGCTTTGGCCGGGGCTTTTTGTCAATGCTTCGGCCACGTCCGGAGCGAGCGTCTCAATGCCCCAGAGCCGAAGGTGGCCGCGGTGCCTGGACAGCGCTTCAGCGGTGGCGACGTCGACCATATGGACCGCAGGCAACGTCAGGAAGGTTTGCATGTGTGGATTGACGACAATCCCCGCCACCTCCGGCGTAATCTCCTTGACGTTCAAGAGCGTCAGCACCGCTCTCGGCGGCGGCAACGCTCGCGCTTGCTCGAGAGTAAGTGACTCCCCCTCGTACACAAACCCTGCCGGGATGCGGTAGCTGCACCACTGGTCCCTAGGATCGACCTGGGCCACAGCGGCACCCGCGAATGAGCCCACACATAGGATGAGAACAACCAGCGTTTGAGCCATTTTCGCCCTCGTGATGTTGCTTCCGGTGCCGAGCCGCGCTCACTTCAGCGTCACCGGGCGAACCTTGGGAATCCCATACCAGTCCGGATCGCGATCCGGCACGAACGAGAATCCCGACGCCCGCATGCCGGTGCGGATCAGCATGTCGCTCAAGATACTGTTGTCCCGATCAGTGGCATACACATAGTCTCCATT
>Ga0194055_10003309_pt1 | contig 12422 bp, 4 predicted proteins | sample SepL449m_MetaG_FD_155482 | JGI IMG/M metagenome (GOLD analysis project Ga0194055, IMG submission 155482) | Anoxic zone freshwater microbial communities from boreal shield lake in IISD Experimental Lakes Area, Ontario, Canada - Sep2016-L442-9m | ecosystem: Environmental > Aquatic > Freshwater >... | reverse complement strand
TCTGTACGGTGGACGATTGACCGAATGGCTGTCGTCACACGGTTCTGAAATCCGGCTGCAGTCGGCCGTGGAGCAGTTGGAACTCTTCGGTGAACGTGTATCCGGTGTACGAATGACGACTGGCGACGTGATCGCGGGGGATGAGTTTGTTGTCGCTCTCCCCTTCTTTCGCGTGATGTCGGTGTTGCCTCCTGCACTGGCTCAACATCCCGACCTGGCAGGCGTCGAGAACCTGCAGGCGGCACCGATTTCCAGTGTTCACCTATGGTTCGACCGTCCGATCACCGAATTGCCGCATGCCGTGTTCGTCGATCGACTCTGCCAGTGGGTGTTCAATCGTACGGTTCTAGCCGGGCGATCGGCGGGGCCGGTGTCGGACCAGGCTGCGGTGACGTCGGAACCGACAGTCGCATCGAGCGAGTACTATTATCAGATTGTCATCAGTGCCAGCCGTGAACTGGCCGGTCAGTCGCGGGAATCGATCCTGGCGCAGGTCATTGCCGAACTGACAGCAGTCTGGCCCGTGACCAGCAACGCTCGATTGCTGCATTCGCGGCAGGTGACGGAACATCGGGCCGTCTTTTCGCCGGTCCCGGGGGTGGATGAATTGCGACCTGCACAGCAGTCGCCGGTTGGCAACTTGCAATTCGCGGGTGATTGGACACAGACAGGCTGGCCTGCGACGATGGAAGGGGCGGTGCGGAGTGGCTATCTTGCGGCCGAGAATATAATGAGACGACTGGGACGGGCCGAACCGGTCGTTCAACATGATCTTCCGGTGGCAACGTTAAGTCGCTGGCTGATGGGGATTCGATCGAAGTAGTGAGCGATGATGATTTGTTTGGCAAAACTTCAGTAATCGAACGCGTGAGAGTTCAGAGGTGGTGCCACGGTCTTGGAGGTCTCGGAGTCTTCGACAAGGCCGTGAGATTGAGAATTGACTTGGCAAACAAGCACGGCCTTGTCGAAGACTCCAAGACCGTGGCACCCCATTTTGAGAATAGCGTTGGTCTTGGGAAATGACGGTTTGTGAAGCGACAAACGTCGAGGTTGGATTCGGCAATCTTCACGCGGAGCGATGAAGGCTACTAACGCATGATTTCGGAAACAGTGAAAAAACTCGGCTCGATCTTTGCGATGCTGCTGGCGTTTGTGGCCCTGGGTGCGATCAGTTTTCGCTACACAGAAGGCTGGGACTGGCTGCAATGCTTCTACGAAGCGGTCATCATCATGACAACCGTCGGGTTGTCGGCGACCGCTCAGGCTGAACTGAATTCGTCAACAAAACTCTTCATTATCCTGTACCTGTTGGTGGGAGTGGGGTTCTTCACCTATTGTGTATCGCAACTGGGGCAGTTGCTCGTGAATTTGCAGGTGCGGGGTTACTGGGAAAGGCGGGCGATGGAACACGCGATCAGGAAGTTGACTGGCCATTACATTGTCTGTGGCTTTGGTCGAATGGGAAAGACAGTTTGCCGGTACCTGCATTCTCGCAATAAGCCATTTATCGTCATTGATGTTGATGCGGAACGGGTTGGAGGCGTTTGTCGCGAACATGGCTGGCTGCATCTGGTAGGAGATGCGACGGATGACGAAATCCTGCTGAACGCTGGAATTCTCGAAGCCAAGGCACTGACAACCGTACTGCCAACAGATGCCGACAACGTTTACGTTGTCCTCTCTGCTCGATTACTGAACGAAAAAGTACAGATCGTCGCTCGAGCCACCGACGAAAAGGCGGTCGACAAGCTGGAACGGGCGGGGGCGACTCGTGTGGTCAGCCCTTTCAGTAGCGGCGCCATGAAGATCGCGCGATTTATGCTGAACCCCAGCGTCGAAGATTTCTTCGAAGTGACCGACGATCATGGTAGCCAGTTGGAACTGGCAGACGTACTGATTTCCGCCAACAGTCCGTGTGTCGGCAAGCGGCTGATGGATACGGATCTTCGGGAAAAGGGAGTGATGGTCGTCGGAATTCGACGGGCTAATGGTGAACGCCTGATGCCGCCACCGGGAACAGCGATCATTGAACCTGGCGACTGCCTGTTCGCATTTGGCAGTTCGCAAGCCGTCAATGAAATGATCAATATGAACGTCAGCTCGGATTGAAATATCGACCAACGGCAACACACCATGGCGCTGGACCTGTTTCATCCTGTGATTCAGCAATGGTTTCGTTCTCGCTTCGCTGCGCCGACGGAGCCTCAGCGTCTCGGCTGGCCAGACTTAGCTGCCGGGCGTGACGTCCTGATCGCGGCCCCGACCGGAAGCGGCAAGACACTGACGGCCTTTCTGGCATCAATCGACCGATTGCTGCGGCTGGCAGAATCCGGAACACTCGAGAACGAAATCCGCGTCGTTTATGTCTCTCCCTTGCGAGCCTTGTCGAACGACATGCATCGCAATCTGGAAGTTCCCCTGGCCGAGATTCTGGCGGTCGCCGAAGAACGTGGCCTGAACATCACGCCAATTCGAGCGGGCCTGCGCACCGGTGACACCAGTGCCGCCCAACGCGCCGCCATTCTGAAACGGCCGCCGCATATCCTGGTGACAACTCCCGAATCGCTGTATCTGATGCTGACCAGTCCCAAGGCACGCGAGAAACTTCAGACGGTTGAAACGGTCATTGTCGACGAAATTCACGCCCTCGTTCGTGACAAGCGAGGTTCACACCTGGCACTGACCCTGGAACGCCTTGCCGCACTCTGTCCGCAGCGACTGCAACGGATTGGTCTGTCGGCGACGCAGCGTCCCATCACGGAAATCGCTCGGTTTCTCGTTGGTACCGGCCCAACTTCGTCGACAGCAGAAGTCGAACACCTTCCAACGATCATTGATGTCGGGCATCAGCGGGAGTTGGATCTGGGAATCGAGGTTCCACCCAGCGATCTGGGGACCGTCTGCATGCATGAGCAATGGGCTGAAATCAACGAACGAATTGTCGAGTTGATCAACAGCCACCGCGCCACGCTGATTTTCGTCAATACGCGTAGACTGGCCGAACGGCTGACGCATCAACTCAGCGAACTTCTGGGTCCTGAAGCGATCAGCAGTCATCACGGTTCACTCGCAGCAGACTTGCGACTTGATACCGAACGGCGGCTGAAATCAGGCGAGTTGAAAGCGGTCGTGGCGACGGCATCGCTCGAGATGGGGCTCGACATCGGCTACATCGATCTCGTCATCCAGATCGGTTCTTCGCGCAACATCGCCACCTTCCTGCAACGTGTTGGTCGCTCGGGTCACGCCCTGGGCCTGATTCCCAAGGGACGCCTGTTTGCACTGACACGCGATGAGCTGATTGAGTGCATGGCGTTGATGCGAGCGATCAGGCATGGGAATCTGGACATCGTGCCGATTCCCGTTGCCCCGCTGGATGTGCTGGCGCAACAGATCGTCGCTGAAGTTGCGACGCGCGAATGCGGCAGTGACGAACTGTTCGATCTCTGTCGACGGTCTGCACCGTATCGGAATCTTTCGCGGACTGATTTCGACCGGATCGTGCTACTGTTGAGCGAGGGGATCACGCATTCTGCCGGACGAAGTCGAGTCTACTTGCATCACGATCAGATCGGACGTCGGTTGCGAGCACGTCCGGGGGCACGTATTGCCGCGACCAGTAATGCAGGAGCAATTCCCGAAGTCTTCGCGATCCGAGTTGTGACGGAAGAAGATCACACGGTAGTTGGTTCGGTCGACGAAGACTTTGGGACCGAGAGTCAGGCGGGCGACATTTTTCTCCTGGGGAATACGTCGTGGCGCATTCGCTATTTGCGAGGCGGCGATCTGTTCGTCACCGATGCTGGTGGAGCCCCGCCGACCATTCCCTTCTGGCGCGGTGAAGCACCCGGACGCACGTTTGAGCTGTCCGATGAAGTGTCGCGATTGCGAGAAGATCTGGAACAGCGTCTGGACGATCCGGAAGCTGCCGAAGTCTGGTTGATGACGGAAACGAATTCGGGACAATTCGCAGCTCATCAGATCGTGGAGTACGTCCGGGCACAGAAAGCAGCGATTGGCTTTCTGCCGTCACAGCATCGCGTCGTCTTCGAGCGATTCTTCGATGAGAGTGGCGGAATGCAGATGGTGATTCACGCCCCGTTCGGCACGCGGATCACGCGAGCCTGGGGGCTGGCCATGCGCAAGCGGTTCTGCCGTTCCTTCGACTTCGAGCTTCAGGCCAGTGCTGACGATGACGGAATTGTATTGTCGCTTGGACCGCAGCACAGTTTTCCGCTGGAAAGCATGTTCGGCTTACTGACGCCGCGAAATGTGCAGGAGATGTTTGAACAGGCGGTCTTGGCGGTCCCCATCTTTCAGAACCGCTGGCGTTGGAATGCGACACGAGCCTTACAAGTCTTGCGTTCACGGCATGGCAAAAAGGTGCCACCCGCATTGCAGCGATTTCGCAGTGAGGATCTGCTGACGGCTGTCTTTCCCAAGCTGACCGGCTGCCAGGAAAATGTCGTCGGGGATATCGAGCTTCCCGATCATCCTCTCGTGAAACAAACGATGGATGACTGCCTGTTCGAGGCTCACGATATCGAGGCCTTGAAAGAGGTCTTGCGGAAAGTTGAACGGGGCGAGATCGAATTCATCGCGCGCGACACGCGCGAGCCGTCTCCTTTCAGCTATGAATTGCTCAATTCGAATCCGTATGCGTTCCTTGACGGCGGCGAAGTGGCTGAACGTCGCGCACGAGCGGTGGCAACACGTCGTTCGCTCTCCGTCGAAAGTGTGGAAGATCTGGGGCGACTGGATCCGGAGGCGATTCGACAAGTCGTCGCAGAAGCGCAGCCATTGATCCGGAATGCGGATGAACTTCATGATGCATTGCTGAGTCGTGGTATGGTCCCGGTCGTAGAGGCGTTTGCATGGGAGTCACACTTTAAGGAACTTGTCGCTGCTGGTCGTGCAACTGAAGTTGGCGTACGCGATGCGATTGGAAATGAAGTCACCGCGTGGGCCGCGACAGAGAGAATCCCGTTGGTGCTCGCGGTCTTTCCCGAGGCCACAGTGACACCCGCTGTGATCGTCCCTCCTGAAATTCGACAAGACTGGGAATCTACCGACGCTCGCGTGGCAATGCTGCGAGGATTAATGGAAGTCTGTGGGCCAATCACAGGTACCGTGGCTGCCGAACGACTGGCGATTACCGAGGGGCAGGCGGACGCAGCATTGGAGGCACTCGAAGGAGAAGGGGTCGTTCTGCGAGGGCGATTTACGCCGGAGTGCTACACCGATGACTCGCAGAGCGACGCCAATCGAGCGACCGGTCAACCCGGTAATGTCCGGTCCGTGGAATGGTGTCATCGCCGACTGCTCGCCAGAATCCATCGCCTGACTCTCGACGGGCTCAGAAAGCAGATCGAGCCCGTCACGGTCGATGTCTACATACGATTCCTGGCACGGCATCATGGGCTGATGGAAGGAAATCGCCGAGCGGGGACAAACGGAATTTACGAAGCAGTGTCACAACTGCAGGGGCTCGATATCCCGGCGATCGCCTGGGAACGTGACATTCTTCCCGCCCGGATCGATCAATACCGACCGGATCTGCTCGATGAACTCTGCCTGACGGGCGAAGTCGGCTGGGGGCGTCTCTATGCACCGCCAAGGAATCCCGATAAGTCGCGTCCCATGGCGAGTCTGACACGCGTCGCTCCGATCTCGTTGTTCTTGCGAGTAGACGCGTCGTGGTTAGCAGCGCGAGCGCCAAATCCCGATCGCGAAGGACTCTCCAGTCCCGCTGGGCACGTTCTGGAAGTCTTGAACGAACGCGGGGCGACATTCACCGCAGACTTGCTGACGGCGACTCAGATGCTTCCGTCACAAATGGACGAAGTTTTAGGCGAACTGGTGACTCGCGGCTGGATCACGGCCGATGGATTCGCCGGGCTGCGCACATTGATCGCCGAGAAATCACACGGTGGTCGCGCCGCGGCTCACCATCGCAGTGAACGCCGACGAACGACCATGACTGCACTGGGACGCTGGTCTCTGCGAGTCCCCATGACTGATTCTGCCCGTCAGTTGGAATCTGCTGGCGTTCGTTCGGAAGTTACTGCAGTCGTGGCACCGCCCAACGGCCAACTCACCATTCCCGTCCCCGAAATCACGAGTGCTTCTCAAAGAGTTTCACCTGCGAGAATAGCCAGCATCGCCGAAGACTGGGCCTGGCAGTTGATTCGACGCTGGGGAATTGTCTTCCGGGATCTGATCGCACGCGAAGAAGGAACCCCTTCCTGGTTCGAACTGCTGCAGGTGCTCAGACGTCTGGAAGCACGGGGAGAAATTCGCGGTGGGCGATTCATCGTCGGTGTGGGTGGCGAACAATTCGCACTTGCAGACACAATTCAGCAACTGCGACGACTTCGAGACGAGACGCCGAATCAGGAGATCCTGGTGATCTCAGCCGCCGATCCTTTGAATCTGGTGGGAATCATCACACGGCACGACCGCGTCCCGCGTACAGCTTCCAATCATGTCGCCTATCTGAACGGTGTTCCAATCGCGACCGTTCAAGGAGGTGAAACGAACTGGCTGCAAGAACGAAACAGCGACGTGGAAAGCCTCTTGAACGAGGCAATCCGTCGGTGCGCACATTGACGACCGAAGTGCCATCGACTTCGAATGCTGGTCCTTACCGGAAATCACCGACGGGCACGTCGAATCCAGCCAAGCGTCAGGACGAGCACACAAAGCAACAAGAGCGCCGCACCGGAAAGAGGGGATGCAGACCAGGCCCAGGTGGTCAAGGTGGTCAGCCCCAGCAGTCCGAGCAGAATTGCACCGGGAGCAAATTTCCAGGCCATCACCTGTTCGACAATCAGCAGGCAGAATGCCGCCAGCAGAAATGAGCGAGCCAGGCCGCTGCTGGTGCTGACGACTCGTACTTTTTTCTCGGTCGCGGCGGGGGTGTCTTCCCATTCCGTCTGATACGTGAATTCGATTCCGGGCAAAATATCGGTCCGTAACTCTTCCGGCCGGAGCGAAGCCAGATCGCTCTCTTGCGGATCAACGTTGACAGCAAACGTGTCCGTCCTGCCAACCGGCGGGCCAAGTACCATCTTGTGAAAACCGGCTCGCGTGATCGGCTCTGTCACAACACTGCGACCGTCGGCGGAAGTCACAGGCGACTGTGCGTCACCTCCCGGTGATTGCAAGGCAGCCGACACGCGTGAGGCTCGAGTGGCCAGATGGCTTGTCAGGGTCTGGCCGACCAGTGCTTCGCGATCGGACCAGCGACTGGAAACTGCAAAGTTGACCGTTTCATGCATCAGCGGAATCAGGCTTTGCCCCCAGACGGCCCAGGTGCTCCATTCCCGATCAACGGACGTCGTCACCAGCAGAACCCGCCCGCGACCGAACGGCGCTTCGACGATGGCCGGATCTCCGGAACTGAATCGCAGCACGACGGTCGCGCCACGATCTTCGAGGACTTGTGTCTTGAAGTACGAGAATGTTTTCGTCAGTTCGAGGCCTGCGCCAGGGTTGCCCTGGAAGGGACGAACAATGGGATGAGCAAAGTCTCCTGGCGGTTCGAACTCGAAGAATGTTTCTTTCTTTTTGGCATCGCCGACACGTTCCAGCAGTTTGGCAGGTAGCAATGGGCCCAAATTTCGCTGACGTGCCCCATCGGCCGACTTGTACAGGATTTCGTTGTAGTTGTCCGGTCGAACCTGATCACCCAGACAGAAGACGACTCCCCCACCCGACTCTAGATAACCTCGCAGCAACTCCGCTTCGCGATCCGTCAGCATCGCGACATTGCACAGGAACACGCAATCAAAACGGGCCAGATCCGTTCCCAGCAAATCTCCTTCACGAATCACCGTGGGTCGGATCGGGCTGACGGGGGGGCGATTCGGAATGTCCGGTGACAGCGACAGTTTCAAGAAGTCTGTCGCATTCCCCATTGGTTCTCCCGACGGCTTCCCATTGACCAGCAGGACCTGCAATTCATCACGTACAGGAATGACCAGGCGTCGTGAATCATCGACACGTAGTCCATCAGGCTTCAAGCGGACTTCCACGCGATGCTCACCACTGCTGAAAGCAGGCGTGAAGTCGACACGGACGTCAGTCTCGGCTGGCAAATCGACCTGTCGAGTATCCGACAGTCGATCATCCAGCAGCAGTTCGACCGTTTGTCCAACAGCCCCCGATGTCGAGTAATTTCGAATTGTGGTGGAAAGCTGCAGACTGCGTCCCGACAGGACAAATCCTTCAGACGCGCGCAGTCCCGCGATCGCCGTGTTTGCAGTCCCAGGCTGGCCAACATCCAGAAATACCAGCTTTGCTCGATCGGCCAGACGCTTCAGGCCTGATTTGACGCGAGTGGCCTCGGACGAATCACGTGGTGCCCAACCCGCAGTTTGCAGATCGGTCAAAAAGTAAACTTCCTTCTTGGTGATCTCGGGAACCATTGCCAGTAGATCGTTGATGTCTTCAAGCACACCGGAAACGTCGGCTCGTTCGTCGAGTAACGGCAGTTGATCGATTTCCTCAAGGACTGCTGTCGGCTGATAGGCGGGTTGTTTCACGATCACTCGAGGGATCGATTCACCGATTCGCACCAGTTGCAGGGCATCTCCCTGGCGAGCGGCGCTGGCAATCTGCCGACCAATATCCCGCGCGCGGTCAAACCGACTGCGGTCTTGCCCGGCATAGCCCATACTGAACGTGGCGTCGATGACGATGATGCGATGGCGAGGTCCTTCGGACCGGAAGTACTCACCCATCGTTTCGATCGAAGGACGCGCCAGTGCCATCGCGATCAGTAATACGATCAGCGTACGGACAATGAGCAACAGGAGTTGTTCGAGGTGTAAGCGGCGAGATTGCTTCTTGGTTGCGGCAATCAGGAACCGCATTGCAGCCCAGGGAACTTCGATGTAGCGGCGGCGATGCAGCAGGTGAATCAGAATGGGCGCGCCCCCTAGCGCCAGCCCCCACAGCATAAAGGGGCTTCCAAATCCGAACGCAAGAATGAAAACAACTGGCATGGGTCAAAATCGGCTGAGAACTGGGGTGTCCGAGTGAGTACATACGGTACAGGTTGATGGGAATTATGGGAATCATGGGATTTATGTTTCGGGGATGGACGGTTGATTTTTCAGGGATCGGTGAGGGGAAATGGGTGAATTCGCGCAACAATGTTTTTGACCCATCAGCCGGCACGCGCTAGCGTTCGGTTCGGGTAAAAATCGACGCCAGTTCGGGTAAAATGTGAACCGGACGCTAGCGCGTGCCGGCTGATGGGTTCATGAACTTCTGAATCAAACCACCTGGGACGTCACAAATCCGCGAATTCCCGTCGCGGGCGATAACAGGGCGACAGACTGAACCTGGAACCGTTATACTGCCCCGTCGTTATGCCCTGTTGCCTGCTTTTGATCTGGTTGTCTTGATGACTGATGCTCTGTTGCCCCGACCTGAACTGCTGGCTCCTGCGGGAGATCGCGAATGCATGCGAGCGGCGGTTGAGAATGGTGCGGATGCCGTTTACTTCGGCTTGAACTGCGGGTTCAACGCCCGTGCACGCGCCACGAATATTGTCCCCGGCGAATTGGCCGAGGTAATGTCCTTCCTGCACCATCGTGGTGTCAAAGGATTTGTCACTCTCAACACATTGGCGTTCTCCGATGAACTCGCCGAACTGGAATCCCTCGTCCAGCACATCGCTCGATCCGATGTCGATGCCGTTCTCGTTCAAGATCTCGGCTTAGCGAGGCTGGTTCGAGCCATTTGCCCGGATCTGTCAATTCATGCTTCAACTCAGATGACGCTTTCCAGTGCCGAGTGCATACGTGTTGCCGAGGAACTGGGAATTGAACGCGTGGTCCTGCCTCGGGAACTTTCCATTCGTGAAATCGCCAAACTGCGGAAATCGATCAACGTCGAACTGGAAGCTTTCGTCCACGGCGCTTTGTGCGTCGCGTATTCTGGCCAATGTCTGACCAGCGAATCACTCGGTGGCCGCAGTGCCAACCGCGGTCAGTGTGCTCAGGCCTGTCGACTACCGTATGACCTGATTTGCGATGGGGAAGATGTCGATCTGGGGGACCAGAAATACTTGCTCAGCCCACAGGATCTGGCGGCATATGACCTGACTCCCGATCTAATCGCCGCCGGCATCTGCTCATTTAAAATCGAAGGGCGACTGAAGACGCCCGAATACGTTGCCAACATCACTCGACACTATCGCCAGGCGATTGATGCTGCAGTCCGTGGTGAACCGGTCGAATTCACGCGCGAGGAAGTGCGTGAAATGGAGTTGTCATTTTCTCGCGGTTTTTCGCCCGGATGGCTCAACGGCGACGACCACAAGATGCTGGTCCCCGGTCTCAGTTCGTCCAAGCGAGGCGTGCTGCTGGGAGAGATCACACAGTTCAAGGGATCACGTATCGAGATTCGCCTCGCCGGTGCCGTTGCACGCGGGGACGGCATTGTTTTCGACGGGGACCGCGCTGCCAAAACCGAACAGGGAGGCCGAGTCTATGGAATCTACATCCGCGGTCGATCCGAGGAATCGGCGACGGGTGGCCTTGTCGAACTGGAATTCCAGCGGGATTCACTCGACTTCGATCAGCTCTTTGTCGGTCAACGAATCTGGAAGACCGATGATCCGCAGTTAACGGCCCGCCTCCGCAAGACCTTTACAGGTCCCGATCCCTTACGAAAACGACCATTGACGTTGCACGTCCGAGCGGTTGCTGGCGAACCGATGGCAATTACCGCCTGCGTAAAAGACTTTCAGGCATCAGGTCCGGAAATCGTCGTTCGCGTCGCTTCGCCCGAGAATTTACCCGTCGCCCGTAAACATCCCATTACCCGTGACTTTCTTCAGGAACAATTGAGTCGCCTGGGGAATACCGTTTACGAACTAGCGCAACTCGATGCCGAGATTTCCGGCGATCCGATGATCCCTCTCAGCGTGTTGTCGAAACTGCGACAGGAAATGGTCGCCGAACTTGATCGAGTGACGCAAACAGCACGCGTTAGACAGATCTCGAACTCTTCGCCGTTGCAGACATTGCGAGACTCCGTTGATGAGGCCGCTCACGCCCAGAACCAGATCGCGGCCGAACCGCGCCTGCATGTCCTCTGCCGAACACTCAACCAACTTCGCGAACTCGCTCGGATCAATGTTGCGAAAAAGTCGCCAGGCAATCTTCAGCGACCTGTCGTCTACACAGACTTTTCGGACATTCGTGAGTACCGCGAAGCGACTCAGGTGGCCCATGAATCCGCGTTGGCGATCTTTCTGGCGACACCGCGCATTCAGAAGCCGGACGAACTAGGACTGTTTCACGCCATCGGAAAACATCAGGCGGATGGAATCCTCGTTCGCAACCTGGCAGGCTTGCGCTACTTCACGGAACGTGGCGTGACTGTCGTTGCGGACTATTCCTTGAACGTGACGAATGAACTGACCGCAGCCTTCCTGAAACAACAAGGGGCAGGGCGTCTGACCGCATCGTATGACATGAATCGCGATCAATTGCTGACGATGGTCGCAGCGGTCCCTGCTCCCTGGCTGGAAGTTGTCATTCACCAGCACATGCCGATGTTCCATATGGAGCACTGCGTCTTCTGTGCGGTGCTATCACCGGGAACCAACAAGACCAACTGCGGCCGTCCCTGCGACAGTCACGTCGTCCAGTTGCGAGATCGCGTTGGCAGCGAACACCCTTTGCAGGCTGATGTTGGTTGTCGGAATACTCTGTTCAATGCGGTTCCACAAAGTGCGGCGGAAGCTGTCGGCACGCTGATCGAGCAAGGGATCCGTGACTTCCGGATCGAGTTCCTGACCGAGACACCAGCGGAAATCCAGCAGACGCTGGCTCTTTACCGCGACCTGCTCGCGGGGCGAGTCCCGGCAGAGACGGTCTGGCGAGAGCTGCATGCCGCCAATCGAGTCGGCGTCACTCGGGGAACACTTGAAGAGCGACGCAATCCGCTGGCGATTATTTAACCGGTGCTGAACGGTTGCCAAAGTCAGTGAGAAGTCATTCACACAATTTCCTGGATCACCTTGCCTTCGATAAACGTCAAACGTTCATCGCGGCCCAGATGAGGGAATGTGAGTTGGTGCTGATCCAGGCCCAACTGGTGCAGGATTGTCGCGTGGATGTCTCGAAAGTGGCTGGGGCGTTCAATCGCTCGCAGGCCGATCGCATCTGTCGCCCCGACAACCTGGCCCCCTTTGATACCTCCGCCCGCCATCCACATGCTGAAACCCAAGTTGTGATGGTCGCGGCCCTTTCCTGATTCGGCTTCGGGCGAACGTCCGAATTCGCCGCCCCACAAGACCAACGTGCTGTCGAGCAGTCCGCGGCGTTTCAGATCCTTGAGCAGACCGGCAATCGGCTGATCGGTTTCAGCAGCCTTTCGCAGGTGATTTTCTTCAATGTCAC
>Ga0194055_10003307_pt1 | contig 12431 bp, 12 predicted proteins | sample SepL449m_MetaG_FD_155482 | JGI IMG/M metagenome (GOLD analysis project Ga0194055, IMG submission 155482) | Anoxic zone freshwater microbial communities from boreal shield lake in IISD Experimental Lakes Area, Ontario, Canada - Sep2016-L442-9m | ecosystem: Environmental > Aquatic > Freshwater >... | reverse complement strand
AGCGGCGTGCGAGTTCAATTTTAGCGAGGCCCTTGAATGGGGCCCGCCACTTTATAGGCTGATGCCTAATTGATTAATGAATAAAACTGAGTCTATAAGAGGCTAGTTTGACCAGTCGACCAAATAGCTCTGTGGTAACAAGTGGAGGAACGAGGGCGCTGGTAACCAACAGCCCCAATAAAGACTTGACTGTTGGCGGAGACGAGAACGTAACCTAGGGGTGTATGGCTTTAAACCCTATCGGACTCCGTTGGATCGTAATAGACAACGTACTGCATTGTTTTAAATAAAGAAATATTCATCACTTAAGTGATGAATGCCCTAAAAAGGCTTGAGGTCATACATTCGAATCTAAAGCGGTTTATCTCATTACAGAGGCAAATCTTGGTAACAAACTTTGGTAACTAATGGAGTATTAAATGACAATCAAGCTCGAGTTTCAAACAGTCAAAAATCTTAAACAACCCGGCCGATATACCGACGCATTGGTAAAAGGCCTGCACATCTGGGTAAAACCAAACCTCAACAAGTATTGGATCTTTCGCTACACCCACCAAGGTAAGCAGCACAACATCAGCTTGGGATCCTTCCCTGCCCTGACCATAGCCGAGGCACGCATTAAGGCTCAACAAGCTCGTAATGAGCTCGATAACGGGACAAACCCAGTAGCAACTAAAAACGCCTCAAAAGCCCTAAAACAAGTTCCAAAAAAGGAAAAAATTCGCTTCAAGGAATTTGCTCATTCATGCATTCAAACTAAGCGTGCTGAATGGACAAACCAAAAACATGGAGATCAATGGGAATACACGTTGGAAGAATTTGCCTACCCCGTGATTGGTGACAAACATCTTGATGAAATCACCATGGAGGACATATTAGAGATTCTCAACCCAATCTGGACTACCAAAACTGAAACTGCTTCTAGATTGAGAGGTAGGCTTGAATGGATCCTTGCCTCAGCGACAACCCGTAGGCTTCGAAGCGGCATCAACCCTGCATTATGGAGAGGATTTTTACAAACCATCCTTCCGGCCCCTAATAAGATCAAAACAGTTGAGCATCACAAAGCCCTTCCCTACCGCCAAGTGCCAGACTTAATAGCGGAACTTCGAGAGATGGACACAGTGGGCGCCTTAGCTCTAGAGTTCACAATCTTAAATGCCTCAAGAACAGGTGAAGTCATCGGCGGTTTAAAAAGTGAAATTCATGAAGACGTTTGGGTCATCCCAGGAAATCGCATGAAAGCTAAAAAGGAACATCGGGTTCCGCTTTGCAAAAGATCTTTAGAAATACTGGCGATTGCTAAAGCAAAGGATGAAGACAGCCATTACTTATTCTCACACAATGGAAAGAAGCTTAGCAATATGGCTATGCCTATGGCACTTAGGAAATTTGATCTTGAGGCAACCGTACATGGGTTCCGCTCATCTTTTAGAGACTGGGTAAGCGAAGAAACGAATCACCCATCTGAGGTAGCTGAAATGGCGTTGGCTCACACCATAGCTAATACGGTAGAACGGGCCTATAGGAGAAAAGACTTGCTTGAGAAACGTCGTTTGTTATTAAATGACTGGGAAGAGTATTGCAATACGATCTATCAGAATGTTATTGAACTGAAAGTGGCATAAAAATGAAAAAATACACAATCGACGACTTAGCCGAGGGGGTTAAAGGTGTTGAGGAGGTTCAGCAACTTATGGACAAACTCGTTGAATATATTAAAAAGAATAAAAAGAAAAAAGGACCAAGTCTATTAGAGGATATTGCTGAAACTCAGCAGAAAATGATGTCACACAGCAAATTAATAACTGATGAATTAAGTTTTTTTAGAGAACTTATTAATCCGGAAACGCAAGAGAGAAAAATCAAACAAGTAAAAGATCATTATTCAAAATTCAATAAAGCAGAGTTAATAGAGGAGCTCGTAAAAGCACGCCTCCTCATTGAGGGACATGAGCTAAGAATCAGCGTTCAAAATCGAAAAATTACAGCACTTGATGAGTTTTATGATAACCATCAGAGAGGAAGGATCGAGAAAAATAAAAGTAAACAAAAGGGCAAAGAAAAAACATACAAAAGCAATAATGACTGTCTCGAGCAGTGTTATAAATCCTTTTCTAAGACGATAGAAGCTCCCGTGCGTTCAGCTGATTATCCAGCGTATAAGAGATTTTTATTGAAGCTCTATCCTCACCCACCTTTTATTCCTGAAGCTAGATTAACTGCAAAAGAAAAGCAGCAATCAATACAAATTCAAAATGAAGATAGGGATCTGAAGGCTAGATATACATGGAGTGATGCAACAGTGAGAGCAGCTTTTAGGAAGTTTAGTGGGGCTATAGCAACAACCTTGAAGAAATAATTATCACTTAAGTGATGAGGGCTGAAAACAGTATGTGAACTTGAAAATCTATTTATGTTCAACCAAACAGGAGTAAACATAAATGGAGTCAAGTATCAAACTGCTACGGATTAGCGACGTAGCGAATAAAACAACCCTTGCTAAAAGTACCCTTTGGATCAAAATATCTAAAGGACAGTTTCCCAAACCAATTAAGATTTCACCTGCCATTAGCGTCTGGAAAGAATCTGATGTGGACGCTTGGATTGAAAGTTTTTGTAACCCTTCTTCTCATAAGGAGGCAGCATGAACTTAGACAACATGCCACAAGAACTCAAGGCAATTAATAACTGGGTTTTAGTTGCCCTAAAGCCAAAGGCTAATGGCGGTTTTGATAAAGTTCCCGTCAGACTAAACCAAGGTGTAGCCGTTGATTCTGCATGGAGTAAATCATCAAATCGCTCATCTTTTGAGGCAGTTAAAGCGCTTTTAGACAATGAGCTCCTATTGAGTCCAAGTGAGAGGCGTTTTCATGGCGTAGGCTTTGTCCTAAACGATACCGACTACATGTGCGTCGACTTAGATAAGGCGTTTATTGGCGACTCATTAAAGCCGTTTGCCATGGATATTCTTGCTAGTCTTCATGGCTTTGTTGAAAAGTCAGTGAGTCAGACAGGTTTGCACATATTCATCAAAAAGCATGGCTGGAATCTTGGCACCAAGCGGGGCAAGTTTTCCGATGATTCTGGAATTGATGTGTTATGTAGCGGAACTTTTGTAATGGTTACAGGCGATACCATTGACGATGCTTCTTACACTATTAGCGAGACTCAAGACTTTTTCGAGCTGTATAAGTGGCTCGAGTTGCTTAATGGTTCCGATAACGCCAACACTTTCATAAACCAAGAGATTCCTTTTGATCACAACCTTCCTGTAGCTGGATGGGATGCGGAGCGCATTAGATCTGAAATTTTGCCAAGGCTTAAGGATTTTGAAGATCGAGATAATTGGCGCGATGTCTGCTTTGCCCTACACCATCAAACCGGTGGTAGCGAAGAAGGTTTGGAGCTTTTTCATGAATACAGTCAGCGCATTCCTGAAATGTACGACCCTAAGGAAGTTGAAGCTCTTTGGAAAAGTACCAAGCTGAACCCTAATCGCCTCAATAAAACCTTTAGATGGCTGTTACATCTTGTGCGTCAGCAAATTACCCAAAGTGCTAGCCACATCATGGGCGACTTAGATAATGCTCGCTACTTTAGGTCCATGTTTGAAGGTGAGTTTCTATTCTGTCACTCCAATCGCAAATGGCTACGTTTTACTGGTATGCGCTGGGAATGGTGCCAAAAAGATGAGCAGATTGGGGCTGCCAAATTAGTGGCGGAGCAAATCATGGACAGGGCTGGTGAGCTTTTTAAGTTAGATCCCAATGGTCCACTATCAAAAGCATGGCAGTCACATGCCAAAGCGATTCGCAGTAATGGCCGGATCATTGCTATGCTTGAATTAGCAACTAGCGAGCCTGGAATGGGAATTAGCAACATTAGCGACTTAGATAGTCAGCCAATGCTCTTAGGTGTTAGAAATGGCGTGTTTGATCTAAAAAACATGAAACTCTTGCCCGCTGATCCAAAGCTACTAATTAGCAGGCAAGTTCATGTTGATTACAACGGCGCAGCCACATGCCCTCTTTGGCTTAAATTTCTGAATGAAATCTTTATTGGCGACCAAGAAATAATTAATTACGTTCAAAAGGCCTTAGGTTACTCATTAACTGGCGATGTATCAGAGGAGCTGCTTCACTTCTGTTATGGGCATGGGAAAAACGGTAAATCAGTCATGGCAAACGTGATTGTGAAGATCATGGGCGACTATGTTCAAACTGCCAACTTTGACCTTTTAGCACTCAAGGAGTCTGGCGCAACGAATGATGTAGCTCGCCTAGCTGGCGCACGAATGGTGATGGCCAATGAAACTAGAGAGAATCAACGTTTAGATGACCAAAAGCTTAAAGCATTAGTTTCAACCGAAAAGATTACTGCGCGCTTCATGTACGCCGAGTTTTTTGAGTTTTGGCCCCAATTTAAGATTTGGCTTCGAGGTAACTACAAACCAATCATCACCGATAGTAGCAATGGTGCATGGCGCCGAATGCGGCTCGTCCCATTTGAGTATCAAGTACCTGAAGACAAAACCGATCACAAGCTGGAAGAAAAGCTTCTGGCCGAAAAGGAAGGTATTTTGGCTTGGATGGTTGATGGCTGCCACCGCTGGCAAAAAGAACGCCTGATAGCACCAAAACGCATTCAAGATGCTAGTCGTGTCTATCAGGAGGAATCAGACATGCTTGGTGAGTTCTTGGAGGACTGTTGTGAGGTTGGCGCCGGTAAATCTGAAAGTCAGAGGTCCGTATTTAGAACTTATCAAATATGGGCCCGAAATAACGGTACCCATCCAGCCACACAGAAGTCATTTACACGTCAATTAGGCAGCCGTGGAGTCGATACAAAGCGAATAAAGGCGCAAGGCGACACAAAACGCTTTTATATCGGTCTAGCGCTAAACGAAAAGGCGCAGAACGAATGGAAGCAGTTTGATTTTTAACAACGAAAAAGTGTAGCGGTGACGATAGTGTCAATTTAATACCCAATTCCCAAAAGTACTCTAAGCATTTTTCTCATAAGAGACTTTTAGGAAACGACTCATATTTCGACACCATCGTCACCAAAAAATCAAAATTCATAAATAAGGAAACATAAATGTCATATTTAGATTACGAATTACTTAGAAAACTTGTCAACGTCAAACCAAGTGAACTAGAGGAACCCCTTCGCTCAATGGTTTACCTAACAATTGCAACCACTATTCATTCCGATAAATGGCAAGAGGAGTTTAAGCCGGAAGAGGATACGTGGATTAGAGGTTACTGCGATGCTTTAAACACCCTTTCAAAACGCTTCTTGGATGCACGGCTAAATGACGACTATCTAACAATACGCGCCAACGAAGACACAGCCTTCTTTTAGTAGCTTAAGCGCGCGAGGGAATGGACTGGACTTTAAACCCCATTTTCAGCTCCTTGCACCAATTGTTCACAACTAAGCACACAGCCAGCCAAGTAATGTTCTCAAAAGTTAATTGGACTTCCTGTGTATTTTTAAAAATAAAAAATTGCCAGAAAAATGACTGCTCAAAAAGAGTTAAAAAATGGCAATAAACAGTCAAAAAGGTATAGAAATGATGCAAAAACGTACTAAAAAACGCAACAAACTAACGACTAATAGCGAAATTACCGAGCTTGCCTATGCATTTCATGTCTCAGCAAATAGGCTCCGTCTAACTATTTCGCAGATCAACATCCCTGCTGCTTATCGACTTCAAATTGCAAGGCATATTCAATGGATGATTGGGCAAGCAAAGTCTTTAGGAGAAGAATTGAACGCGCCACAACCAAATGCGTTCTTAACTAAAGACTCAACTGAGAAAATTGCAGAACATCTTGGATTGTTTGACTGAGAAAATATGGCTAGCTTCCTCTCAAAGGTACCATCTAGGGGAGGTAAGCCCCTAAATGATAATTGGGGGGTATGACAAAATAGAAAGGCGGGGTCTACCCCGCCACTATATTTAAACAGCAATTTGCAACCTGCACCGGTGTACTGCAATCTTAATAATTGGTAACTTGCTTGGTAACAACATAAGAGCCGACCCTGAGACACTGATCTATTAGGGCTAATTGGCGGACGCTACCTCTGCTTAAATTCGAACCTAGTGCTATAACTTCTGGCAAGCATCAAAGTTCTTTACAACAGAATAATCCGTTTCTTGAGCTTACACGAACTTTATAAATTATGTTTCCTGTAGGGGGCTTTGTTGCAATTAAGCCTTGAGTCCATCTTTAGATTTAAGAAATTAATGCGCACTTGATTCAAAAATCCTAATTTCCAATAATTCCTTTTAAGCCTGTGTAGATTGAAAGGACCGTTGTTCCTAATGCGATGATAGTTGCGCCATACTCCTGCAAATTTTTCATAAGAAGATATAAATTACTGGGAGATAACTTGCCCTCTCCCAAACCGGTTGCAACGGCCAGTAACATAGGATTTATTTTTACAGCTCGACGGCGACGCTGTTTATTTGCAAATACTACGCTACCTAATAACATGCCTGTTAGAAAGCTAAATGAAATACTTGCGGCATATTCCAGTACTTCGCGCCATTCAAAAGTTGTGCGCGGTAACACTGTAGAGCCATCTACAAGACTTGTAATCCAACTCATTCCAATCACTGATGATATGGCCAAAAAGATAACTCCCAAAAACCATGGAAAGATTTTATGTTGATGACCTTTAAATAAGAAATATCCAAAAGGCAATGGTATTGCCATAGATATAAGTCTTAAATAGATCATATTTGTGTCATATACGATAGTAATCAGTACATGTGCAAGCAAAAGAATTATTAGCGGTACCAGCAAATAAATAACAATGTCATATAACACCTCCCCTGCAGCTCTAGGCTTAAGTTGTTTATGCTCATGCTCATCTAAAGTTGCCTCTAATTCAGCAATACGCTTTTCATATGCTTCCGAATTTGGAATCTCGTCCAGTCGCCTTTCCAAATCAGCAACCTTGATCAACATTGGCTTAAAAAGATATAAATCCCGCGCACATGTTTTGCATACCACCGCCTCTTCATTTACATCAGATAAGCAATAAGGACAATTCATTGCTTGACCACAACTAAATTAAACACTGAGTTTGTCTCTCGACCATCAGTATCTTGAACAGTCAACTTAATCGAATGTTCACCTGCAGGCACTTCAGCATTTTGAAAGTTTATGCCATTCGCAGAGATTGCTGACTTTAGTCTTGGTGTTAAATCAACATATGGAAACTTTAAATAAGTTACCTTAACTGAATTTACATCCACCTTGGAATCACCTCGAGGCTCAAAAATAACTTTAAGGTCAAATGGAGAATTAACAGTGGAGTCTGCAATCGGATTAACGAATTTAACAGATGGACCTCGTGATATTCCACGTGAAGCCACTTTGGTTGCAGGCGGCAATGCCGCTTCCTTTGCGGTAATTAATGGGGCCGCCAATAAACTGCCTTGGAAAATCAAAACTAGCACTACAAACTTGATAATATTCTTGAAAATGCTCATCGCTTCTCCTATTTGTAAATTACTCAATCAAATAACAGAATAACCAATTAAAACCCCATCAAGCGATTCCATCACCTCGAATGCGAGAAACTAATTCAAATATAGTGTTTTGCCTCCTGTTGGTATTATTTGTAATTGACTTAAGCTCAATTCCCCAGCCTGGCTCGGCCCAAAGAGTTCTAATAAAACCTGGTCTGGTTAGCTCAATTTTATAGGCCCAAAAGCGACCAAGGGGTATATCCACCTCTTCATAAGCAACAATACTAATGGACACCTGCTCATCAAAAGATTCTTTTGATGCTTCAAGAGTCACAGTATTTCTACTAACCCACCGCTTTCCAACCTCCAAAATATCGCCTGGCATATCGGTCCTTGGGGGATCAAAGACAACCATCCCTTGGGCGCCTCCTGTTCGAACCAGGCCACCATCTAGCGTTCTGATTGCATGCCTACCATCCTTGCTTTTATTGTTAATGTAAACAAGTCCATTTTCAATTTTCTCAACTTTATTGTAAGTTTCCGTAATGAACTTACCGGTTACTCCATCGGTCAGGCGTCCTATATATATATCGCCCACGCGAAAACGCATTTCACCATATTTTTGAGCAACGGCATTTTTCCCAGCCTGTAACGAAATCTTTGCTTTTTGTAACCGCTCAATCTGATAAGTGGCTTGCTCTGTAATAAAACCACTTGGATATTTGTTCAAAAATGCATAAAAATCATCGACATTTTTGCTGCCCTTTAGCTTGTCCCACTCTTTCTTTTGCTCTGCATATTGTCTATCAAATTCAGCTTGAGATTCTTTTTTTATAGATGCAGGTGGCAAGAAATAAAAATCCTCTTCTAAAGAGGTAGTCTCCCATGGAATTTGCGCACCTTGTGATGTGCGCCTTACACCCAAACGAACACGCTTTAATACATCCTCAATCTTTGCATTGGGAACACGGATTTCTCGTAATAAGTTTTCTGTAAATAGCCCATTACTTCCAATGCCATCGGATGCGGTATTCCCAGGAGCAGTAGCATAGGCTATCAGACAACCTGGGGGCGCATCAAACTGAGAAAGGCCCTTTTGTTCAGTAGGAACCCTAGAACCAAAGGGATTGTCACGGCATGCATCCAGAATAATGACATTCATTGGATTTGCTGCCTTTGAGATTCCGGCCAATAAATTTGATAGATCAACTGTCTTGGTTTTCATATCTTCCAATTTATCGATTACCGCATCTACTGGAACAAGGTAATTTCGCCAACCTAATTGTGCGCCATGACCAGCATAGTAAAAAATACCCACCCCTTTAGTTTTTGCTAGCTCTAATCCAAATTTTTCTATTGCATCAATAAGTGATGCTCTTCCGGCATCTAATTTAATGCTTACCTTAAAACCAACCTTCTCCAATTCACTTGCAATTGATTTAGCATCATTAATTGGGTTCTTAAGCGGAGATTCTATATATCCCGAATTACCTACAACTAAAGCAACTCGTGGAATCGCATTAAGCGTTGATGTTTGTGCCAAAGCCCTATTCAGCCATGGCGGGAACGTTAATGTAGAAGCTAAAACTCCAGTACACGTTAACCATTTGCGTCTACTGTTTTTTAAAGGCGCTGTAATTGGATTAGTTAATTTCATAAATTAGAAGCCTAAGTCTATTGTCGCTGCCACCACGCAAAAAATTTATAAATTTCAGGCATATAGTCTTCACGCTTACTAATGACCACAATAATCCTTTCCTTTTGCGGGTCTACCCCTACTCGCTGGCCACCGTATCCAACCCACCAGTAACTCTCTCGTGGTCCAAAATCAGCTATCCATGTTTGATATCCATAATTATGAAAAGCAGCACCAACAGTACGATTTTTATTGGGAATTTGGGCGCTAGTAGCCGCTTTCATGTAACTGCTAATGCATTGATTGGGACTATTTAACTGATCGATACTAAGCATTGCAAGACGAGCCCAATCTCGAATTACGGCACTGAAGCCGGCTTGAGCAATTGCTCGATTTTCTTTATCAATCAACCAATATCCTGGCGACTCCGGACCAGCATTGCCCCAAATATATTTCACGAAGTTGTTTATAAATCCACCATTTTGTTCAGCTACTTCCGAAAGAGCAAGCGTATCTATTGCGTGATATGAAAATCTTGCCCCACTTGCCCTTTCTCTATTTGGAAATTGCTCAATTAAATCGCGCCCCGAAATTGATTGCGACCTCTGCATCTCCCAACCATGACAATCAACTCCAGCCTGACATTGATCGCGCTTAATTGGGTCGCCCGCATGAGGAGCATCAGCTACTCCTGAACTCATAGTCAATAGATTTTTGACACTTGCCTCTCCATAAACCGTATTTTTTAGCGCCGAACTATATGTTGCAGCAGGAGCATTCAGATCTGATATTTTTCCGTCGCACATCATATTGCCAATTGTGTAGGCGGTAAGACTTTTGCTCATGCTCATCGAAAATGCAGGCCTACTAGAGTTTGCAGGGCTACGATAGCGCTCTAAAAGAACTTGGCCGCGATCAACAATGATCATCTCTAGGGCGCTTTGGTTTTGATCAAATAGTTGATTTGCTCTTGCAATAACAGAACGATCATCTGTATTTAATTCTTTGTTTGGAAGAGATCTTGGTGATGGACTGGGTTCCAACTTAATATTGCGAAACTCAGTAGCCATGCCTCCAGTTATTCGCCCTGGAGAAACCTCTGCTGTTTCTGCGAATACAAAGTTATGCGGCAGCAAAGACAAGAATATAAGTATGAAGCGCATCATCGCCCTTGTTGATGGAAATTACCAAAAACCACCTAAATTTAACTCTTAAAGCTAAACATTAACATTAATCACCAAATTGCTATAAATTACATAATGCAAAATATATCATCAAAGAAATAATAATTTATTAATTACCGTTTCTTAAGTTACTTAGCCCTTCACCTACAAACCTTGAGGATGGGTGATTAAGAAAAAATACCCAAAAGTGGCTTTGGTGTTTTTTTGTAGCCCGGGGCGAAATCGAACAGGGCCGAGGTTACGTTATCCTATTCCCATACTTACTAGGAATAAATTATGAAAATGCTTTTCCTTGTACTTTCGTTCGCTTTCTCTCATTCCTTTGCACAACCAACAGCACAATCTTTTGAGTTGGCTAAAACAATTCCCATCGCCGACGTACACATGCATGTTTACAGTGCATCCTACAGCTCCGATCCTAGCTACTTCAAGCATCAAATGGAAAAGAATAACGTCCAATGGGCAGGTGGCGTAGGCGATTATCAAAGTTACCTAGCCGATGCTCTGGGCAATAGATACATTTCTGCAATTGGACAAAAAGAGTTTCTCAATACTGGCAGGCAAAGCACACTTGTAGATCCTGAAAACTTTAAAAATATGTTTGCCCAAGCTGAAGAAATGTTTAAAACCGGGCTACTAAAAGGTTTTGGTGAGATCCACAGCGATAATCATGACAGCGGGCCTGCGAATATAAGGCGGCAGATTAGAATCCGCACTCCAGTAATTGAAAAGATGTACGAAATTGCAAATAAATATAGTGCATATGTTCAGGTTCATGCAGAATTTAATCCACAATTCATTGAGGACTTGTATTACATGTCCAAGACTTACCCAAATACACTTACTGTATTGGCGCATTGTTTACCTAAAAGTAATCCACAGGCCTTAGATACGTTTTTTACTGATTTACCAAATGTGGCTTGCGAAATATCAGGCAAGAATGGTCCAGTACACGCAGGACCTTTTAGCTCGGGAAGGATGTATGGTGTGGGTGGTGTTAAACAAGCCTGGCTTGAACTAATCAAAAAGCATCCAGACCGAGTTATGTTAGGTACAGACCCTTGCTGTGGGTTGGAAACGCGTTACGGCGAAATGATTAACGATATGCGCACTATGTTCTTACCTTACTTTGAACCAGAAGTAATTGAAAAAATTTCATACAAAAATGCAGTGCGATTGTTTAAATTGGATGGACCAAAACAATAAACTTATATTATTACCAAAAATGATCCTTTAGATAAGAGTTGGTAATAGTTTAGGCAGGCGATAGTCCTTTAGGCTTTTGGGTCCATACTCGTCGATCGATGGTGTTTGAGCATGACAAGTATAAATATAATGCCACCCAACCAGCACGCATGAAGAACCAAGGTGAACTGCTGTCAATTTAGGTCCACGACCAAAGAGAGTTTTTCTATAGTAAATCATTGCAGCAACATGGGTTGATTCTGCAATAGTTTGGGTACTTGGGTTTGGGGTGCTGGAGGTCTATAGCCTAAGATTAGATTGCAAGCCACAGGAAGTTTGTCGGTTTACCCGACAAAACAGTGTCGAGGCCGTTTGACCTCCACTGCCACCCTACAGAACCCCAAAGACCGCCCGCCTATGACACATGACTTTCTTGGCAGATTTACCCTAATTAGTCTTGACGCATCCAAAAAGTAAGCATAGGATGAAAGTGCAGGGTTCAGAAGTCGTATGCCCTGCGCTGGCTTTATGCCAACTACTGTGCCTATATCTGTATAGGCATTCAAAAGGGTTGAAACATCAAACTTTCAGCTTCTTAAAAAGCTACTTCATAAGAGTAGTAAAGCATGGCGGTAACCCCGTCATGCTTTTATATGTATACCTAGCTACATCAATCCTTTTTAAGGAAGTAATCACTCATCTAGAGCTGTATTTTGATGCTGCGCAATAATATTTCATCTGCTAAAAAACTACGAAATTAATTACACAAAAGAGCAAGATAGGTTCAGCATAGAGACATGCTAATGGATTGGCAGAGCATGCCCTGGTTCTTGTTTCGATACAGCATGTTTCAACCAATTCATTGGCAACCAAATTGACTGTATGAATAGGGGCGCACATCATGAATACTCGCCAATTAGAAATTGAAGAAGATAGT
>Ga0194055_10003306_pt1 | contig 12433 bp, 11 predicted proteins | sample SepL449m_MetaG_FD_155482 | JGI IMG/M metagenome (GOLD analysis project Ga0194055, IMG submission 155482) | Anoxic zone freshwater microbial communities from boreal shield lake in IISD Experimental Lakes Area, Ontario, Canada - Sep2016-L442-9m | ecosystem: Environmental > Aquatic > Freshwater >... | reverse complement strand
CTTCTGCGCCAGCAGGTTCCACGCCTGCGCGGTCCACGACATCGGGCCGTTGCCGCCCTCGCCGGAGCCGGCGGTGTAGGAGTCTCCGATGACGGCGATGTGAGCGGAAACGTCCGCGTGGCCGGGCACTGCCATCGACACCGGAACCGACACCGACGCCGACGCGGCGATCACGACGGCCGCGACGGCACGGACAACGGACACACCCATGGTCAGCTCCACCTCACAGTGAGGTCAGCGTAATGCCGTCACGCCCGGCCCGGGCGGATGTACCCCATGCGGTTGGACCATTCGTCGCATCCAGCGCTGCGCGGGTTCCTCGACGAGGTGATAGAGCGCCATCGCCGCGAGGATGGCCACGCCAATCAGGCCGGCGGCCGCCAGTTTGGCGCCCGACATCGGCAGCGCGATACGGTACTGCCGAACCACCCAGTCCCAGACGGTGTGTACCGGTTCGTGAATCATGTAGAGGCTGAACGAGATCCGGCCGCCGTAGCGCATCAACCGGGTGGACAGCAACGCCGGCAGCGGGCCGGCGGCCACCGACAGCGCCACCACGAGCGGCAGGTACAGCACCGCCGTCAGGCCGCCGGAGTCCACCATGCCCGGCACCGGATGGGCGTTGTAGTAATACAGCCCCCCGACGATCGCCGCGACCAGCCCGATCGCCAGGTAGCCGGCGGCGAGCCGGCCACGGCGGGACAGCCGCAGCCGCCGCACCGCGGCGCAGGCCAGCGCACCGGCGCTGAACTGCGCGAGGATTCGCGGCAGCCAGCTCCACGGTGTGTAGAACAGCCCGGTCCTGAGCAGCAGGACCGTCGGAGGCAGAGCGGCAAACATGGCCAGCGCCAACAACAGTCGCGCCCGGCTCACCCGAGCGATCCGGAACACCACCAGGACCAGCCCGCCGAACAGCAGGTAGGCCAGCCACTCGGCGCTGATCGACCAGGCCGGCCCGTCCCAGCTGGTGTTGTCGAAGAACGGCTCGAACCACAGCTGGACCATGGCGAGTTGGCGGACGTAGCTGACGGCCGTGAGCCGCTCGGCGTGCGGCGAGGGGAAGTCACCCACGTGCAGGGTGACGATGATCCACAGCGCGGCCAGATGCAGGGTGACCAGGTAGACCGGCCCCACCCTCGACAGCCGCAGCCACAGGAAGTGCAACGTGCCGCGAGCGGACCAGTGCGCGCCCATCCGATCGAGGTAGTTCCAGGTCAGTACGAATCCGCTGAGGATGAAGAACAGGTCCACCCCCTGCGCTCCGGCGTCGAACAGCGGCGCGAAGTCGTCGTGCAGCCGCGGGGAGGCCGCCCACAGCGGCGGACGGTAGTGAAACAGCACCACCCACAGCGCGGCGACGATGCGTAAACCGGTCAGTGCTTTGATCTCTCCGGTTCGACGATTCATCGCCACCGACGATACGGGGCGCGCATTCGCATGCGGCGCAGGCTCATAGCGGGCACTCACGTCACCGCTATCCGGCGCCTAGACCGTCCTCCTAGTGTCGGCACGGTCCGGCGAACGAAGCCGGGCACAACCACAAGATTGGAGACTCACCATGTTCGAGCGCACGTTGTCCGCCGCGGTCCTGAGCGCCGCCGGGGCGGCATTGGTAGGCGGGGCACTGGCCTTCGCGCCGTCGAGCCAGGCCACGCCCGGCACCGACACCCAGCCGCCCTGCCTGTCCGAACACACCTGTGCCCTGCTGATCCCGAGGGCGCAAGCGAGCTACCTGCCGCTCACGCCGAAGTCGACTCCGCAGTTCGCACCGTTGACGCCGCCGGCCCACTAGCCGGAACGGGCCGAGGTGCTCACTAGAGGACGTCGTTGATCTGGTTCTTGAGCGCCTCGGCCTGGGTGCCGAACACCGCCTGCACACTGCTGCCGACCTCGATGACACCGGCGGCACCGAGCGCCTTGAGCCGGCCGTGGTCGACCAGCGAGGTGTCGGCCACGTCCATCCGCAGCCGGGTGATGCAGGCGTCGACGTTGACCAGGTTCTCCCGGCCGCCGAAGGCGGCGATCAGCTGCTCGGCCTTGCTGTCGGCGAGTGGACGGGCGGCCGTCGCGACCCCACCCGCACCGGGGGCGACGGCGGTGGCAGCGTCGCTGCCGTCGCTGAGGTTGGCGCGCTGCTCGGCCTCGAACTCACCCTCCGGCTCCCGGCCCGGGGTGCGCATATTCCACTTCGTGATGACGAAGCGGAACAGCACGTAGTACAGCGCAGCGAACGCCAGTCCCATCCCGACGAGCAGCGGGATGTTTTTGGCGGCCGGCGCGGTGCCGTAGAGCAGCAGGTCGATCAGACCCGCGGAGAACGAGAACCCGAGGTGGATGTCGAGTAGGTAGGCGATCGCCAGCGACAGCCCGGTGAGGACCGCATGCACGACGTAGAGCGGGAACGCCACGAACATGAAGGCGAATTCCAGCGGTTCGGTGACGCCGGTGAGGAAGGCGGTCAGCCCGGCCGCCGACAGGATGCCGAACGCCACCTTCTTCTGCCGGGCGTTGGCGCAGTGGATCATCGCCAGCGCGGCGGCGGGCAGGCCGAACATCAGGATCGGGTAGAAGCCCGCGGTGAGCCGGCCGGCCGTGGGGTCGCCGGCGGCGAACCGGGTCAGCTCACCGGTGACGGTGGTGCCGTCGGCCTTGGTGAAGCTGCCGTAGATGAACCACACGAACGAGTTCAGAATGTGGTGCAGACCAACGGGAATCAGCATCCGGTTGGCGAAGCCGTAGACAAATGCGCCGAGCGCACCCGAACCGCCGATGAACTTACCCAGCCCGGTCAGACCGGCGTCGAACACCGGATAGAAGTAGCTCATCGCGAACGCCACCACCAGGGTGGTCAGCGAGACGGCGATCGGAACGAACCGCCGGCCGCCGAAGAAGCCGAGGTACGGCGGCAACTGGATGGTGTGGTATCGGTCGAACAGCCACGCGGTGAGCAGGCCGACGATGATTCCGCCGAACACGCTGTAGTTGATCTGGACCTGCGCGCCGGAATTGTCGACCTGGCCCTCGAGCACGAACGGCGACATGGTCTTGAACACCGCCTGCATGACCAGGTAGCCGACCACCGCCGACAGCGCGGTGGAGCCGTCGGCCTTGCGGGCGAATCCGATGGCCACACCGACGGCGAACAGCAGCGCCAGGTTCGAGAAGAGTGCGCCGCCGGCTGCGCTCATGGCTTGGAAGAACGGTCCGATGAACGGGGCCTTGATCCGGCCGAGCAGGTCGTCCTGGCCCAGGCGCAGCAGGATGCCGGCGGCCGGCAGCACCGCGATGGGCAGCATGAGGCTCTTGCCCAACCGCTGAAGTTGGGCGAAGCCGGGGATGTTCAATCCGGACTTCGGATGTGCGCCTGAGGCTTTGCGTGCATCGGTCATCTGGGCTCTGGCCCTCCTAAATCGCAGCTCAGCGGAAGCTTAAACGCCCACCACCCGGGAGAGTCGGTTTTGGCCTCCCGCGCCGGAGTTGATCTCTATCCTGACCGTGGGGCGAGCCGTGCCCATAAACCACCCGCAAAGGAGGCTCCCGTGAGCCAGACTCCGGTGTTCGCGCCCGTCGAGGGTCGCGCGATACCACTCGCCGACGTGCCCGATCCGGTTTTCTCCGGCGGCATGGTGGGGTACGGGGCCGCCGTCGACCCGCCGCACGAGGTGATCTACGCCGTCGCCCCGGTGAGCGGCAAGATCCTCAAGCTGCTCCCGCATGCCTACGTCATCATGACGCCCGACGGCGTCGGTGTGCTGGTGCACCTCGGCCTGGACACCGTGACGCTCAACGGGCAGGGCTTCACCGCGCAGGCCGCTCAGGGCGACACCGTCGAAGCCGGCCAGCCGGTCATCATCTACGACGTCCCGGCCATCGTGGCGGCGGGTTTCAGCCCCGTGGTCCCGGTCGTGGTGATGGACGAGCGGGAGCCGGGCAACATCGAACTCACCGAGTCGGTCACGGCCGGAGCCCGAATCGATTGCTGCGCGCACCTTTTCACCGCCAACAAATAGAAACAGGGGTTAGCTCATGGAGGTCGTGATCCTGCGGGACGCCGAGGAGATCGGCGAGGTGGGCGCCGACGTCTTCGAAAAGCTGTTGGCCCGCAAGCCCGATGCGGTCCTGGGCCTGGCCACCGGGTCGTCGCCGTTGTCGATCTACGACGCGCTGGCCGCTCGTTACGACGCCGGGCGGGTCTCCTTCAAGCAGGCTCGCGGGTTCACCCTCGACGAGTACGTCGGGCTGCCGGCCGATCACCCCGAGACCTACCGCAACGTCATCAACACGACGTTCGTCTCCCGCGTCGACTTCACCCCGGGCGCGGTGCAGGGTCCCGACGGTCTGGCCACCGACATCCCGGCGTCCTGCGCCGCCTATGACCAGGCAATCCGGGAGGCCGGCGGAGTGGATCTGCAGATCCTGGGGATCGGCACCGACGGGCACATCGGCTTCAACGAGCCCGGCTCGTCGCTGGCCTCGCGCACCCGGATCAAGACGCTGACCCGGCAGACCCGAATGGACAATGCGCGTTTCTTCGACGGCGACGTCGACGCGGTGCCCACCAACTGCCTGACCCAGGGTCTGGGCACCATCATGGAGGCCCGCCACGTGCTGCTGGTGGCGACCGGCCGCGCCAAAGCCGAAGCGGTGCACCACATGGCCGAAGGCGCGGTGACTTCGATGTGGCCGGGCAGCATCCTGCAGTTCCACCCGCATGTCACGGTGCTGGTCGACGACGCCGCGGCGCAGCGCCTGCAACTGGCCGACTACTACCGGGAGACCTACGCGTCGAAGCCCGACTGGCAGGGCGTCTAGGTGCTGCTGGCCGCCGGGGCGGTGTGCACCGGGTCGCAGGTGCTGCGGCCCGGCTGGATCGAGGTGTCCGGCGGCACCATCACCGCACTGGGCGCGGGCGCGCCGCCGCGGGCCGCCGACAGCGACCTGCCTGAGTCGACGGTGGTGCCCGGCTTCGTCGACACCCACGTCCACGGCGGCGGCGGCGGAAGTTTCTCGGTTGCCGCGCAGACGGCGACGTCGGTGGCCCTGCACCGCCGGCACGGCACCGTCACGCTGATCGCATCACTGGTCACCGAGGCGCCCGATGACCTGCTGCGACAGGTCACCGACCTGGCCGACCAGGTCCGTTCGGGGCTGATCGCCGGGATCCACCTGGAGGGACCGTGGCTGGCCCGCGAGCGCTGCGGGGCGCACGATCCGGCGCTGCTGCGCGACCCCGAACCCGAGGAGTTGCGGCGGGTGTTCGCCGCCGGGGGCGGCACGATCCGGATGGTGACGCTGGCGCCGGAGCGTGCCGGTGGCATGGAGGCGATCCGTCACGTCGTCGATGCCGGCGCGGTCGCGGCCGTCGGGCACACCGAGGCCACCTACGCCCAGACCCGCGCCGCCGTCGAAGCCGGCGCGACGGTGGCGACGCACCTGTTCAACGCCATGCGCCCGATTCACCACCGCGAACCCGGCCCGGTGATCGCCCTGCTGGAGGATCCGCGGGTGACCGTGGAGGTGATCACCGACGGCGTGCACGTGGACCCGGGTCTGTACCGGCACGTGACGCGCAGCGTGGGCCCTGACCGGGTGTCGCTGGTGACCGACGCGATGGCGGCGGCCGGGATGGCCGACGGCGCCTACCGGATCGGGCCGCTGGACGTCGACGTCTCCGACGGTGTCGCGCACCTGGCCGGCACGAACACCATCGCGGGCAGCACCGCCACCATGGACCGATTGTTCCGATTCGCAGTGATCAACAGCGATCTGCCGCGAGATGACGCGCTGCTGTTGGCGGTTCGGCAGTCCTCGGTGAATCCCGCACGCGCCCTGGGCCTTCCCAACCCGGAATTAGTTGCCGGAGCTCCCGCGGACCTGGTGGTCCTCGACGGGGAACTGGCCGTCTCCGGGGTCATGTTCCACGGCAATTGGGTGGACGGCGACCCGGTGGACGAAAGTATCTCGGGCACCTAACGATTGGGTCTGAGGTCGGCATCAAGGCTGGCCCGCACGCACTCTCCCATGGTGTCGTGGGTGAAATGAGACCCATGTTGCGCATCTCCGGACTGGCGGCCACGGCTGCCGCCGCGGCGTTGGCGATCGGTGTCCCGCTGGCGATGGCCGCTCCGACTGCCGTCCCGCCGTCCGACACCGGCGGCTACGTCAACTCAACGGCCCGCTGCACCGCCCCCGACACCGCTGTTCTGTTCGGCTCCACCAAGACCTCCCGCATTGCGATCTGCAAGACCACCTCGGGATACGAATACCGCGGCGTACGCATCGGCGACGGCGCGAAACTGGTCGCCGCGGCCAAGCAGACCTCGTCGGACTCCTACGCCGTCGAGAACGACGGGGTGAAGTACACCATCACGCCGACGGCCCTGAGCGTCACCGCCAACGGCGACACCTTCCGCACCGAGACGTGGGCGGACTATCACGGCCCGAAGGCTGCGGCGGCGTCACAGCCGTCGGCGGCAGCCAAGCCGTCCACCGCCGTGACGCCCGGGTTGAAGAGCGCCGCGCCGAGTGCCCCGGCGGCTGCTCCCGCACCGGCGGCCGCGCCGGCTCCGACTTCCGTTGCGCCGCTTCCGCCGCCGCTCGCGGCCGAGGTCGGCGGCCCGTCGTCAGCAGGCTGACCGGTGGGCGGTCACGAGCATCACCTTGCGGTGATCGACGGGACGACCGCCGCTACGCCGGCCCAGATCCTGCCGGTGCTGTTGCTGACGCTCGCCGTCGAGGTTCGGCGAAATCAGTTGCACCAGAGTAGATCAACCCCAAGCCGCCGAAACCCTTTGACGGTAGGTCAGCCCAGCCAGTGGTGCACGATGGCCGGGGGCTTCCACGATCCGTCGAGGACGGCCGGCCCCGGCACGTAGGTCCGCAGATAGGCGTTGAAACCGCCGAACCGGGGCACCTTGAGCCAGTTGACGCCGGGATCGCCCGGGTCGCATGACGAGAAGACGATGTCGATGGACCCGTCCGGCCGGCGGACGAGCTCGTCGGGCCTGCTGCTGCTGACGCTGTACCGGTTCTGCGGGTTGGCGACCAGCTTGCCGCCTGAGTCGTAGACGGTGACCGACCAGAACGCCCCGGCGGGCGGCTCCTGACCGGGCGCGAAATGCATGGTGTACGAACCGATTCCGAAGGCGCCCAGGCCGAGCAGATCACTGTCGAGCAGGCCGGCCTTGTAGACCGCCTCCTCCGGTGTGTTGGCCAGCAGCCCGGCCTGGGTCACGCCGGCGCGCAGCACGTAGTCGGTGCCGTAGTCGCCGATGGCCGGGTCCGGGGTAGCCCAGCCGCGGTTCTGCACTGCCGAGGCGAATTGTGTCAGCGTGCTCAGCAGCGGCAGCAGCGCGGCAGTGGCCTTCACCGCCAGATCCGCCGCCACCCGGGACAGCAGGCCCAGGTGCGCGTCGGCGACCCGCAGGCCCGGCCCGACTCCGATCTGGGCCAGCGAAGCCAGTTCCGGCGCATCGACGGCCGGGGGCGGGTTGATCTCAGTAGCGGCGCTGATGGCGTCGAGGTAGCCCAGACCCGGCTTGTGGATCGGGATCACCGGGCTGACAGCGCCGCCGCTGGGCGTCAGGGTGTACTGCTTGATCAACCCGATGGCCGCGAGCTGATCGGCCGCATCACCGGCCAGCGTGCGCCCCAGGGCCAGCATGCTCGCGTACGGCACCTCGACGGTCTGGGCGCCGGGCACGTCGACGTGCGGGCCCCCCATCCAGGTGATGGCGTACTTGCCGGGGCCGGAACCCGTTGTGCGCGAACCGATATAGCTTGTCACGTTGGTGTAGGGATCGGTGATCTGGAAGCTGTAGTACCGGTTGCCCATGTCCGGCACGGACAGCACCACGGGGCCCTTACTGAGGTCCAATTCGGCCAGCGAGTAGAAGGTGTCGACGTTGGGACGCCGTCCGCCGCCGATCGCCTCCCAGATCGGGTCGACGTTCGGGTTGGCGAAGCTGGTCAGCGACGTGAACGTGTTGACCGTCCCGGCCGTCTGCCGGACGCGCTGATACTCCATGAGCGGGTAGCCGTAGATAAAGGCCTGTGCCGCAAGGACGGCGGACTTCAGCGGCCCGGGTGGGCGCGGCGCCGCGGTGGGCGCTGCGGTGGGCGCCGCGGGAACCGATGGCGCCGGCGCCGCGGCGACGGCGGGAACCGATGGCGCCGCGGTGGTGATCGTGCTCGCGGGCGCCACGGCGGTCGGCGAGGCCACCGCGGCGGGAACGTCGGCCGGAACAGGCACCGCCGCCGTGGCCGGCACGGTCACCGCGGCTATAGGCACTGGCCGGCTCGGTGACGAAAACCTTTGCACCGCCGCACCATCGGTCGCCGCAGCAGCACCGGGAGCCCGGCCTGATCCGCGCGAGTGGCTGGAAGTATGCGTCTCAGAACCACCCGGAGCGCGCGAGCCGCCGTCGTCGGCCGTCGCCGTCGCCGGCCAGACCGTCAGTGCCGCACCGACTCCCGCCGCCACGACGCCCGCACGCAGCCATGCCGCGGCCTGCGATCCCGTCACGGGAACTCGATGTAGCGGCCCACTCCGGCGGCCGGGGCCCGGTCCAGCACCAGCGAACTCAGGGCCACGTCGTCCATCGCGATACCCATGTTGAGAAACGCCCGCCGGCCGGTCGTCGGCACATCGATTTCGCCGGCCACCACCGCGGCCAGGTGGGTGTCGGGTTTGGGCAGACCGAAGAAGTACAGCGTGTCCGCCACCGATTCGTACTGGCCCAGATCGTCCACGCAGTACACGACTGCGTCGTCAAATGCCTTGGGCGACATCGCGTCGTCGTAGTCGACCGGCAGCAGCAGCGCGTTGGGATCGGTGTTGGCGCAGTCCAGCTTCGGGTCGAGGGGGACGGTGATGGTGGTGATCACCAGGTCGGCGCCCTCCACCGCATCGGCCGGGGATGAGGCGAAGCGGGTCACCCGGCCACCGGCTTTCTCCTCCAGGACGGCGGCCTTCTCCGGATTGCGGTCGTAGATGCTGATGTGGGTGAGGCCGGGGTGCACCTCGAGGGCCACCTCCAGGTGCCGCTGGCCCTGCAGCCCGAAGCCCACGATGGCCAGGTGCTTGGGTTCGCCGGGAACGTGGCGCATGGTCACTCCGGACACGCCCGGTGTGCGCATCTCGGTGATCCAGCCGCCGTCGAGCAGCGCGAGAGGACGGCCGGTCTCGGCATCGTTCATGATCATGACGCCGTAGATGTAGGGCAGGCCCTTGGCGGCATTCTGCTCGTAACCGGCCACCCATTTCAGGCCGATGCGGTCCGAACCGCCGAGATACGCCGGCATGGCGTGGATGAACGCGTCATCGCGGGAGGTGACCTTGGGCTTGGGCGGGTTCTGGACCAGGCCACGAGCTTTCTGCTGGAAGGCGTCCTCCAGGACGTCGATGATCTCCTTCCAGGTCAACCCCAGGCTTTCGAGATCAGCGCGGTTGAGGACCAGCATCTGGTTTTCGCTCATCGACAAACCCTAACGCCGACGGCGGCCGGGGTTCTGGGTTCGGCGTCGCGGGTCAGCCGGCATCCATCGGGAAACAGCCCCTCACGTTCCCTGGACTGAATGCCGGCTCAGCGCCATCAGCATCACGGCCAGTGCCGTCACCGCGCCGGCCGCGAAGATCGCGATGAAGGCGCCTTCCGGGATGTGACCGTCGGCGGCGGGCTTCTCCACACCGGCGAACATCGCCGCCGCGATCGCCGAGCCGACCTTGCGGAAGACGGCGTTGAGACTCGTGGCGATGCCCGTCTCGTCGTCGGCCACGCCGCTCTGCAGCACCAGGACCGGCAGCGCGCCGTAGGCGAGGCTGATGTAGGCGTTGGTGAACAATCCCGCGACCACGATCTGCCACGGATGGGTGTGCCACAGCGTCAGCGCGGTGAACCCGAATGCGCCGGCGCCGGCGCCGGCGGCGATCACCACCCGCGGCCCGAAGCGTTCGATGTAGCGGCCGGCGACCAGCGCCGTCACGGCCGCGGCCAGCGCACCGGGCAGGAGGAACTCCACGCTGGCGTCGAGCACGCTGGCGTCGAATCCGTACCCGCTGCCGACCGGCGCCTCGACGAATCCGGTGGTGCCCAGGAAAGAAAAGTACAAACCCATCCCGACGAAGAGCGTCGCGATGTTGCCGAGCAGGATCGGTCGGCGGCGCAGAATAGCAACCGAGACAAGGGGATCCGGGCACCGCTGGCTCCAGGACCACCACCACCGCATGACGGCGAGGCCGATCGCCACCGAGATCAGGATCCGCGGGGAGGTCCAGCCCCACCGTGAGCCCTCAGTGATCCCCAGCAGCAGCGCAGCCAGGCCGGCCGCCAGCGCGGCGGCGCCGACCCAGTCGATCTTCGCGCGAACGAACCGGGGGCGGTTGGGAATCACCACCCATGCGACGGCGAGTGCCAGCGCGGTGACGGCCGAGCAGAACCAGAACACCCGGTGGTAGGAGGCACCCTGGGTCATCAGCAGGCCGGTCACCACCAGTCCGAACCCGCCGCCGAAGCCCAGCATCGCCGAGATCACCGCGATGGAGCGCACCAGCCGTGCGGGCGGAAGCTCGTCGCGGACGATCGACACCGCCACGGGGTAGAGGGAGAAGGCCAGCGCCTGCAGCATCCGTCCCACCACGAGCAGGGGCAGCGACGATGTCAACGCCGCCAGCAGCGAGCCCGCCAACACCAGCGCCAGAACCCAGAGCAGCACGCGCTTCTTGTTGCGCAGATCGGCCAGCCGACCGATCAGCGGCGTCGCCGCCGCGGCCGCGAGGAGGTTGGCGGTCACCGCCCAGCTGACCGAGACCGCTGGTTCGTTCAGCTGCGATGCGACGGCTCCCAGCGCCGGGACGATGGCGGTCTGCAGGACCGCCACGATCAGTACCACCAGGCCGAGCGCGCCGACGAGCAGTCTCGGTGCCGGGGCCGCTGTGGTCTCGACAGGGGCGGACGACGTCATCGCGGGGTGTGGTGCGGACATACCGGGAGCATCCACGAAGTATCGCGCGGGCAGGCGCGACAGACCGCCCTTACACAGACCCAACTACGCCTCCCCCGATCGGTGGACAGTGTCCTCACCCCCGAGTAGGGCCGGGTGGCCGACTCGGAAACTGCTGCCCGGCAGCCATAGTCGTCGTATCAGGTTCGACCCCGACCGCATCAACCGAAAGGACCACCATCATGAAGATCATCACCGTCGTCGCCGAGCAGGTCTCTCCCGAGGCGCTCAACGCCGCACTGCCCGTTGACGGCATCCACGCCGTCACCGTCGGCGAGACCCAGTCGTTCACCCGCACTCCGGCGACGATCGAGTCCTACCGCGGCCGCAAGGTCGCCAAGCATGTGACGACCGTCTACCGGGTCGAGATCGTCGCCGACGACGATGCCGTCGAGCGGATCGTCGACGGCATCGCGTTCGCCCGCGGGGCCGGCCTGCTCGGCAACGCCCGGGCCTGGATCAGCGCCGAGGCGACCGACCTGTTCGCCGCCTCGGGACTGCGCCACGCCGCGTCCTTCTGACCGCCAGGTTGGGGGCGCCGTCAAGCGTGCCTCGATGGGAGACTTGCGCCAATGAACGCCCCGACACTGCGCCGCGACTCATGAGATCCGTCGCCGCGGTCGCCTGGCGGCTGCGCTACGACCTGCTGGCGGTAGTGGCCGTCGCGGCGGCCATGGCGCTGCTCGTGGACGTCCTGCCGCTGCAGACCACCAGCCCGGTGGTGGCGCTGCTCGGCACCGTGGTGTCGATCTTCATCGGGTTCCGCAACAGCAACGCCTACGCCCGGTGGTGGGAGGCACGAACCCTGTGGGGAACGGTGGTCTCCAACGGCCGGTCGCTGAGCAACGCCCTGATCGCGGTGTGCGCCCAGACCCCCGAGGGAAGCGAACTGGCCGACCGGATCCGGCGCCGGCAGGTGCGCCAGGCCTGGCAACTCGCCGCCGAATTGCGCGGCACCCCAACCGCTCCCGAGCTGGCGGAGTTGACCCCTGAGGACCCGGCACACGCGAGCAGCGGCGAACTGCTCGCCCGCCAAGGCTCCGACATCGGCGCAATGACCGCGGCCAAGATCACCGACTCACAGGGGCGAACCGTCCTGGTGAATCTGAACACCGCGCAGGCGACGACTACCGGGGCGCTGGAACGCATTCGCGACCAAGCCATTCCGCGCTACTACGGCCTGTTCATCCGAGTCCTCACCTGGTTCTTCGCCGTCATGGTGTGCATCCGGCTGGACGCCGGCGGGCACGACCGGCCGATCGGGATCGCCGTCGGCATCCTGATCATGATGTTGTTCGTCGTCGCCGAGCGGCTCGGAAGCCTGCTGGAGGAACCGCTGGGCGACAACGTCTTCGGCCTGCCGACGAGCCGGTACTGCGCGCAACTGGGAGACGACCTGCTGAGCACCGCGGCGAGCGAAGGGCCGGTGCGG
>Ga0194055_10003302_pt1 | contig 12436 bp, 11 predicted proteins | sample SepL449m_MetaG_FD_155482 | JGI IMG/M metagenome (GOLD analysis project Ga0194055, IMG submission 155482) | Anoxic zone freshwater microbial communities from boreal shield lake in IISD Experimental Lakes Area, Ontario, Canada - Sep2016-L442-9m | ecosystem: Environmental > Aquatic > Freshwater >... | reverse complement strand
CGACTTCCACGCCGTGATCGGCATCGAGGCCAAGCAACAGTGCGCCGAGGCCTTTGGGCGCTTGCCCGATGTGTTGGTGGCCTGCGTGGGCGGTGGCTCCAACGCCATGGGCCTGTTCCATGCCTTTGTGGAGGACCCCTCCGTGCGCCTGATCGGCGTTGAGGCCGCCGGCGAGGGTGTGGCCAGCGGCCGCCATGCCGCCACCATTACGGAGGGCCGAGTCGGGGTGCTTCATGGCGCCATGAGCCTGCTGCTGCAGGACGAGGAGGGCCAGGTGCAGGAGGCCCACTCGATCAGCGCCGGCCTCGATTACCCCGGCGTGGGCCCCGAGCACAGCTACCTCAAGGGCATCGGCCGGGCCGAATACGCCGCCGTGACCGATGCCGAAGCCCTCGACGCCCTGCAGCTCCTCTGCCGCCTCGAGGGCATCATCCCGGCCCTGGAAACGGCCCACGCCTTCGCCTGGCTGGAGCAGCTCTGCCCTACCCTCGCGCCCGGCACCGAGGTGGTGCTCAACCTCTCCGGCCGCGGCGACAAGGACGTGAACACCGTGGCCGAGAAGCTGGGGGATCGGATGGGGGGGTGAGCTCGCCGCTTTCGCAAAAGCCGCTTAGCGCGAAGACTTGCTGAGATTTTGCAATGCTGGAAATATTAGATCGTGCCCATAGGGACTGAGATGATGATCATCGCTGTAAAGAAAATGAGCTTCCTTTTCCAGCAAGCAATGGCGATCCTGCGCGCAAATGTAGGGTTTTAAAGACAGATAAGTCCCGCCACCCCACCGCTTAGATTCGGCTTGCAGGTGATCATCAAGCTGATGGAAGAAAATCGTTTCCTGAACATTGTTGGCTGGTATGGCGCTTGCTCTGTTGAGGCTGTTGAACCATTCGGGCTTGAGGGCCATCATTTCCTGTTTGGAAAGGACTGGATTGGGGCCAATCACAACAAGCTTGGCACCGCGTTGCGACACTTTTTCAGCAATATTCTTGAGGGCCGCGTCGTAGGCATCCGTTTCTGGCTGGCTTGATCCTGTTGGATAACGCACATAGCTTTTGCTGACAAGATGAAGGCGCAGCACCACGTGGTCGCCGGGTCGCAGTGATTCAAGCAGCGCCTGCTCAAGCATCTGTTCATCTAAATAGCGACATTCGGGAAAACTTGCTCCTTTGATCAAGTCCGATCGAAGCAAATAGGGACAACCGTAACCATAGATCATTCCAAATTGATAGCCGAGCTTTCGGGCTGCCAGCGCCATATGGGGAGCAAGCTTTTCGGCGAAGCTGTCGCCAATCAAAACAATTTTGTTGGGTAGGTCTTTGTCTTGTCTGATATTTCCGGCAGCGCCTTTCAGGCAGTCCTTAATGAATGCCGAATCCACGGAGGCTCGGAGCTTGTAGCTTTCGTTGCCTAATAGAAAAGGAGTCACGTTGCATTGCTTGAGCTTTGTTTCCACATCGTCAAGCCCGATCGATTCGTCTTGAATGAGGTTGGACGCGAGACGTGCCTTGTCGGTGTCTTTGCCTCCATCGCCAAGAAAAAGCTTGCCTTCGAGTGGCCGACCCAGCAGCGCAACGATTAAGGCACCCGTGATCGAGATCAGCACGCCGTATAGAATGGTGATCAATCGTGAAGAGTGCCAGTCCGCAAAGCGCAGGGGCTTTTCGATGAAGTAGTAAGAAATTGTTGCCATTCCGATCATGGCAACGATCTGAAAGGGGACTGACCAGGCATGCACGCCGATGGTCCAATTGCTCAAGCTGAGGATCGACCAATGCCAGAGATAGAGAGAGTAGGAGATTAAGCCTATCCATAGACTCACTGGGTGGGTCAGAAGCTGATAGACAAAACTTCCTTTTGTAATCAATAAAATCAGCAGGCAGGTCAGAACAACCGCAGCTACCGTTGCTTGCGTCGCCCATTGTTCAGGCGCAAAGAAGCTGGCAATTAAAGCTGCGAAAATCAATAGATCAGGCCTATGGCGCCAATGGCCAGAGTGGTTGGGATGCTTAACGCGATAGCGATTAACGATGAGGGCCAGTATGCAGCCAAATCCGAGTTCCCAGAAGCGAAATGGCATCAAAAAGTAAACAGCTGTTTTCTGGCTGGCGTAGAGGGAAAGGAAGCCGGTCAGAGAGATGATGGAAAGGACAAAAATGATCCCAAAAAGACGACGGACAGGTCTTTGAGCCACTGATGATCTGCTGCGCCAGAACGCCGCTGCCCAAAGCAGTAGGGGAAAAAGAAAGTAAAATTGCTCTTCAATACCCAGCGACCAGGTCTGGGTAAAAATATTGAGCTCGGTTGAAGGTGCAAAGTAGTCCGTGGATTGCGAAAAGAGATACAGGTTGGATGCCCCCAGCAAGGCGGCCAGACCTGTCTGGAGAGAGATTCCGGGCGATGGGTCAAACAGGCAGGCCAAAGCACTGGTAACCACAATGCAGAAGACAAGCGCCGGTACCAATCGTTTGATCCTTCTTGCGTAAAAATCTAATACTCCACGCCGGAAGGATTGGCGGGGCCTGTGAATCAATGATGAGGTGATGACAAAACCAGAGATTACGAAAAAGATGTCAACGCCTAGGAAGCCGCTTGGGAGAATGGTCTTTTCAAAATGATTGATGATGACAGCTATGAGAGCCAGGGCGCGAAGCCCATCGATCTCAGGCCGATAAAAACTCTTTTTTTTGCCGTCTGTGCCTGTGCCTGATGCAGCGTTGTCGTTCTTCATTATGGCATGATAGAAGTACGGGATGAATCCGCTTGGCAGAAATTTGTGCAATTTTCTGATTGTGTATAGAGTATCAAATTGGTCGGAGTGTACCAGGGTGTATCGAGCTTCATTTAGTAAAATTAACAATTGCTGGGATTGTCCAGCTAGGGGCATTCTCCGCTGTTGGATGGTGGCGTTGCCCCATGCCGCTGGACCCCTTCGCTGCCTGGTGGCGTGCGCACCGCTCCACCTATCTGGCCTGCCTGGCCATGGGCCTGGTGCTGCTGTTCGGGCTGATCCTGCGGATCGACGCCTACAACGATGACCTGGGCCGCGAGGCCGATGGCGGCTTCGGTTGGGGCCCGGTGAGCCGGCCCTTCGCCAACTGCTGTACCGACTGATCAACAGCGGTGAGCCCACCAGCGGCATCGCTCCTTTGGGGGTGATCCTTGCCGTGGTGATCCTGGCCCTGGCGGCCACCCTGCTGGCCAGGGCCGTCCGCTGTCGCTGGCCCCTGGCGGTGGCGATGGCCAGCACGGGCCTCTTCGCCCAGCCCTACGGCCTGGCGAACCTGTCCTTCCAGTTCGATGCACCGCTGATGGCCACGGCCGAGCTGCTGGCGTTGGCGGCGGCCTGGTAGGGCCTGCGGCGGCCGGGGCTGCACTGGAGTGGTCTGCTGATCCAGGCGGGCCTTCTCAGCGCCAGCCTGGGGACCTACCAGGCCGCCTTCGGCGTGTTCTGGATGGTGGGGCTGGCCGGGGCCGCCCAGCGGGTGTGGCTGCGGGATCCGGCCTTCCGGCTCAGGTCCCACCTGCTGACCCTGTTGGCCGCCAGCGGTATGGCTCTGCACAGCTACCGCCTGGCGGTGCTGCCGCTCCGGCGCCTCAGCGCCTATGCCCGCGAGCATGCCGCCGTGGCGCCGCTGCCGGAGCTGCTCCTGGCCAACGGCAGTCGGGCTGTGGGCAGCCTCTGGAGGGAGTGGCATCGCCCCTGGCTTCTGGATCGCCGGCCTGCTGCTGCTCACCCTGCTGTTGGCCCTGGCGCCGCTGAGCTACCGCGGCATCCGTCGCAGCGACATGCTGGCAGCGGGATGGCTGCTGTTGGCCTGGGCCGTGGCCCATGGCCCCCAGCTCGCCCTGGCCCAGCCGGTGATCGATGCCCGCACCTTCCTGCCTTTCGGGGCGGTGCTGGCCAGTGCGGTGCTGTTCAGCGAGGCGGCCGTGCGGCGGCTGGTGGAGGAGCGGGCGCTCCCCACCCGCGCCCAGCGGGACCTGGCGGCGCCGCTGCTGGCCCTGGTGGGGTCCCTGGCAGTCACGGCCTCCAGCTATGCCCACGCCTACGGCCAGCAACGCCGCCTGGAGGCCGTGCTGCTGGGGCAGCTTGGCGCGGGCCTCGATCAGATCCCCGCCGATCGCTGGGGCCAGCTGCGCCAGATCGACTGCATCGGCCGCCTGCCCCGTTCCCCGGCCCTGGCCCAGGCGATCCGCCGCTTCCCCTGCCTTGGAGGGGGGATGGTGTCCCCCCTGGTGGGCAACGGCGCCTTCGGGCCGATGCAGTTGCGCAGCCTCACCGCGATCGGCCTGACCTACGCCCCCCCCACGCCCGAGCGCACCGCCCGGGCCCTGGCGGGCCAGCTCCCCACCCTGTTCGAATCCCGCCGGTTCCAGGCCATGCAGGACCGCCCAGTGCTGGTGGTGGTGACGCGCTGAAGCATCCAGCTCCCGCCGGCTCGCCGGCGTTCAAAGCGGATCCTCCTCCCACTGAAACCGCGGCAGTTTGCTAAGGGTTTCTTGCATGTTGCGGGCCCAGATCTCCATGGAGCGGGTCACTTGGCTGTGCTCCTTTTCAAGCTTGAGGCGGCGGGAGACCCGCAGCTCATCGGTCGGAACCAGGGCGATCTCAAACGGTGGCCCCACGGTGAGATTGGAGCGGCGGGTCACGATCTGCGACACCAGGCAGAGGCGGGCCGCATCTTCGAGCGAAAGGCGCGAATGCCCCACGTAGTCAAGAGGAGGCTTGCCATATTTGCTTTCGCCGATCTGCAGGAAGGGGGTTTCCGGCGTGGCCATGACCGCGTTGCCCTGGGGATAGATTAAGTAGAGTCCGTGGGGTTGGCCGGCGATCTGGCCCCCCAGGATGAAGCTGGCTTCACCGCTGGCGCCGGCCTGCTTTAGGGGCGTGGAGAAGGCCCGCTGCACCGCCACGCTGAGTCGCCCCACATAGTCAGCAGCTTCAAACAGGTAACGGGCGGTGAGGAGATCATGGCTCTCGTCTGCAGTGCCGGGGGGCCCGGGCCCCGCCAAAGGGGGGGGAGCCCCAGGACCGTCGTTCACCGCGCTCACCATCGCGGCGGAAGCGGCGGCCTCGTCGAGCGCGAGATCCCGGCGGATCCGGTTGAGCACGGCCTGGGTGGTGCCTAGATTTCCTGCTGCCATCAGCACGAACAGCCGATCCGGCGCGGGCTGGAACACATGCATCTTGCTGTAGCTGGAGATGTAATCCACCCCCGCATTGGTGCGCGAATCGGAGGCGAACACCAAACCGCTCTCCAACAGGAAGCCCACGCAGTAGGTCATGGTCGGACTCGGTACTCCTTCATGGTCTGATTCTTTCCCCGGATCAGTTCAACAGGCGCTGCAGAATCGTGGCCACCGAATCCACCGCCGCGCGGGCCGTGGCGTAGGCCATCCGCATCGGACCCACTAAGGCAACCTGCCCCCGGGAACCATCGGCTGTGCGGTACGGGGCCTGCACCACGGAGCACTGGCCCAGGGCGGTGTGGGGGTGTTCCGTGCCGATCCAGATGCTGCCGGCCCCTTCGGCCGTCTGCCCGTTACCCGGGGGAGCCAGCACCTGCTGGGGGCCGCTCTCCACCAGCTGCACCAGGGGCAGCAGGCTTGAGGTGCGGCTGAACTCGGGCTGGCCCAGCAGGCCGCCCAGGCCGGCTGCCACCACCCCGTCGAAGTCGCCCGCCCTGCCGAGCTGGGCATGGCTTTCGAGGGCCTGACGCAGGAGCCCGCCGCTGGCCCCCAGCTGGGCCGGCAGCCGCTCCCAGGCGATGCGGCCGGCTGGGCGGTTGCGCAGCTGTTCGTTGGTCCAGCGCTCCAGCAGGGGCATCTGGTCGGAGCTGCCTCCAGGCAGGCGCAGGTTGAGGCTGGTGGTGAGGGCCGCCCCCTGCACCAGGAACACCAGCAACCGGTCACTGCTCACCACCAGCCGCACCTCCTGGAGGTGAGGGCGTGGCCGGCGTGGCCGGCTGATCAGGCTGAGCAGGCCGGTGAGATCGGCCAGGCGGCGGGCCAGATGCTGCAGCAAGTCATCGAGGGCTGCCCACTGAAGACTGATGCCCGCCAGCTCACGCTCCAACTGGAGGGCCGCTGCACCCGGAGAGGGGAGGAGCTGGTCCACGTAGAGGCGGTAGCCCAGCTGGCTCGGGATGCGGCCGGCGGAGGTGTGGGGCTGGGTGAGCAGGCCCCGCTGCTCCAGGGCCCCCATCGCGGAGCGCACCGTGGCCGGGCTGGCGGGAAGCCCGAAGCGCCGCACCAGAATGTGACTGCCCACGGGTTCGACTGTGTCCACGTAGTGCCGCACGGTGGCCTGCAGCACCTCCTGTTGCCGGCGGGGCAGGCTCTCCAACGGGTCATCGGCTAACGGCACGTTTGCGAGCGTAGGCAGCCCGGGCCTGTGGCTGATGCTTTGTCATGGGCGGGAAGCCGGCGGCGGGTCGATCGCCCGAGCCCTGTCTTGCCCACTGGAGCGCGTCACTTGGATTCAGTAGCGGGGCACCGAGGGATCCACCTCGCGGCTCCAGGCCTCGATCCCCCCCTCCACGTTCCACACTTCCTTGTAGCCCCGCTCCTGGGCCAGCCAGCAGCCGAAGCGCCAGCTGCGCATGCCGGAGTGGCAGAGCACCGCCACGGGCCTGGCCGGATCGAGCAGATCGCCGATCCGCTCCATCCAGTCGGCCGAGCGACTCAGGGGCAGATGCAGCACCGGGTGAGGAAATCGCGCCAGCTCCAGTTCCTGGTCTTCCCGCACATCCACTAACTGGAGCGGGCCACCGTCGCGCAGTTGTTCGGCCAGGTCAGGGGCGCTGAGGGTGCCGGGCAGCCGGGGGGCGGGGGTGCTCATGATGGGCGCCGGGTCGGGCGGGCGTCAGGATGGACCCATCCTGCAAGAGGGGAATGAAGGCCAGGCCTTTCCTGGCGGTGCTGCTGGCCCTGGGCCTGCTGGCCCTCGCCCTGGGCGGAGCTGGTTGGTGGCTGGTGGGGCAGCGGGGCCCCCTGGCCCTCCAGCACCGTGCGGCCAGCCTGCCGCGGGCCGCACGCTTCGTGCCGCGCCAGGCCCCCCTCAGCCTCTATCTGCTCAGCGATGGTGAGGAACCCGTGGCCTATGCCCGGGCCGTGGCACCGGCCCGCAACCGCCGGCAGGCCGCCGCCGCGATCGAGCGCCTGCGCGATGGCGCCTTCGCCGCGGCGGGCCTCGACTACCCCACCGAGCTGGCCGCCTGGCTCGCCCCTGAGATCAGTCTCGCCCTCTTCGATCTTCCGGCTGGGGATGCCGGCGCCGCCTCGGGGTCCGGCAACTGGCTGCTGGCTCTGCGCAGCCGCGACGCTGACGGCGCCCGCCAATTCGTGCAGCGCTTCTGGCAGACCCGCAGCCTGGCCGGCACCGACCTACAGGTCACTCGTTATCGGGGGATGGGCCTGATCAGCGGCCGGGGTGCCCTGCTCGGCCGCCAGCCGCTGCCCCTCGCCACCGCCCTAGTCGACGACGACCTGCTGCTCATCGCCTCCGGCCGGGGAGTGCTGGAGCAGGCCCTCGATGTTTCCCAGATCGATGAACTCAACCAGGGCGCCGATCCTGCGCTGCGCCAGCGGATTGCCGACCTCGGCGAGGGGGCGGCCCTGCTGGTGGCGCGGGCCGCCGGCCTCCCCGAGGGTCTGGGAATTCCGGCCGATCCTGGTCCCGCTACCCAGGTTCTGGCCAGCCTCCGCCCCGATGGAGCCTCCCTGTGGTTGGAGGCTCTGGTCGAGAGGCCCGCTGCCGGGTCGGTGGCTGCCGGGGCTCTGGATGCCACCTCCCTAGTCGTGCGGCGCGCCCTGGTGGCGGCGGCCCCCGCTGCCACCGAGCGGCTGGGCCTGCTCCAGAACCCGGCGGCCCTGCTCTCCGACCCCCTGCTTCGCCCCCTGGTGGAGCGGGTGGCGGCCCTGGCTCCAGGGGCGGGCCCCCTGCCCCCCCTGCTGGTGGCTGTCGCGGATGGTCCCCTGGTGGTGGCCGAGGCGCCCGCCGGCTGGCTGATGGCTTCGCCGCCGGATCAGCCGGCCATCGCTGTCCTCGAGGCTCCCCTGGCCGCCGCAGGCCTGATCCCGGCGCCGTTGGAGCTGGAAGGCCGCCCGGTCACCGTCTGGACCCGGTTGGTGGCCGGCCGCGGTGCCCGACCCGACCGGGAGGGCGTGGATCGCCTCCAGGCTCCCCTTGAGGGCTGGCGCGGCGACCAGGACGGTCAGGCCCTCTGGGGGCGCAGCCTGGCCCTGCTCGAGGCGGCCGGAGACGGGCGAGGTGCCCAGCGGCGTGAGCGGCAACTCGAGGTCCTGGATCGTCCTGCCGCACAGCTGCAGTGGGCCCTTGCGACCGAGCCGGCCCGCTCCCTGCTGCGTGACTGGTTGCCCTGGCGACGCCTCGCGTCCCTAGCCGGAGGTCCCCTGGATGCTCCCGTGCGGGGCTTGGCCCTGGCCGTGGAACCCGGGGCCGAAGGCCTGAGGCTGCGAGGCCGACTTGAATTCGGATCGGGCCGATGAGCGCGATCGGCCCGATCACCCGCTCCCGAAACACCTGACACGGCAGTTCCATGGCACCCTTCGGCCCCCGACTCCTGCTGGTGCGCCACGGCATCGCCGAAGACCGCAGCGAAGATCGACCCGATGGCCTGCGGGCCCTCACCCCCGCTGGACGCCGCCGCACCACGGCGGTGCTGGAACGGGCCGTGGCCTTGGGGCTAACGGCGGACCGGCTGATGTCCTCCCCCCTGGTGCGCGCCCGTCAGACTGCCGAGATCGCCCTTCGCGCCGGCCTGGCTCCCTGCCTGGAGCTCGCCACGGCCCTGGAGCCCGGCGCCGATCCCTTGCCGCTGTTGGCCCGCTGGTTGGCCACCCCCATCGCTGTGGCGCCCCAGACGCCCGGGTCGCACCCACCCGGCGCGGCTTCATCCCCCAGGGCCGACCCCTCCACGCCGGCAGCGGACAGGCCCCTGCGTCTGGCCCTGGTGGGCCATGAACCCGACCTGGGGGATCTCGCCGCCAGGCTTCTGGGAGCACCCCTGGGATCGATCACCCTACGCAAGGCCGGCATGGCCTTGCTCGAATTACCCCGTTCCGCCCGGGGCCACCTAGGGGATCAGGCGGCGGCTGGCGCATGGAGCCTGCAGCAGCTGCTCACCCCCCGGACCCTGCTGGTTTAGCGGTGGCGCCACCCCACTGGCAGCCTGCGCTACGGCGCCAAGGCGGCCCCACGCCTAGGTTTTGAACTCTGGATCTTCATGGCACCTGGCATGGCGGCGAAAACCACCCCTGAGGAAGCCACCACCACTTCTGCCCCCGCCGCTGCCTCACCGGCGGCTTCACCTGGTCCACCGCTCTTCCGGCCTGGCCTTGAGGGCGTTCCGGCCACCCAGTCGGCCATCTGCGACATCGACGGCCATCGGGGGGTGCTCACTTACCGGGGCGTGCCGGTCGACCAGCTCGCCCGCAACAGCAGCTTCCTGGAAACGGCCTACCTGTTGATCTGGGGCGAACTGCCCACGATCTTCCAGCTCAACGACTTCCAGCACGAGGTGCAGATGCACCGGCGGGTGAGCTTCCGCATCCGCGACATGATGAAGTGCTTCCCGGCCTCAGGGCACCCGATGGATGCCCTGCAGGCAAGCGCTGCCTCGCTGGGGCTCTTCTATTCCCGCCGTGCCCTCTACGACCCGCAATACGTCACCGAGGCGGTGGTTCGGCTGATCGCCAAGATCCCCACGATGGTGGCGGCCTTCCAGCTGATCCGCAAAGGCCAGGATCCAATCCAGCCCCGCGACGATCTCGCCTATTCGGCCAACTTCCTCTACATGCTCACTGAGCGGGAGCCCGATTCCCTGGCGGCCCGCATCTTCGATTCCTGCCTGATCCTCCATGCTGAGCACAGCCTCAACGCCAGCACCTTCAGCGCCCGCGTCACCGCCAGCACCCTCACCGACCCCTATGCGGTCGTGGCCTCGGCGGTGGGCACCCTGGCCGGTCCGCTCCACGGCGGCGCCAACGAGGACGTGCTCGACATGCTCGATCAGATCGGCTCGATAGAACGGGTGGAGGACTGGCTCGACCAGGCGATTGCCTCAAAGCAGAAGATCATGGGCTTCGGCCACCGTGAATACAGGGTGAAGGATCCCCGTGCCGTGATCCTGCAAGGCCTGGCCGAGGAGCTGTTCGTGCGTTTCGGCCACGACACCATGTACGACGTGGCCCGCAGGCTTGAGGAGCTGGCGGCCGACAGGCTCGGCCCCAAGGGCATCTATCCAAACGTGGATTTCTATTCCGGCCTGGTGTACCGCAAGCTCGGCATTCCACGGGATCTGTTCACACCGATCTTCGCCATCGCCCGCACTGCAGGCTGGCTGGCCCACTGGCGCGAGCAGCTCGGCGCCAACCGCATCTACCGGCCGACCCAGATCTACACCGGCTCGGCCGAGCGGCCCTGGCTGCCGCTTGAGAGCCGACCCGCCTCCAGCTGATCGGGTCCGGCCTCCCACTTCAACGCACCATTTACCCCCCCAGCCGAGCTGGGGGGGGCTTAACGTCGCCCCATCTGACCAACCCTCCATGCAGACCTTCGCGGTCGTGACACCGGGCCTCGACCTGCAGTCCAGCTTCCTCGACCTGCTCGATGGGTTTGGCGTGAGCCAGGGGCTCGCCCACCTGCTCTGGCTGCCGCTTCCCATGCTCACCGTGCTGGTGTCGGCCGTGGTCGGCGTTCTGGTCAACGTCTGGCTGGAGCGCAAGATTTCTGCTGCCGTGCAGCAGCGGATCGGCCCTGAGTACGCCGGCGCCCTCGGCATCCTGCAGCCCATGGCCGATGGCCTCAAGCTGCTGTTCAAGGAGGACATCATCCCCGCCAAGGCCGACGGTCTCCTCTTCACCCTCGGCCCGGTGCTGGTGCTGGTGCCCGTGATCCTCAGCTGGCTGGTGGTGCCCTTCGGTCAGAACCTGCTGATCAGCAACGTGGGCGTGGGGGTGTTCCTCTGGATCGCCCTGAGCAGTATCCAGCCGATCGGTCTGCTGATGAGCGGCTATTCGAGCAACAATAAATATTCTCTCCTTGGCGGCCTGCGGGCTGCGGCCCAGTCGATCAGCTACGAGATTCCTCTGGCCCTGAGCGTGCTGGCAATCGTGATGATGAGCAATTCGCTCAGCACTGTCGATATCGTCAACCAGCAGGCCGGTGCCGGCATCTTCAGCTGGAACATCTGGCGGCAGCCGGTGGGGTTCGTGATCTTCTGGATTTGCGTGCTGGCTGAGTGTGAGCGCCTCCCTTTCGACCTTCCCGAGGCGGAGGAGGAGCTGGTGGCCGGCTATCAGACCGAGTACGCCGGCATGAAGTTCGCCCTCTTCTATCTGGGCAGCTACATCAATCTGGTGCTCTCGGCCCTGCTGGTGTCGGTGCTGTACCTGGGCGGCTGGGGTTTCCCGATCCCGGTGGAATGGCTGGCAGGCTTGCTGGGCCAGTCGGTGGATGCGCCGCTCGTGCAGGTGATCACAGGCAGCCTCGGCATCGTCATGACCGTTCTCAAGGCCTACCTGCTGGTGTTCTTCGCGATCCTGCTGCGCTGGACCGTGCCAAGGGTTCGGATCGACCAACTTCTCGATTTGGGTTGGAAGTTTCTGCTGCCGGTGGCCCTGGTCAATCTCCTGGTCACCGCCGCCCTGAAGCTGGCTTTCCCGGGCGCCTTTGGCGGCTGACCCTGCCCCGCCCCAGACACGCTGCTCGGCCGCGACCTTAGTGCCTTGCTTAGGCGGCTGCGACACATCCCCCCTTCCCGGCCGCCATCATGGGGGCCACCCCCGTTCTCTGAGCTTCTCTCCACCATGTTCGGGTTCCTCAAGAAAGTCGGCGACTACACCCAGGATGCGGTGGGCGCGGCGAAATACATCACCCAGGGTCTGGGGGTCACCTTCGACCACCTGCGCCGCCGGCCGATCACGGTGCAGTACCCCTACGAAAAGCTGATCCCCTCGGAGCGCTATCGCGGCCGCATCCACTACGAGTTCGATAAGTGCATCGCCTGTGAGGTCTGCGTCAGGGTCTGCCCCATCAATCTGCCGGTGGTGGATTGGGTGATGAACAAGGCCACCAAGAAAAAGGAGCTGCGCAACTACTCGATCGATTTCGGCGTGTGCATCTTCTGCGGCAACTGCGTGGAGTACTGCCCCACCAACTGTCTCTCGATGACCGAGGAATATGAGCTCGCCGCCTTCGATCGCCACAGTCTCAACTACGACAACGTCGCCTTGGGGCGCCTTCCCACAAGTGTGACCAGCGATCCGGCCGTGGTTCCGCTGCGGGAGCTGGTCTACCTGCCCAAGGGTGTGATGGATCCCCATGATCTGCCCGCCACCACGCCGCGGGTCGGCAGACTCCCCGAGCAGGTGCTCGAAACCCTGCCCAAGGCGGCGACGCCCGTCCCTGACC
>Ga0194055_10003301_pt1 | contig 12439 bp, 9 predicted proteins | sample SepL449m_MetaG_FD_155482 | JGI IMG/M metagenome (GOLD analysis project Ga0194055, IMG submission 155482) | Anoxic zone freshwater microbial communities from boreal shield lake in IISD Experimental Lakes Area, Ontario, Canada - Sep2016-L442-9m | ecosystem: Environmental > Aquatic > Freshwater >... | reverse complement strand
TATTCCATGCATTAGTAGAAATCACAAGAAATTCCCTTGGATAATTCCATAATTATAAGTCAAATAGTGAGGCTAAATATCTCTTACTTTAGATTAGATATGCAATAAGCGTGCCATAGGTTTTTAATTGGTTTGATAATAATAAGATAGGTTGGTTTTCATTAACTTTCGTTAATTCTGCAGTCTACTTGAAATCTAGTAAATTATGGGTTTCTTGTTATTTTGACTTATAAAAGTTAAAACTAGATGAATTTAAAAGCATTTTTCTCTTGCCTGCAAAATAGGAACAAAAACAATGAAAAAATCCACGAAAATCATATCGGTTTGGGGGGGTCGTGTTGTTTTCATTAATTTTCGTTAAAAAGCAAAAACAAATAACACCTCAAGAAATAACTCTGTACTATGAGGTTATTGTGATTTGTCGTTTAAGCTAATTTTAAAATTGCATTTTGCTGAGGTTTGTTTTTGTTCTCTCCAAAATTTTTATTGTGGGCCTTTTTTAGAGAAGCTACGGTGCACAACCGAGTCCTTATTGTATTGGGTTCTTTTCTTGCAATGGTTTTTTCTTTCGCAGTTGTTTTCTATAGTTGGTCTTTTCCCGAGGTAGGAGTGCGCACTGCTTTTTCTCTCGATATTCAATATTTTCAAAAAGAAAACCTTTTAAATTCAGACCAAAATTTGCCTGAAACTGGTGACAAAATTACAGCTTTAAATGGAAATACCATTTTCAGTTGGCCTCAATTTTTAAGGACAGTACAGCAATTACCTTTTCGTGATTCTGCAGATGGAGTTCCTAATACTGTTCTCTTGAGCTTTTATCGCCCGTCCGATAACAATTACCACGAAGCAGTCCTTTTGTATGATCAGACCTCCTTGGAAAATATGATCCCTTCTTTTCTCTGGTTAGTACTAAAGATGGCAATGGTTTTTGCAGGAGGATTGATTTTGTGGTGGAAACCCACCGATGATTCTGCAAGGCAATTTTTTATCCTAGGGCTTGTTTCCCTTGTTGCTTATATGGGCGGATACCATTGGTGGCGAATTGCAACTCAGCCCGTATTAATTTTTTGTTTTGAAGCGGGGGCCATATTTTTACCCGCAGTCAGTTTGCACTTTTTTATGATCTTTCCTAAGAAAAAGCTTTTTTTAATTAGACACCCTCTTACTACCTTTTCTGTGGTTTATGGTGTTCCGTGTCTTTTTCTTTTCTTGATGGTTACTGGATATTTTAGGCTTCGGCTGATTTATGGAGTGGATGCGACTTCTGCTGAGGGGGCGAATTTTATTCTTCGCGAAATGCTTCTCGAAATTTACTTTTATCTCGCTGTGGCTTTTGCTTGGTTTTTAGGTTGTATTGCGTGTTTGATCCACAGTTTTCGAAACGCATCCGATGAAACGCAGCGCAATCAGGCTAAATGGATCCTTATGGGTTGTGTTGCTGCGCTTGCCCCTATTGTTTACTCCGGCTTTATCGTTTTCACGGACGCTTCTAGATTTGGCCGTGGCGGAGCAACATGGCCTATGTTTGCGGCATCATTATTTGTTACCGCTTCTTTTTCGGTAAGTATTACCCGGTACAAACTTATTCAGCTTAGCCAGTACCTTTCCAGCGGCTTCTCGTATTTTTTGATGAGTAGTCTTGCGGGCTTGATTTATTATGGCATCGTTTTTTCAGGAATGCTTTTGGTTGGAACCCAATTCATTGAACAGCCTTCGCTTTCTCAGGTGGCGATGGTGAGTGGTACGGCAATGATTATTATTTTAATGCTTGATCGATTGCGGGGCAGGATGAAGGCTGCACTTGATAGACGCTTTTTTAAAGAAAAAATTAAGTTGGATCAAACTTTTAGGAAAATGAGTCAAGCAATTGAAAGCTTGGTAGACCCGTTGTTGATGGCTCGCAGGCTTCTTTTGACAACTACAGAATCGCTCGGAGTTCCCAAGGGTTCGGTCTTTTTGAAAGCCCCAGACTTTCCAGGTTTCAAACTCGCTGATTATCTGGGAAATGCGCCCAGGCTTGATGTTGTTTACAATGATAGTGTTCTCGCAAAATTGTTGCTTAAGGGCGAATCTGTTTGCTTGGATTTAGCTTCCATGCCTGGAGATCCTGCAGTCCGAAAAGTTTTAAATTCCCTAGGCGGCGTAACAATCGTTCCGCTGCAGCACGAAGAAGATTTGACCGGGTTCCTTGTGCTTGGGCAAAAAGGTTCAGGTGCTTTTACAATTGATGACCTTAATTTACTTGCAGCTTTTTCCCAGATTACTGTGCTTGGTTTAGTTAGCGCAGAAGGTCATAAGAAAATTGATCTGCTAAATAACGAACTCAAAGGTAAAATTGTAAAAATCGCAGAACAGCAAAACCGCATTTTGGCTTTGCAATCGCAGTTGTCTAGGGGATCGCAGGGTTCCGAATTGGTTGATGGGCAGATTGTTGATGCTTCGATAATTAATGCCACTTCTGGGGCACAGCCAAATGGCCAATCGCAAAAATTAGTTGGTTCCAGTTTGCAAATTAAATATGTGATGGAATTGGTAGGAAAAGTTGCGCCTGGAGGATCTGCAGTTTTGTTGCGAGGCGAAAGTGGTACCGGAAAAGAGGTCGTTGCCCAAGTTCTTCATGATCAAAGTTCTCGAGCCGATAAGCCATTTGTGAAAGTTCATTGTGGCGCATTGTCTGCCGGTTTGCTGGAAAGCGAACTCTTTGGCCATGTTAAGGGGGCGTTCACCAGTGCGATTAAAGACAAAATCGGAAGATTTGAAGCTGCCAATGGTGGAACACTTTTTCTTGATGAAATTGGTGACATAAATCAAGAAGTTCAGATTAAATTGCTGCGGGTTCTCCAAGAGAAGATATTCGAAAAAGTTGGCTCGAATGTTCCCGTGCAGGTTGATGTGCGGATCATCGCGGCAACGCACCAGAACCTTGAAGAATTAATCCGACAGGGGAAATTTCGAAGCGACCTTTTTTATAGGTTAAATGTTTTTCCCATTACAATACCTGCATTGAAGGACAGAGAAGATGATATCCCAGAACTCTCTTATTACTTCCTGCAAAAAGCTTGTATCAAGATTGGCAAGGAAGTTACTTCAATTGACGATGATGCGCTTTTATGTCTGCGAGCTTTTTCTTGGCCAGGCAATATCAGGCAACTTGAAAATGTTATCGAGCGAGCTGTGGTTATAACCTCATCCAATTCCCTACTCATTGATGATTTACCTGATGAAATAAAAGCAATGGCCTATGATTTTAGCCAGCCTTCTAATCCAAACAATTCTGTGCAAGGGTTAATGACTAAGATAACGGATCAGTCTAAATCCGATTACTTGCGCAGAGAAAAAGATAAAATTTTACTGGCATTATCGCAGCACGGTGGCAATAAATCTAAGGTGGCGCGAGGTCTTGGAGTGGCGCGGAGTACACTGGTTAGCAGGATGAAAAAACTTGGCTTGGAATAAGTTATTCTTGCGCCAAGGAAAAGCACTTTATCTCTTTGTCATTGCGCAAAAATATCTTCTTGTCTGCAAACGCAGGGTGACTCCATACAATTTTTCTTTTGGATCCACCCGTAGGTGCTATTCCTGTTGGATCTATCAAATGGCTTCTGTCTATTTCTTTGTAACCCGAAGGTGATAACTCGGAAATTATAAGGTCACCTTTTTCGTTGAATATGAAAAAGTTTTTGGCGTGTTTAATGAGAAAAGCGTTTCCCCAACGCTCTATCGGTTCATTTTGCGAGCCTGTTGCACTCAAGTTTTCCCAAACCCGTCCCCCATCAGAGAGCTTGAGACATCTTAATTCCCCATAACTGCAAACACCAAAAATATAGCCGTTCTCCACAAAAGGAGTCGCCATGATTGAATGTAGGCCTTCGGTTTGCTTTGGAGTCTCTCCCCTGCCCTTTCCTTTCCAGATTAGTTTCGAAGATTTTTTGTCTGCATCAATCTCTACTAACATTGATCCATTGTAAAATGAAGAGACTAAAATCTTATTATCTACTAATCGTGGAGTCGGTATTGAAAGGTTTGCTTTTATGCGAAAGGGTTCGCTCCAAAGAAGCTTTCCCGTTTCTGGATCTAAGCCATTCAAGGATTCAGAATGCCAGATTATAAGATGACGATTGTTTCTACCTGCCCCGATTTCGAAAATTACAGGGGGGCAATAACCTATTTCAGATTCAGGTTTTTCGAGCTCCAATGAACTCCAAAGTTCTTTGCCGGTTTTGGCATCGAATGCAACTGCAACTTTTTTAGGCCCCACCAAACAGATCAACTTGTTGCCATCCAATATAGGATGTGCGGAAAATCCCCAAACAGGTACCGGGGCGTTGTAATCTTTGGTAAACGATTTGTTCCAAATGGGCTTTCCCGAATTAACATCAAGGCAATATAAATCTCCCATGGCGCCTAAGAAATAAACCAAGGTGTCTGTAACAACGGGGGTGCAACGCGGACCACATGGGTAAGCCATTTTATAGGTGCAAGGGTAAGAAAATTCCCAAACAGTTTTTCCGTTTGAGGCGTTTAGGCAAAGTAGGCGCTCTGCGCCTTCGGAGTTTGCCCGAGCAAATAAATTGTCGGATTCAATCTTCCCATCTGCAACTTGTCGATCAGTAATAAATACTCGCCCTTTGGCTATTGCTGGACCTGCATAACCCCCACTTAATGGGCTTGTCCACAGCAATTTAGGTCCACCTTTGGGGAATTTGGTTAATATTCCTTCCTCGCCCCAAACCCCATCCCTGTTTGGCCCGAGCCATTGTGGCCAATCCCCTGAAAAACAAAGGTTCGGCCCCGAAATAAAAAAGATAATTGTGCAAGTAAGCTTAATTAACGGTTTTAATGTAATAAAAAGCTTGGAAATCAAGGTTTTAGTAGTTTTGTTGATCATTGATAAAGGTCCCTGAGTTACGAATAAATAGATTCTCCGTATTTTATAGACTATCATCTTGGCAATTAATGGGAAATGCTTTATATTACCAATTGAGTGTTTTGATTTTTAACTGTTTTTTACAGAGTAAATGTTATGCCATTGAGGATGCGAGTTCACGACCGAGAGCCAATTGGTTTGGCCCTGAAACGATTTAAAAAACTGCTCGAACGGAGTGGTATCCAAAAAGAATTGCGTAAACGAAAATATTACGAAAAGCCTTGCGAAGCCCGCCGCCGTGCACAATTGCGCAAAATGAGTGCAATTCGTAAAGCAAGAATTACAATCAAGAAGGTGTAGTTTCATTCGCCCAAAAAGTAGCTTCAGGTGAAGTGTGTTTTTTCGTATGTATTCCAGGAGGGTTTCGCGATGTCTACTACCGAACTTGATAAAAAGACCCTGTTTTTAACAAAAACTGTTGGCTTAGGATATTATGCACATAATTGGGCTAAAAATGTCCCATTTATTTTAATGCATGTTGCTTGCTTGTCTGCATTATTTGTATCGTTTTCTTGGCAAGTTGGTTTGTTGTGCTTGGCAAATTACTTAATTCGAATGTTTGGTATTACCGCTGGTTATCATCGTTACTTTTCCCACAGAGCTTATAAAACTAGCCGTTGGTTTCAATTTGTTTTAGCTTGGATGGGTGCTAGTGCTTTGCAAAAAGGGCCGCTATGGTGGGCTTCCCATCACCGCGAGCACCATAAATACTCAGATACGCCTGCTGATCCTCATTCCCCGCATCGCACAAGTTTTTGGTGGTCACATGTAGGTTGGATTCTTTCAGAAGAACATACCCCCTATGATGACAAGAATATTCAAGACTTTACCAAGTATCCTGAAATTCAATTCCTAAGTAATTATCATTATGTTCCTGGCGTTGTCCTTGCAATCATTTGCTACCTGACGATGGGGCTCCCTGGCCTAGTTTGGGGCTTTTTTGTAAGTACTATTTTGGTTTATCATTGCACCTTTTTTATTAATTCTCTCAGCCACTTGATTGGGTACAAAAGATTTGCCACCACTGATGAAAGTAAAAATAGCTTAGTTTTGGCTCTTTTAACGATGGGTGAAGGATGGCATAATAATCATCATCATTACCAGAGTTCAGCTAATCAAGGCTTCTATTGGTGGGAAATTGATATTAGCTACAGTATTTTAGTTGTTCTTTCGTGGTTTGGGATTGTTTGGGATCTTCGAAAACCTAACGAAAAAGTCCTTAATCATAAAGTTCGAGTACCAAAATCTAAGAAAAATAAACGAGAACTTATTTCCGCAAACTAATTGTTGTTCGGAGAAATTTGATTTCATTAAAGGGTCCGCTATCGGGCCCTTTTTTCATTGCTAAATATACTGCATTTCTGCAAGTTCACTTCGGTTTTGTGAATACCGTTATTTAGCTTTTGAGTTCAGCCTTATAATCATTAGCTTTGCTTGGTAAATGGTTCCATCTAATCGGTTTTAAGGCTTATTTAAGAATTGATTGACGTTTAGTGAGTCGGTAAATTTGAAGGCGTTAAAACGAAAACTCAAAGGGGTTGTCGTGTTAAAGTTATCTTATTGTTTGATATCGCGTGTCGGGCACAGCAAAGTGTTAGCCCTATAAATTTCAGGGATTCTCAATTTTAAACTGAATTAAGATGAAGGATTCGAGATAAGAGTGTGGGTTATTTGCCCCAGAAGATTTCAACAGGGCTATCTTCTTTCCGATGCTTTATCCAAGGCGCTGAAAATAGCAACAAAGCCATGCAGTAATGCTTAAAAGCTTCAGCGAAATCATTTTTGGAAACAGAACTTTTGGCAAGTGACAGGTGGTTTTCTAGAGTGTCTTGATTGATACCCCAAGCTTTATCTTCTCCACGTTTTTTGAAAACTTCGATTTGTTTTTCCATTTTTGTAAGGGACATCTGGGTTATTTCTATCAAAGTTCTCCGGTGGATCCTAGCTGAAGGCATTGGGAAATCTTTTGTTTCTTCGTCTTTTGAACTCTGAAATTGGATATAAAATCCTATTGTGCCAGCTATAAAAGAAATTAAAGCGATGAATATGATGGAGAATTTAACCAAATCGCCGGTTAATATGCTGTCCGTTAGTTGGTGCTCCATGGCTTTTATCCCGATAAGGGAAATAGCCAGCAACAATCCAAACATTAAACAAATAAACCACCATGGTATGCCAGGTTTAATGCTTTTTAATCGATTCATCGTTTTATTTAAAAAGGTTGGATTAATGGCAGGTTCATTACTGGAGTTGTTTGAACCTTTAAAGGCACTACCAATTTTGGCAACAATAACAGTTATGTTATCGTGCCCACCTCGCAGATTAGCTAGATCTACAAGCATTTTGCATGCATCTTGTGCGGATAAACTTGCAGTTATCGCACCTAACTCTGAATCTTTTACCAAACCAGTGAGCCCATCGCTGCAAACTAAAAAGATGTCGCCTTGCATTACTTTGTGAGGGCCTTCAATATCAGGTTCTACAATTGCTTCAGGGCCAAGGCATCTGTTGATATAATTGCTGGGTATATCCTTAACATCATCCGGATCAATTTTTTTAAGTCTGGCGTATTCCCATACAAGGCTATGATCGTAAGTGAGTTGCTCAACGAGTTTTCCCCGAATCCGATAAGCTCTGCTGTCTCCAACATGCCCAATCCAAACCCCTTCGGGTCGAATTACAATTCCTGTTGCGGTTGTGCCCATGCCTCTAAATTCAGTGTTTTCCTGCCCACAAGTATGAATAGTTGAGTTGGCTTCATAAAAAGCTTTACGCAGAGATTCTGGCGCCCCGTCTTTTACATACTTGCTGTAAACATGGGGGATTGTTTTAACCGCTTGCTCGCTCGCTTTTTCGCCAACTGCATGAGCTCCCATTCCATCTGCTACCAATAAAACATGTCCCAACTCTTGCCATTGGGTTTCATCTGAGGCAAGGGATAGGTAATTGCTATCTTGGTTGTAGCCTCTTTTAAGGCCAACATCCGTTAAAACTGCACATTCGATTTGGTCGAATGAAGCCATCAGATCTCCATCTTAGAATTTGAATCAACTTAAAGCTTATAGTACCTATCTTTTACAGAATATCAAATTAAAGCCAAAATAAGATTTTAAACGAAAATCCTTGGTAAAAGACCTATTGACCCAATAGATATTTTAGTTATTAAAGCCAACATATCACGATTTTAAATGAATATTGCTGAAAAGTTAAATTTTTGTGATTAAGGTTTTAAGTGACTTGCACTGGGGTGTCGAAATAATGTTTTTACGCTGTTTACCTATGGTGCTCCTGCTTGTTGTATTTACAGGGTGTGTAACTCGTAAGTACACCATTGATTCCTTTCCTCAGGGTGCAATGGTTTATAAGGATGGAAAACCCATTGGTGTAACACCGATGGATGAACATTTTGTTTATTACGGTAAATACAATTTTAAGCTGGTTAAAGATGGCTATGAAACATTGGATGTCGAGCAAAAAATACCTTCCCCTTGGTACGAATATCCTCCACTAGATTTTGTAGCTGAAAGTTTGTTTCCATTTGAAATCCACGATATCCATCGGTTTAGCTATGCATTGCAACCTGCAAAAACGGTCAGGCAGGATGAAATTCTAGAGAAAGCAGCGGAACTGAGGGAAAAAGGCAAAGCTGTTGTCCCATTTGCCCCTGTACCTGAAAAAACCAAGGGCAAAATGCCTTTAATAGGCGGCAATTAATTACTCAGTCATGGTAAGGCTTTGCAAAATATCATTTAATTCTTCAAGCCAATAATCTTTTGTTTTAAATGGAATTTCACAAACAAAAAACAAAGATCCATTTTTAGTAGAGTACCTACCCCAAAAAATTAGCTTTTGAATTTGGTCATCAACTTTGATTGTGAAATTTTCAGTCTTGGCAGTAATGGTTTTGTTGCCAAGTTCAGGAAATTTATGCTTTGTGTCAACATACTTCTCAATTTTAGTATCAGCAGTTTTTTCTTCTTTAAGTAATTCGAACAATTTTTCTTCAACCATATCCCATGCTTTTTCATCCTTAACCGGATTAGGTAGTGCAAAAACTTGCAATTTGGCTTTCTGGTTTAAAAAATCGCCTGAATCACTTGCATTTTTTCCAATAAACACTGATTCAGGGTTTGTGTCGTAATCTTTAATATCTTGTGGGAGCCATATTGATTCAGGTGCTGTAAATGACATTTTTAATTTTTCAACAGTGACTAATCTTGTTTTTCTTGGTGTTGGTTTCCAATCAACTTTTGCGTTTGATTTAATTGCTAATCCTTGATTAAACTTAATCCAAGATTCTTGGACTAAATCTTTGCTGTCAATTGGCACCAGGCAAAGTATTAGAAAAAAAACCCCGTTAATATTTGCAGAGTAACAATCGCCAACCCATGCTGATGAATCTTCTTTTGTTCCTTCAACGACAAATTTTCTAAAGGGAACCTTTCCAATTTCTACTCCTTCAGCGCTTTCTTCCCATTCAAGGTTTTTGGAGAGGAACAGTTTTAATCGTGAAATCATTTCTTGATGCATCTCTGTGCCTGTTGGGTTTTTAGTCTTAAAATCCTTGTAATAAAGGAGCCATAAGTCTTTTTCTTTGCCTGTATAAGCGAACTTGGTTTGTAAGGTTTGAGCAAGTTTTTGATCTTTAGTGTAAGAATTTAACGGTTTGAAAGTAAAGAAATCTGAATCAATTAATTCTGGGCTAACTTCAGTTTGTTGTACCGTTTCATTTTTTATTTCTTTATTTAATAGTGGCAGTCCAATAATGTAAAAGGCTGCAAAGCTTACAGAAATGAAAAACATACCAATCCCAAGAAGGAATACTTGAGATAAGGATAAACCACTATTTTTCTTCTTTTTAGGCAATGCTTTTTTTGTAGTTGAAATATTGGTTTTAATTTCTGACTTAGTTTCAAATACCAACCCTTGGTCTTCTTCTATTTTGTTTTGATTCTTAGCAGGATTTGCTACGGGAGTTTTTGGCGGTATAGCGGGAGTGCTTTTGTTAGGCTTTCGTATAGCGAATGACTTTTTGCAACTTGGACAGGTAATTGATTGCACACCTTGCATCTCTTCTATGCGAAATAAGTGTTTACAGGATTGGTTGGGGCAGGGAAATCCGTTAGCCATGATTGTTTTCCAGATTTTTCAGGTAAGTCTTAAATCAACTTCAACGCAATAATTTTATTTGTTTTATCTTCAGATTGTAACTGCCAACATTAACCTTTTGAGTATTTAGCTAAGATTGATCGATTATTATTGCACAATTACCTATTATTTGAAGTTTTTACACTTAATGTTTTTTTTTGACCTTTCTAACCAGCCGAATAATTTTATGGATTACCGATTTTTTATTAACTTTGGTTAAGGCAAATAACATGAATAGGCAATTGTTAAATTCGATAGGTCTGTTTTTTTTGACCATTAGCTCTGCCGTTGGCGCTGAAACGCCTGTTGTTATTTCGCCAAATGCTCCCTCTGATACCCAGGCTAGTTGCGATAAATGTAAAAAAGAGACTGGATCTTGCTTAGCTAAAATAAAGGTATGGATGGGCAGTAAGGAAGAAAATCAGGGTAGAAACTATTCAGGGTTGAGGACTCAAGGAGTTAGGCCAACGCCCTTGTACATGTATTTTCAGCCATCATGCACCGAAAAAACCGGGACAGGTAGTTGCAATAATAATTCAAGCTGGAGCCCTACAGGTTGGAGAGATTTCACCTCAACTGGCCATCGTATGTTTGATACACCTACTCAATTTGGTGTTGGCTCTGGGCAAAAATAGGTTAGTTTTCATCTGGTCCGTTAAAGGATGAGGTGATGAACTTAAAAAACAATTTTGAAATTAAAGCGTTTGATTCAAAAATAGACACAATTGATCAGATGATCAGTTGTGTTTGTCCATTTAGGCTTGAACTGGTTAATTTTTTTGGGCCATTAATCAAAACTAAACATGTAATAGTTCGAGCCATATTTTGTATCCGATTAAAAAAGCCAGTGCTATTTGTTAGTGCAGTTCAAGAATGCGGGGATCTATACGAGCTTGATGTTTTTATTTCAGAAAATTGTTCAACTGATTTAATCGCGGAAATGGAATTGGCAATAAGTGGATGCCTTGCAGCGATTTTCGAATCAACATCAGGTTTTGGTAAGCAATTGTTTATCGAAACGAATGGGATGGTGGAAAATATAAAGCATATATTTCTTGCAGCTGGAATGCGATTTATAACTACATTTTCTGAACTTAGTTTTAGTATTGGAACTCCTGCTCCATATTTTAAAGCAACTATGGAACTTCAATTGTTGCCGTTCCGTGATTTTTCATATCAACATTCAAATGAATTGTTTCAGCGGAGTTCAATAAATTCTTTAGATTGCCCCGAAGGGTTAAAATTCAGAAATGTCACCAAAGTATTTGATTCATTGTTTTTTCACCCTTTATTGGATGCAAATGGGTCTCTAGTAGCGGTGGTTGATGGAGTAATGGCGGGGTTTGTAATGGTTGTAAAGCATGAGGATCAAGCTGAAATTGCCTATATAGGAGTTGCAGAAGAATGCAGATCAAGAGGAGTTGGAAGTGCTTTGATTGGGGAAGTATTAATAATACTTGCAAGGGATAAAGTTAAAAATTTAACTGTAATTGTTGATGAAGGAAATTTTCCTGCGCTAAATTTATATCTGCGATTCGGAATGAAACTTAGAAAGAACAGAATTTTATTTTTAACTGAAGGGTGATTTTTTTTCGAGGAAATGCGACGTTTATAAAGAACTTTTAAAAGATTTAAAAATTTGAATTGCTTAAAAAATTACAGTGTCTAAATTACTAATCTCTGAAGGTGGCAAACGTGGTTCCCCGACCCCTTTTGCTTCTGATCATTCTAGGTTCATTTGATTTATATTAGAGTTGCATGATTACCCCAATCATTCAAGAGTTGGATATTCCAACCTTGGAGAAATTACTTATTGTACGCATCGGAAAACCACGGTTTGACCTGTGGTTTGGGAAGCTCGTTTCTTTCGTATTAAACGACGATAAGTTGATTGTTCTGGTACCTAATAATCATTTTCTTGAATGGTTAAATAGCAAGTTTCGTAAAGATATCGAAGATGCAGTTAAAGATTGTCTTTTGGGATCCAAGCAAATTGTTTTTCAAATCTCCCAGCAAACTTTGTCGCAACCTAAGCTCAAAGATGCTGAGGATTCTATTCAAAATAGTATCCCGTTGGGTAAACCTGAGTTAAATGTTGTTAAATTGGATGGCATTATTCAATTAATGAATGTTCCGGGAACAAAAGAAGCTAAAAAGCGCGACTGGCTTGATTTTAAATCTTTTGTCGTTGGGGAATCGAATAAGCTTGCTTTTGAAATGGCTCGTAGTTTAAGTGTTGAAAAAAGAGCCGACACTAGTCCTTTAGTTATTTTTGGCCCGCAAGGATGTGGAAAAACCCATCTTTTAGAATCATCCTTCAGGTCTTTTAAAAATTCCTTTCCATTATTGCCTGCAGAGTTTATT
>Ga0194055_10003300_pt1 | contig 12440 bp, 12 predicted proteins | sample SepL449m_MetaG_FD_155482 | JGI IMG/M metagenome (GOLD analysis project Ga0194055, IMG submission 155482) | Anoxic zone freshwater microbial communities from boreal shield lake in IISD Experimental Lakes Area, Ontario, Canada - Sep2016-L442-9m | ecosystem: Environmental > Aquatic > Freshwater >... | reverse complement strand
AGCAGGCTTTCGCTTTCTGGCAGCCAAGGGCGTCCATGCACCGGTGGCTGCCTATTCAGAAGTCTGCCAGAGTTTTGTTCGCATCGACACGCCCGGCGTCACCACAGCCGATCTCTCCCGGCTCACGTTCAACCGACGCCGCCGCCCGATGTTTCCCTTTGAAGGCACCACCCAGCGCTAGCAAAGGTGGATCCCCTTCCACGGCGTTTGGTTGCCATTGGTGTCTTGTACGGTCAGGTTGGCGGCGCTGATCCACACTCCAAAAAAACGTTCAAACGCATGCGCGGCTGTGCCGTCGTACTGGCCTTTTTCATCTTCAAAGAGCCCGCCCAGACGATTCATGGCCTGTGTTGCCAGATCCACCAGCGGTTCCACGCGAAACCAAAACATGCTGCCAGCTACAAAAGCCTTGCTTCTGCGGAGTTTGAGACCGCAGAGATAGTTGCGGGAACGAATTTCGCTTGCGTACTCTGCCAATGTGGCGAGGAATGGGCAAATATCGCGGCCTCGGTTCTCGTATGGAAGAACGTGGGACTCCCGGGCACAGGCGCGCAGTGGCTCCATCGCCCCTCGCGACACCTGTGGGGAAAATGTTGCGTAGAGGTGAATCTCACCCGGCAGGATCGACAGCGAAGCAACGAGTTCAGGAATCAAATCTGGATAATGAACATGGACGAATACCGGAACAGGGCTGGGGCGCGACACGCAACACTGCCCCTTCGACCTTGGACGAAATGGGGAGTAGGGCTGATGGAACGGTAACGCAAAAGCTCGGTGCCGAGACGGTTGCAACTCGCGAGACTTTTTCAAGCCCTCGGCGTATGCTGGGCATCGATGGACAACGGCCTCACAGCCTGAAATCGATGCCACACACTGGCCGAAGTGACGACGCAACCGGCTCCTTGGCTATTGAATTCTAGCCGACGCGACCCATCGAAACCGCCCCTTTTCCCACGCACAGCTACAAGAGTCCCAGAGCACCTCGCACCCTGCACACAAGCGGTCGAACGTGCTGCTGGTACAAAATAACCTTCTCGTAAAGCCCCGCTTGCACCTGCCCTGCCCCATGCGATTGGTAGAGCGGCGACCCGCCGGGGAGTCCGTCGTCCAGCAGGCTGCCGGGCGGTGACGCGTAGAAACATTCGTTGCGAAAACATTCGGCGCCATGGCTGGTAAGGGCCGCGTCAACTTCTCCCAAGAGTTCTGGATAGCCGCGAGCGGCTAAGAGTTTTTCAGCCAGTTGAGCGTCGCTTAAGACAATTCTTTGTGACCACCGCAGGCGACCACCCCACGCTTCTTGTGGATTGCCCGTGAGCGGGATGCACAGATCCTCCCGCACAGGCCACCCGCTGCGGGCGGCCACTTCAATCGCCGCACGTACGAGATAGCGACAAAGATCGTGGCTGGGGTTGTAGCCCTCGATCATGTCCGACACCACCGTCGTTGGCCGCAGCGCAGCAATCGTAGCTACCACTCCGATTGTCCACTCTACAAGCGGTTCGGCAGTACCATCGATCAAGAATCGATAGAGATCGCGATCTGTGAACGTGCCAAAGAGTTGTCCAGCAACGGCTCCGGCCTGCGTGACAACGCCCCGCGTGCGTTCGATCCGCGGATGGTTCTTGGCCCCACCGCCGTCGGTCAACACCAGCACCGTGGGCCGCGTCTTTCTCATCCATTCATACGATCGCAGTTCGTGGCCGGGATGCCCGATCACAAGCAGCGTCGGATCGTTCGGCATGCCGTTCTCCCTCTGATATGCGATGGCACACAGGTATTGCAGCACCTAGAATACGGGCCCATTGAAAAAGTGCATGGATGGCTTTTTCAACGGATATCAGAGATATCTCGACAAGCCCACACAGCATACAGACCGACGTTGTCCATGAGCCATGCGAATTCTCCTAACCAACAACACGCTGAGCGCTCGTGCTGGATCGGAGATGTACGTCTATGACGTAGCCTGCCAACTCAAACGCCTCGGCCACCAACCGGTTGCCTATAGTCCCGAACTGGGCGAGGTGGCAGAACTGCTGCGGGCCGCTGGCGTGCCGGTGGTGTCGCGACTGACCGGATTGGATTTTCGTCCCGACGTTATTCACGGCCACCATCACGTTGAAACCATGACGGCCTTGGCCTGCTTTCCGGGCGTGCCGGCCGTTTCGTTTTGTCATGGGTCGACTCCGTGGCAGGAAATGCCGCCCCGTTTTCCCAGAATCCTCCGCTACGTTGCCGTTGACTTGGCCTGCCGAGACCGCGTTATCCGGGAGGCCAACGTTCCAGTCGAACAGGTTCAGATGCTGTTGAACTTTGCCGACATGGACCATTTTTTGCCGCGGAAGCCGCTGCCTGACAAGCCAGCCCGCGCATTGCTCCTGAGCAACACTGCAAAGCACGTCGACCACGCGGCGGCCGACAACTACGCGGCCACCGTGCGCGATGCCTGCCTCTCCCGCGGCATCTCGCTGGATGTGCACGGCAGTACGTGCGGCAACCCCACGAGCCATCCCGAGAATCTGTTCCACAACTACGATCTGGTATTTGCCAAGGGCCGCACGGCGATCGAGGCCATGGCCGTTGGCTGTGCCGTCGTGCTCTGCGACTTGGCGGGCTGTGGGTCGATGGTCACAGCGGCCACGTTCGATAACCTCCGGCCGTTGAACTTCGGCCTGCAGAGCCTGCGGCTGGTCAATACGGTCGACACTATCGCTGCGGCCATCGACCGCTACAGTCCGACCGATGCCGCACGCGTGCGGGATCGCATCCGTCAGGAAGCCTGCCTCACCGATACCGTGACCACGCTGGTTCATCTCTACCAAGCAGTTATGATTGAACAAGCCTTGCGTCCAGCCGACCCCACCGCCGAACTGCTCGCCACAGGCGTTTACCTGCAAACGCTCGACTGCATCCTCAAGGGCCAGAGCACGACAAGCCAGCGCACATGACTCGTGCGTCAATTTTGGCACCGGCTTCTGCGGCTTTAATGGCCTTGAGCGGCATCTCGTGAGATCGCTACTCTCCCGAGGATTTCTCGGGCGGCTGGCCTTGCGCCAACGCCTTCCCTCGAAACAAATATCCTCTCTCTCTCACGCGAGACCGTCATCCCATGCAACTTTTAAAAATTCTTTTCGCTACCAGCTTTGCCGCGGCCTGGGTGTGGGTGTGCCCGATGCCTGCGGTGTGCCAGACACTCCCGGCCGCCTCGGTGCACCCTGCCCTTTCCGATCCTCCGCAACGCACAAAAACCTCACGCGGACATGAGGGGGATCCTGTCAACATAGCCTTCATCGGCTCCGAGACAGACTTGCACCGAACGCTCTGCCTTGCCGGCTGGTTTGCAGCCGACGCCACCACGCTCAAGACCTCGCTTGAAATCGTAGCGGCTGTCGTGGTTCGCAAGCCCTACGACCACGCGCCGGTGAGCGATTTATATCTCTGGGACCGCAAGCAAGACGCTGCTTTTGAACAGCCCGTGGGCAAGAGCCCCAAGCAGCGGCACCACGTTCGCTTCTGGCGATCGGCCGAAGTCAACGCAGAAGGCCATCCGCTCTGGCTCGGCGCCGCGACGTACGATGAGCGGGTTGAACTCAGCCGCACCACCGGCGTCACGCATCGCATCGCTCCGGACGTCGATAAAGAACGGGATAAAATCATCCACGACGCACACGGGTCTGGGAGCTTGGGAAATGCCTACTTCATCGAACCGTTTCACCGGGCGATGCAAGGGAAAAACGGCGGCGGCGATCCTTATTACACTGACGGGCGTCTGGCTGTCGGCATCATCTCCGTGCGGAAGTAGCCACCTGCGTGTCTCTTTCAAAGCCCGCCCCACTGACCTGCCGCTTCGACAATGGCCGCTTGCCGTTGCTTTTGCGAGCGACTTCCTCGGGCATTCATTCGTTTTTCAGACTGGACAAACTGGCTCGATACGAGCGAAGCTAGGGACCCCGTGGGGGGTATCCTCTCTCGGGTGTCGCCATGGCCGCCGCAACTGTCTGCAGACTGCCTTTGAAAAGAATCGCGCCGTGAGCGAAACAAACATTCTCAAAAAGACAGCGATTCAGCAGGCTCAGCTCATCCGCGACGGTGAGATTTCTAGCGAAGAACTGGTGCGGTTGACGCTGGAACGGATTCACCGATTCAACCCGATTTTCAACGCATTTGTGTCGGTATTTGATCGTGCTATTGAGACTGCGCGACGCAAAGACCGTGAGCGGATTTCGCGGCGAGGAGCCTTGCCGATCTTTCACGGCGTGCCGATCGGCATCAAGGATCTGAACGTCGTTCGCTGGGCGGCGACTCGCTTTGGTTCACAAGTCATACCACCCGTGCCGCTCCCCTTTGACGATTATACCGTGGCCCCTTTGCGCCGGGCTGGGTTTGTGATTCTTGGCAAGTTGGCCACATCGGAATTTGGCACGATGCCTGTGACGGAGCCTGCTATCCATCCGCCCACCAGAAACCCCTGGTCGCTGGAGCACTCCGCGGGCGGTTCAAGCGGCGGATCGGCGGCGGCTGTTGCCTCTGGTATGTTGCCGGTTGCGCAAGGCTCCGACGGCGCCGGGTCGATCCGCATTCCTGCAGCGTTTTGCAACCTCTACGGGCTGAAGCCCTCCCGCGGACGGGTGAGAAATCAATTCGGGCTGCCCGATCGTCGGGTGCTCTATACCTCGGGCCCCATCACCCACAGCGTCGAGGATGCCGCTGCCATGCTGGATGTGATGGCAGGACTCGTCAACGGTAAGCCACACTGGGCGCCTCGGCCCGAGCGACTATTTTCTGAGCCTCGGCCAGGAGCCGCCACGCGGATGAAGATTCAGTTTGTGACACGCACAGCCCTAGGGCCAACCCACCCAGATATTCTGAAAGGATTCGTCCGTTCGCTCTCGATACTTTCCGAACTTGGACACCACGTTGAGGAGGGAATTCTGCCAGATGGTTCGCTGGAAGAATTTCTTCCGCTGTGGCAGCATCAAGTTGCACAACTACCGCTCCCCCGATGGAGCCGCACGCAACCGGTTACCTGCTGGCTCGGCTCGGCCGGCAGGCTGCTCAAGTCTCGCGACGTCACCACGCTCTTCGACTTGCTCAAGGCGAGGTTTGAGCCCGCGTTTGCCACTGCCGACATCTGGGTGATGCCGACTGTTGCACTGCCTGCCCCCCGCATTGGCGCGTTTCGCGGGTTGCCCGCTGCAGAGGCATTCGCCGGTGCCGCGAAGCTGGCAGCTTTTACGGTGCTTATGAATTTAGTCGGCCTCCCCGCAGCCAGCGTGCCGATGGGATTCACTCGAAAGGGACTGCCGATGGGACTTCAAGTGGTTGGCAGGGCCTTTGCGGAAGAGGATGTTTTGGCGCTCTCGCGGCAACTCGAGCAGGCGATGCCATGGCGGCACCGCACACCGCCGCTCTAGATTTGTGTACGCTTCGGCCCCAGTGGTTCGGCACACTGGATCGGGCCGCGTGATTTTCATCCCCTAACGATCAATAACTACCCATGAAGTGGCTCCTCTTCTGCGTTCCGCCTGCTCTTTTTCTTGGGCTTTACGATGGAAATTCCCTGCTGGTTTTTGCCCTTTCGCTGGCGGCAATTATCCCGCTGGTGGAGTTGATGGGCGACGCCACCGAGCACATAGCAGCCAAACTTGGATCCACCGCCGGTGGCCTTCTCAACACAACGCTGGCCAACACACCAGAGCTCATTATCGGACTCGTTGCGCTCTCCAATGGGCTTGGATCAGTGGTGAAGGCCTCGCTCACAGGCTCCGTTTTAGTGAACCTGCTGGTTGGCATGGGCATTGCGCTGGTGTGGGGAGGCAGCAAGTATGGCCCGCAGCGACTCGAGCGAAAGAAGCTCCGCAGCAACGGATCCATGCTCTTGATCTGCGCGTTTTGCTTAATCGTGCCGGCGGTTTTTAAAATTGGCACACCGGATGGTACTCGTGGGCTATCGACTGAGATTTCGGTTGTGCTGCTGTGCATCTACTTTGTGAATGTTCTTGTCACGCTTTACACCCACCAGACGATCGTTGATCAACATCCTCGTAGCGAGATCGAGGAGGCGATTGTGGAGCCTCAGCCTAGCTGGCCCATGCACACAAGCGTGGCTGTGCTCACGATTTCCGCCGTGCTCTTGGGGTTTGTGAGCGAGTCGCTATCAAATTCTCTTTCGCCCTCAGCCGCGCAGTTGGGCTTGTCAAACACATTTAGCGGCATCGTGCTTTTGGGTGGCGTCGGGGGCATCGGCGAGGTGCTGGCGGCCTTGCGTTTTGCAAGAGCTGGCAAGCCATCGCTGGTGCTCAGTTCCACCGTTGGTTCGACGATTCAACTGGTATTGATGGTGGCTCCGCTCCTGGTGTTTGCCGGATTGCTGCTTGGCCAGCCCATGGATCTCTGCTTTACGAGCTTTGAGGTCGTGGCCATCGTGCTGGCCGTCGTGATCACAAAAGAATTGATCGAGGACGGCGAGTCGAGTTGGTTTGAAGGCGTTCTCCTGCTGGGGATGTACATTATTTTGTCGGTTGGATTTTTTCACCTGCCCGACAGTGTTGCCGATGCCGAGCAGGCCCAGAGCATGAAGCAAACGATCAGTCTGCAGTCGATTCCCTGATCTGGCCGTCTGCAAGGGAGCTGCCGATGAAGCACTTTGACGCAATCGTTGTGGGCACCGGAGGCATTGGAAGCGCGGCTCTCTTTCATCTGGCCTCTCGCGGCGCACGCGTGCTTGGACTCGACCGTTTTCCCGTGGCGCATGATCGTGGCAGTTCTCATGGCCACACGCGGCTCATCCGCCTGGCCTACTTCGAGCACCCACACTACGTGCCGCTGCTTGTGAGAGCGTACCAACTGTGGCGCGAGCTTGAGCTCGCAGTCGATCGATCCTTGCTTGTCGAAACCGGGCTCCTCATGGCTGGGCCGGCGACTGGCGATGTGCTGTCTGGCGCCATGCGATCGGCGGCACTTCACTCGCTGCCTATCGAGCCGCTCTCGCCCAGCGAGGTGGTCACTCGCTGGCCTGGACTCCAGTTGCCCGAGGCATGGGCGGCGGTCTATGAGGCCTGCGGTGGCTATCTGCTCGTGGAAGAGTGCGTGCGATCGCATGCATTGGCGGCGGAGCGTGCAGGCGCAACGTTCGAGCACGGCGTGAGCGTACGAGGCTGGAACTCACCGAAGGACGGCCGCAGCGTGATCGTCACGACCGATCGCAACACCTACGCAGCCGATCAACTCATACTCGCCCCAGGCGCCTGGGCATCCGACCTCCTGCAACTGCCAGACGTATCCCTTCAAGTGCTCCGCAAGTCGCTCTTTTGGTACGAGCCACAGCCCGCCTGGCACACGGCGTACGACGCAGGCCATTTTCCATGCTTCGCATTTGATGCGCCCAACGGTTTCTTCTACGGCTTTCCGCGCATAGACGCTCGCGGCGTGAAGATCGCAGAACACACTGGCGGGCGTCCGCTGGACGATCCGCTTGAGATTGATCGCGGAATCGATGCAGCCGAGCAGGGCAGCGTAGCACGGGTGCTCACCGAGCATCTCCCTGGCATCAGCGGCCACTGTACGGCGCACGATGCGTGTCTCTATACGATGTCGGTCGACAGGCACTTTGTCGTCGGACGGCACCCAGACCACACACGCGTCTGCTGTGCGGCTGGATTCTCGGGCCATGGGTTTAAGTTTGCCAGCGTCATCGGCGAGATCCTGGCGGATTTGGCAACCGTTGGCCACACCGACATGCCGATCGATTTATTCTCACCGGGCCGCTTTTCGCGTTCATAGAATGCCCTTCCTTCAGAATAAGGCCCTGAGTGGTGGCCCTGCTTTCCTTGGCGATCATTTTCATATGATCTCTCATCACACATTTGGATCCATCAGAAGGTGAAAGAGCCGTCATGGCATTGGTTGGTATTGAAATCGGTGGCACAAAACTACAGTCGGCTATCGTCGATCACGATGGTTGCATCCTGCTGCACACGTCCGACCTCGTAGACGCCTCGGCAGGCGCACAAACAATGCGGGAAACTCTCGCCGCCCAACTGGCTTGGCTGGTTGCCGCATGGCGGGATCGCGATGGTCAGGAGATCGAGGCGGTTGGAATCGGATTTGGAGGGCCGGTGGATCGCATCCGCGGTGTGGTTGCCGCTAGCTTTCATGTCGCTGGCTGGAATAATTTTCCGCTGATGGATTGGGTGGCAGGCCATTTCAACGGCGTCCCTACCGTGCTAGAAAACGATGCCAATGCGGCGGCGCTTGCCGAGGCCACCGTTGGAGCAGGCCGCGACGCGAGGCTCGTATTTTATTCCAACTCCGGCAGCGGCGTTGGAGCGGGCTTTGTCATCGACGGCGTGCTCTACCGGGGCCGAGGCTCCGGTGAAATGGAGCTGGGGCATATGCGTCTCGGGACGGATGGCGGTATTGTGGAAGACGCCGCCTCTGGATGGAGCATCGACAGACGCATTCGGGACCATGTGGCAAGCCACCCAAACGGCGTGATGGCAACGCTCGCAGCAGGCCAGTTGGCCGATGCCCGAATCCTGTCTGCGTCACTGGCGGCTCACGACGCAGCTGCGGCGGCGATTCTCAACGATGCTGCGAGACAGTATGCCCATGCTCTCTCGCATGTGGTCCATCTCCTCAATCCGGACGTAATCGTGCTGGGCGGGGGCGTGGCCGAGATCGGCACGGCCTGGCGAGACCTTGTCCACGGGCACTTGGAACCATTTCTCATGGCCCCCTTCACGCCCGGTCCATCGGTGCACCTCGCGGCACTCGGACACACTGTCGTGCTCGTCGGAGCAGCGTTGGCCGCTGCCGGGATCGCCAGATCGCGACGGCCCGCAAACGCATGATTTGGTACGCTCTTGCAGGGTACGATTGACTCAATCCACATGGAAGCATCTTTGAACGCTCTGCCTCCCAGTCCAGATGGCGACTCTCCCGCACACGCAGCCCTACAGCTTCGCGAGCGTACGGTTCATTGGATCAGAGACTACGTAGCGGCCCAGAATCGTGCCCTGGATGCAGTGCCAGCCGAGGCGATCGCCAGTGCAGTCGACCTGATTCGCCAGGCCGGAATCGACGGACGGCGAATTTTTATCTGTGGCAATGGCGGCAGCGCGGCTAACGCTTCGCACTTCAGCACCGACCTTGGAAAAACGGCCTCGGCTGTGGTGCCGCATCCGTTCAAGGTGATGTCCTTGACTGATAACGTGGCGTGGATGACGGCCATCGGCAACGATTTCTCATTCGACGATGTCTTCGTGCGGCAGCTCGCCAATCAGGCCGAAGCGGGAGATATTCTCATTCTCTCAAGCGTCAGCGGGAGTTCGCCAAACCTGCTTGCAGCCATCCGCTGGGCCCGCGAGCACAGGCTCATGACGGTTGCCCTTGTGGGAAAGAGGCGAGGCACGATCGCGGAGCACGCCGATCACCTCATCGTCATCGACGAGAGCCACTACGGCCGCGTCGAAGACGTTGAGATGAATATCCTCCACATGCTGTGTTATGGGATCGTCGAGATCCGCTAGAGCCGCACGCTGATCTTTTTTTCCTACGTCGCGCGATGCTCTGGAGTCCTCTTGCGCGAGAGCATAAATTCATTGCCCTCGGTATCGATGCACATCGCCAGATGTGGCGGCTCGCCTCCTTCGGGCTCCGGTTCGCGGCTCAAAACCCCACCCGCTCTCACAACCTCTCTGGCGCCTTCGATCACGTCTGGCACCTGAAACGTGAGCCCCGTCCACGTCCGCTTGCCTTCGCCGCCGCCATGGACGGCAATCACGGAGCCCAGAATCTCGACCTCCGCAATCACGCTGTTGTGTTTGACCACGCGACCGCCAAAGGCATTGCAGTAAAACCCCACGGCCCGATCCATATCGGCCGCCCACAGCGTATATTTCACCCGCTCAACAATCATGGTTCACTCTCGCAAAAGGGTTGTGGTCAGTACTTGTTTCTACGCGGCTCAATTGACGACGTTTTGTGGTCGGCCTTCTTGAAAGGCACGCACGTTTGCCGCTGTCACTTCTAGGAGGCGGCGGCGAGCATTGCGGGTGGCCCAGGCAATGTGCGGCGTGATGATGCAGTTTTTTGCCGTAAGCAACGGATTGGAGGCTGACGGTGGCTCCACCGACAGAACATCCAGGCCCGCCCCGGCAATGCGGCCGTCATTGAGTGCACGGGCCAGATCTCTCTCATTCACAAGGCCGCCCCGAGACGTATTGATCAGAAATGCAGTCGGCTTCATCTCCGCCAGCTTTGAGGCATCTATAAGCTGCTCCGTTTGGGGAGTGAGCGGGCAATGAAGGGTCACGACATCGCTGTGGCATAAGAGCGTTTGAAGATCGGCCGACTCCGGGCCACTGCCGGCACTGCGGCGATTGATGAGAATCTTCATCCCGAAGCTACGAGCCACCGTGGCCACGGCTTGCCCAATTCTGCCATAGCCCACAATCCCGAGCGTGAGGCCGGCAAGTTCGACGAGATCGCCATCCCAATAGCAAAAATCCTGACTCGCACTCCAGCGGCCTTCCCGCACGGTCTGCGCGTGGTGGCCGGTGCGATTGGTAAGCTCCAGAAGCAGAGCAAATACAGCCTGTGCTACGTTCGGCGTGCTGTACTCGGGCACGTTGCACACGGGTATGCCTCGCTGACGCGCCGCCTGAATATCGACCACATTGCAGCCTGTCGCCAACACGCCGATGCACTTGAGGCGGGACAGGACTGCGATTGTATCGGCTGAAAGCGGAGTCTTATTTGTCAGTACGATATCGGCGCCTTGAGCCCGACTGACAGTATCGGCATCCGCCGTGCGGTCGTGGAACGTACACGAGCCGAGTTGCTGGAGTGCCTTCCAGTTGAGGTCTCCCGGGTTGGCAGTGTGGCTATCCAGAACGGTGATGTGCATGCGTGGCGTTATACCACACTTTTGTCCGAGGGCCGCTGTACCACCGTCACCCATCCGTGCACGGCCTCACCATACTCAAACCGCAGCACTTCTTCTGCTTGGGTCACCACACGGTAGCCCGCGGCATCGACCACGGCGAGCAGGTGATTCTGATGGTGCGTGAATCGTCCTGAGTCGGTGAAAATAAATGGCGACACTTCTCCTTTTTCTACCGTAAAGCCAAGCATGCCTCCCGGCTTCAGGTGCTTGAAGGCAGCGGGCAGCACCTGTCCCAAATCACCAAAATAAATGAGCGTGTCGCACAGCCCAATCACGTCGTACTGCCGGGCTGGATCGCGGCCAAACCATTCGGTGAGCTCGGCTTTTTCGAGGGAGTCGTAGATGCCTCGCTGGCGGGCCTGATCGATCATCGCTTCGGAAAGATCGACCCCTACAAGGCACTGCGTGGCTGGTTTGATCGCGAGCCCAAACAGACCCGTGCCGCAACCCGCGTCGAGGGCTATGAGGTCCTTGCGACCGGACAGGGCCATCGCCAGGGCCTCCCACAGGAACTTCGGCGCCTGATACTCCAATTCTTCGCACATGTTGCGATCGTAGAACGACGCAAAATAGGAGTAGATGTGTTCGATGCACGTGTTGGATGCACGGGGTGGCGGCAATGCATCTCGCAGCGCTAGTAAAAGGTGCTCGACTTCCGCGTCCTGAGGACACGCCCGCTGATACTCCTCATACGACGCACGGGCCTCGACACGGCGGCCAACGATATGCGCAAGTTCACCCAGCCGATACCACTGCTGTGGATCGCTGGAATCGATTTCAACGGCCTGTTGCTGGCACAGAAATGCGGCTAGCACGTGATCGGTGCGTCGCAGTTCCGTGGATATTCTGCGCAACTCGTCGGCACTCGGCGGTGCTGTGGCGACGGTGGCATCGATCAACAAGCCCTCCGCGATCGCCTGGGCTATCCACGCCTCACAACCAACAGCAGCGGATTCTCCAAGGAGAGGAGCCACCTCTGCGAGGATGTCCTCTTGCGATCGCTGGGCACTGGTCAGTTCAACGATCAACGCCGCCAACGGGTTGAGCCGATGCAGCTGCCCCGATTCGATGTCGTAGGCCAAGGCGCCGTCATCGCAAGGCGACACAACGACCGACGGCTTGAGCGTTAGCCTCATGGGACCTCATTGGGGGAAGGGTATCAAAGAGGAGTCAATGTGTGCATGGAACAACTCTGGCTTCCCCGCGAGCCTCCCGCACTGAGGCCCCTCATTATTTGAGGCTGCGCGTCGGGGCTGAACGTGGCCCGGGCTCGGCGGCTAACGTAGCCAAGATGGCGAAATGCAGCCGGCGTGCAGAGACCACCCACGCCCGCAGCCAACGTCCGACGATGGGGCATTGTTGGACAGACCCGATGCTCAGAGAACGCGTGCGGATCACGTGGAGGCCATATCTAGGTATCGTCGCCCTTGCCCTTGGCACAGCCGGCACCGGCAACCCCTGCAGCAGCATTCCCACCACCGCCACCGCCTTTTCC
>Ga0194055_10003299_pt1 | contig 12443 bp, 9 predicted proteins | sample SepL449m_MetaG_FD_155482 | JGI IMG/M metagenome (GOLD analysis project Ga0194055, IMG submission 155482) | Anoxic zone freshwater microbial communities from boreal shield lake in IISD Experimental Lakes Area, Ontario, Canada - Sep2016-L442-9m | ecosystem: Environmental > Aquatic > Freshwater >... | reverse complement strand
GGCTAATATTAGTTAAACCTTCCATAAATTTAGGTGACTGCGTCGCAATGCAAAAATATATTCCTGCTAAAAAACTAACAATAATTAATATATATATCAGTGTGTTCATTTATTATATATATATATTAGACTGTGATAAAATTAAATTACTAAGATAAAAATAATGTAAGATTTATTTTCTGTATTTATTTTATAGCAATGTCTTCAAAAGCCGATTTCCCTTATATAGATTCAAAAATGCCCAATTACAAAAATTTATTAACTAAATTTAATGACGGGGTAAAATCTGGAAAACATACATTTTTATTCTTATTTATGGATGGGTGTGGTCCATGCAAAGACACAAAACCAAATTGGAATAATATTAAAAAATATTTAAAAAAGGAACATGCGCAAAATGGCGAAATTGTTGTTGCTCAAATTAATCAAATTTTATTTAAAGAACTTCAAAATGTTGGCAAAGAGCCTATGGGGTATCCTTGCTTGCGATATATTAAAAACCACACCATAGAAGAATACGAAAATTGCGGTATTTCCAAAAAAGATAGAAGTGCAGAATCATTCACAGAATGGATAGATTCAAAATTAAAAGGACACGCGAATAATAAAACTAAAAAGGCTCATCAAGACGGAGGGAAAAAACCTATAAAACGACGAATAATGCGAGGAGGTAAATGGTCTCTTAAATACAAAAGAAGTATTAATTGCAGACACCCAAAAGGTTTCTCTCAACGAGCTCATTGCAAAAGTAAAAACCGAACAATGAAACGCCAGTAGCTTCTTTAATTTTCAATTTATTCATCAATTCATTCATCAATTCATTCATCAATTCATTCATCAATTCATTCATCAATTCATTCATCAATTTATATAATTGTATCTTTATTCAATTATATATTTTTGCAAATACTTTTTATATTTATACGGCAAATATAAATTATCTTTTATAGCCACTTTTAAAATTTTATTCTCATTCCGATCAAATAAGTCTGAACCATTTTTAATTCTATTTTCTATATTTTCTATATTTGTAAATTCATCTGTATTAAATTCCTGATGCGAAAAATTATTAATCTTATTTTTAATAAAATTGCCATCTCCAAAATAAGATAAATGCCACCCACCTCTTGGTATTATTGGACAATTTGGCAACCATCTAAGCTCGTCGCATGTTTTTGATGCACTTTTAAATGTTTTATATGAAACTATTTTAACAAATGGCCAAGAATTTATAAGCAAAGAATTTAAATTGTAATAATACATGTCCATTTGCAATATATTTAAATCAACATTTTGATTGCCATTTTTAATTTTTTCTAATGTTTCTGGATCAGGAATCTCATCAACATCAGTAATTGTTATAATATCTTCATCGTTTAATTTAATACGGTTGGAATCCTTCACTAACATTACGGATTCTAGTCGCTCACCTTCGCTATCGCTTCCAAATCCTTTGACGAATGCATTTCGTTGATGTGCTTCATTATTCCATTGTTCTTTATTGATATAATTTATATTGGGATATTTGTGCGGAAAATCATCAACGACAATATGTATTATTTTACTTTCAAAAAAATCAAACAGGTGTTTATTTTCATCATATATCAAGTTTTTTTTGTGCCCAGTAAAGGTATGAGTTGATTCAACAATTACAAAATAATCTACCAATCCATTTAAAATATTTAAACGATAATTTAATAAGTCTAATTCATTATAAAAAAGAAAACAGTCTATTATTTTCATATTGCAAATATAATAAAATATAGAACAATGCATTTAAATACTTATATTTCAGTAAATACAATGAATATTGCATTTTTTATCAGACATTTTACTGAAAGAGGAACAGAAGTTGCAATATATGATTATGCAAAATATAATGAAGATATTTTAAACAATAAGAGTTATATTGTTTGCTTTACTGAGAGAAAACAATCTCAATTGGGGATGTCATCGGAACGTGTTTCGTATGATAAATTTAAACAGCGGTTTCAAATAATAGAAATATGTGATATTGGTGAAATGGATTATGTCATTCAACAATTTAATATTAGTTATTTTTACACATTAACGCATGGTTGTTCAAATGATATATATCAATTTGAAAACAAAAATTTGTGGGGTAAATGCAAAACAATTAAACATTGCGTATTTGATACAAGAGGACAAGAAGGTGATTTTTATATTGGAATTTCTGATTTTTTAAACTTAAAATATAATACAACAGTTCCAATTATTCCTCACATAGTTGAATTTCCTACTGGCTCTGATAATCTAAGAACTGAACTACAAATACCACAAGATGCAATTGTTTTTGGAAGATACGGGGGATTTACCGAATTTAACCTTGTTATGGCACATCAAGCAATAATAGACTTTTTAAATTCAGACAATAATTCAGAATCCTTCACTAACGTTACGGATTCCAGTCACTCACCTTCGCTATTGCTCCGGTTCGCTCCAAATACATGGTTTATTTTTATGAATACACAAAAATTTTATGAACATCCTAGAATAATTTATTTGGAAAAGAACGTAGATTTAATATTCAAAACCAAATTTATAAATACATGCAATGCAATGATACACGCGAGAGAAGAAGGGGAGACATTTGGATTATCAATAGCAGAATTTTCTATTAAGAATAAACCAGTTATTACTTGTCCTTCTGGCGACCTGGAGCATATAAAAATTTTGGGAGACAAGGCCGTCTTGTATAGGTCAAAGGATGAATTATTGAATATATTTAATAATATTGAAAACATTATTAAAAATAAAGATGATTGGAATGCTTATAGAGCATATACGCCTGAAAATGTTATGCAGTTGTTTAATGAATTAATATTTTCTAGTTAATCGTGTCTTCTTATTTTTTCTGTATTTTTTACTTCTTTTATTTCTATTTATTTTTTTCATTGTTTTTCGTTTAGATTTATTTTTTTTGCCTCCACTCGGAGGGGCCATTCGTCTAGATACTTTAAACGCAAAAGCTGGCCCTGGATTAATTATTCTACATATTTCAGCATTACTTGGCGTATTATTTTCAGGTGCGCAAATATTTTTATTATATCTGGGGTCAGTTTGCATATAAACACGCAGACAAGCGGCAACATCCACAAGAGCACTATGGGTTCTACCGTTTATTTGTTCGTTAAATAATGCAATATGTGCTTCTTCAAGATTCGGCCCTTTTGGCGAACGCGCTTTTTGAAAATATTCCTTGCGTTTTACTTCGTATTCTTTTCCATCTTCTGCTGTTATTTTATCTACAATTACATTTCCAGCGGCATCTCTCACATATTTATATGGCCATATATTACAACCATTTTTGGACAAATTTATCGTATCTACAATTCCGGGTGCTGAATCTGGATCAAGCCCTCGCATTTTTTTATAAGCATCATTATATTTGGCTTTTTTTGCTTCATCTATATCCGCGGAATTGATTAAACGCAATAACTCAGCACACACAACATTAATATCATATGGTGCATTATGCGCAACCAATGAACTGGTTCTATCATAAGCGTCAATAAATTCATCCATAACTACGTCTATAGGCCTGCCTTCTGTGCGGGATCTTTCATCTGTTACTCCATGAACATCAATTGACCCCTGTGGAATAGGATACTGTTCTTCTCTTAATTTCACTACATCGTTGCCTTCTTCGCTTTGTCCAACAATTTCCATGGAAACCGGATCATAAAGTAAAAAAGCCAATTGCACGATAATAGGCCATTTTTTTAAATCAGAAGACGCGCTAACACTACTTTCACCCCTTGGAGGCAATCCCGTAGTTTCTGTATCAAATACTAAAATCAGTGGTTTTGTAGCCATTTTATTATATATTATGATTACATTATTATTATTATTATTATTATTATTATTATCATTATCATAATTTCATTATTTTCATTAATTTAAAATTGAACTTAAAAATTCCTTCGTTTATTAAATTACCAACAAATAAAATGGAGCATGTGTTCAGACTCTATGATTTCAACGTATATAACAAAAAAGATGATAATAAAGAAGAGTCCGGAAGTGAGGATGAAAATGGTTCTAGAACAGACTCAAATAAATTTGTAATTCAAATGTTTGGCATCAATGAAAAGGGTGAATCTTGTTCAATTCTCGCCGAAAATTTCAAGCCATTCTTTTATGTAAAAGTGGATGATAAATGGACTCAATATACAAAGACTACATTCTTGCAGCATATTACCAAAAAAATGGGAAAATATTATGAAAATAGCATATGTGAGTGCAAGATAATTAAAAGAAAAAAGTTGTATGGATTTGATGGCGGAAAAGAACACAAATTCATCCTGTTTAAATTCACCAATTTGCAGGCATTCAACAAGGCAAAGAATTTGTGGTATAATTCAGACCGCAAATTAATGGAAGGTGGAATGCGATACGCCGATACACCAACATATTTATACGAATCCAATATTCCTCCACTATTGCGATTCTTTCACATAACAAACATTAGCCCATCTGGTTGGGTTGCTCTTCCAAAAAAGAAGACAACTGAAGTAACACATAATAAGAAAACTACTTGCAAATATGAGTTTATTATTGATCATAATTTTATTCTTCCTTTGAATGAAAATGAAAAACGTGTTCCTTACAAAATTTGTAGTTTTGATATTGAGGCGAGCAGTAGTCATGGAGATTTTCCCGTTCCAGTAAAATCATATAAAAAATTGGCTACAAATATAATAGAATATTTTGAAAAAATTGCAGATTTGACGCCAGACCAATGCGATTCTTCTTTAAGGCGAATTATGTTAAAAGCATTTGGGTTCTTGCCAGAGGATAAACTGCAAATGATTGACAAGGTTTATCCAAAAAAGGATCAAATGCCGGCGTCTGAAGATATTGTAAAGGAGATGATTGAATTGTGGATTTCAACTCCGTTGGAACAAAAAAAACTGTCGGACGATTTGCACAATCAAATGAATATTGAATCCATGTTTGAAAATATGAACAGCAACCATGATGATGATTGCGATGAATGCGATGAAAGTATACATGCATCATTTGGATTCCCGGTAAAAAGTAAATCAAAAGCATCATCAACAAAAAAATACACAGTTGCTGATATTATATGTGACAAAAGTTTAGTCAGGGAGGACAAACTCATGGAAATAAATAAATCATTGTTGGATAGGTATCGCAAACTTCCATTTCCACAGTTAGAGGGAGACAAGGTCACGTTTATTGGTTCAACCTTTCTAAGAGCCGGTGAAACAGAGCCTTATTTGAACCATTGCATTGTTTTGGATACATGCGGCACTGTTCCTGTAGAAAATTGTCAAATAGAATCATATAAAACAGAGAAGGCGGTATTACTTGCATGGACAAATTTAATTCAAAAGGAGAATCCAGACATTGTCATTGGTTATAATATATTTGGGTTTGATTATGCATTCATGTTTAGCCGTGCAGAGGAAAATAACTGTCATGTTGAATTCTTAAAGCTATCAAAAAATAAGGATGAAGTCTGCTGCCAAGACCTATTTATACCCGGTAAATATAAATTGGAAGAGACAACTCTTAATATTGCAAGCGGGCAACATGAATTAAAATATATAAAAATGAATGGCCGAATTCAGATTGATTTGTATAATTACTTTCGCCGTGAAGAAAATTTGACGTCTTACAAATTAGATTATGTTGCCGGTCATTTTATCGGCGATTATATAAAATCTATTGATTCCACAACATCGCTTGGTTTAACCACTGTTTCCAGCGGTAATCTGATGGGTTTATTGCAGGGAAGTTTTGTTCATTTTGAAGAGATTGGACATTCAGTTGATTATTATTGCGATGGTGCTAAATTTTCAGTTTTGTCGGTAAATAAAGAAACCAAGTCTTTTACTGTTTCTGGAAAAGTTGCACCTGACATGACAAAAAAAGTGAGATGGTGTTTGGCAAAAGATGACGTCACGCCAAAGGATATTTTCAGAATGACTAATGGGTCCGCAGATGATCGCGCTATAATTGCAAAATACTGTATTCAGGATTGCAATCTTGTGCATTATTTGATGAATAAGGTGGATATTTTGACTGGATTTGTTGAGATGGCGAAGATCTGTAGTGTTCCGATTAGTTTCTTGGTTCTAAGAGGTCAAGGAATTAAGCTGACAAGTTTTGTCGCAAAAAAATGCCGAGAAAAACGAACCTTGATGCCTGTAATGGAAAAATCCGAAGATAATGATGGTTTTGAAGGCGCCATTGTTTTGGATCCCAAGTGCGATTTATATTTGGATAATCCAGTTGCATGTGTGGATTATGCGTCGCTATATCCATCTTCCATGATGAGCGAGAACTTGTCGCACGATAGCAAGGTTTGGACCAAAGAATACAATTTGCAAGGCGTGCTAATTGCCGAAACTGGCGAAACAGATGAATCTGGTAACTGCATATATGATAATCTTCCTGGATATGAGTATGTGGATATTACATACGACACATTTAGATATGTGAGAAAAACGCCAAGTGCGGCCGCAGAAAAGATTAAATCTGGTCACAAAATTTGTAGGTTTGCGCAATTCCCAGATAATGCTCGTGCTATTATGCCATCTATTTTGGAAGAGTTGTTGCTTGCCAGAAAAACTACCAGAAAATTGATTCCATTGCAAACCGATGAGTTTATGAAAAATGTGCTTGATAAAAGACAGCTTGGATACAAGGTTACCGCCAATTCGTTGTATGGTCAATGTGGAGCAAAAACAAGCACATTCTACGATAAAGATATTGCTGCATCAACCACTGCAACAGGACGTCTGCTTTTGACATACGCCAAGAGAATTGTTGAAGAAACATATGGCAACCGAATCTGCGATACGTCTAAATACGGTCCAGTTCTAACAAAAGCTGAATACATCTATGGGGATAGTGTTGCAAATTACACCCCGGTATATGTCAAAGTAAATGGACAAATTGATATTTGCACAATAGAAAACTTGGCAGAAAAATATGGCAATAATAATTGGGTAAAATGCTTAGAAAAAGAATTTTGTGAATTACACGACGTTGAAACGTGGTCCGATAAAGGTTGGACAAAACTGCACAGGGCAATTCGTCACGAATTGGCAAACCATAAGAAAATGGTTCGTGTTCTAACTCATACCGGATTGGTTGATGTTACTGATGATCACTCACTAATATTAAATTCGGGTGAAGAAATATCTCCCAAAGATGTAAAAATTGGTTCCGAATTGTTGCATAATTCGTTGCCAGTATTGGAGAATGTGAAAGCTAATGAAATAACGGTAGAAGAAGCACAAGTTATGGGGTTCTTCTTTGGTGACGGAAGTTGTGGTGTTTATGATTGTCCATCTGGAAAAAAATCATCTTGGGCTTTAAATAATGCATCAATGGATATAATTAATAAATATATTGGGTTGTGTAATACAGCTTATCCAGAATTTGATTGGGTATGCATGCCAACATTAGAAAGTTCTGGTGTTTATAAAATAACATTAAAAGGCAAACAATATGGGTCTGTATCAAAATTTATTGAAAAATATAGAGAAAAAATGTATTTTGAAAAAGCTAAGAAAATTCCAAATGAAATATTATTTGGAAGCATGGAAGTGCGTCAAGCGTTTTGGAATGGAATGTATGATGCTGACGGAGATAAAGATAAAAATGGTTATACACGAATTGACCAAAAAAATCAAATTAGCGCATCGCATATTGCTTGGTTGTCTCAAAGCCTTGGTTGGACAACGTCTATAAATACAAGGAAAGACAAACAAAACATTTATAGAATTACAATGACAAAGAAGACACAGAGAAAAAATCCAATTGCAATTAAAAAAATGCACGAGATTGAATATACTGGTTATGTTTATGATTTAACTACAGACAATCATCACTTTGCTGCTGGTATTGGAAATATGATTGTTCATAACACAGACTCTGTATTCTTTACATTTAATTTGCAGACACTGGAGGGAAAACCGATTAGAGGAAAAGAAGCTCTTGAAATTACCATTGAGTTGGCTCAAGAAGCAGGTCATTTGGCGTCTAGCTTTTTAAAAGGGCCGCACGATTTAGAATATGAGAAAACATTCATGCCATTCTGTCTGCTTTCAAAAAAGCGTTATGTTGGCATGCTTTATGAGCATGATCCGGATAAATGCAAAAGAAAAGAGATGGGTATTGTTTTGAAACGCAGAGATAATGCACCCATTGTTAAAGATATTTATGGAGGAATTATTGACATTTTGATGAAGCAACAAGATATTAAACAGGCAACAGAGTTTTTGAAATCATGTCTAAAAAATATGGTAGAAGAAAAATATCCGATGGATAAGCTTATCATTACAAAATCTATCAGATCTGGTTATAAAAATCCTAAGCAGATAGCTCACAAAGTGTTGGCAGATAGAATGACATCTAGAGATCCAGGAAATAAGCCGAGTTCTGGAGATAGGATTCCATTTGTTTATATTCATCAGCCGAATAAGAAAGCGTTGCAGGGCGATAAAATTGAGACACCTACGTTTATCAACGAGAATAAACTGAAGATTGACTACTCGCATTATATTACCAATCAAATTATGAAGCCAGTGCAGCAATTATTTGCACTTGTTTTGGAGAAAATATGGGATATGCAAAATAAAAAATCTAAAATTGCAAAATTCAGGAAAGATATAGAGGCTTTGCAAAATTCAACACCATCGGATAAATTTGAAGATAAGCTTGAAAAGATGAGGAATAAAGAAGTAAAGGCGCTTCTCTTTGACGAATTCTTGAGAGAAACAAACAATCAAAAAGATGGTAACCAAGCTTTAACTCGGTTTTTCAAAAAATAAAAACAAACCAAAACAAAATAAATAAAACAAAAATAAAAAATAGTATGCACAATGTTATATTTGAATTCAATAATTATATAATTATTTTTTATTGAAAAAAATTGATTAGTATATAGATAATTTATTCTATATACAAATAAATGATGATGCAGCAAGTAATTAACAAGAAAAATTCTCTGCGGGATTTATCTGACGCAGAGTTTGAGGTTATGTTGCCTGCTCTGGCATCAGAAATAGAAGCCCATGGAATTTTATATGAAGATTATTCGGAAGCAGAAATTATGGCGGACTGGGAGGCGCTATGCAAAAAACCAAAAACTTCTATACCGACTAATATTTCAGCAACTAATGTGTCTGGCATGAAAATAATGCGAAAATATATGAAGCATTTTCATGATGTCTCCAACTACAAGGGCGTGTCTGTGAGTTCTTTATGGAAAAAGGAGCATCTGGAAAAGGCGCTGAGATTTAATCGCAAAAATCATTCAACCCCATATGCATCTGAAATAATACGGTCGCTTTCATTTACAAATGGTCTAGGAAAGGTCACCATGTATCGCCCGTTAATGGCGCGAAATATTGCGGCATATTTTAATGCGACAAGTGTGTTGGATGTATGCGCTGGATGGGGTGGAAGAATGTTGGGAACTAAAAGTTTGGGATACGACGTTTCATATACAGGAATTGAGCCTTGTGAAAAAACATTTAATAATTTGTGTCAGATGTGTAATGATTTGAATTTGGATAATCTTATGCTTGTTAATAAGCCAGCAGAAGAATTTCTGTATGAACTTCCACCCCAAATTAAATTTGACTTGGCGCTAACTAGCCCACCTTATTATAACTTGGAAATTTATTCAAACGAGGATTCACAATCATCCAAGTTTCCAGATTATAAGACATGGGTTGAAAAATTCTTAGAGCCTGTTATTATTGGTGTGATGAATCGTGTAAAATACAGTTGTTGGAGTGTGAAAAATTTCAAAACAGATAAAAAATATGATTTATTGACAGATGTTATCAGGATACATGAAAATAATGGATGGAAAATGATGGATGTTACATTCACAATGTCAAATAGCAAGCGACCTGGAACTGCAGCTGCTGCGACAGATGCAACAACCGCACCAAAAAAGACGGAAGAAATTACTTATGTATTTGTTAAGGAGTAAATAAAAACAACCAAAACAACCAAAACAACCAAAACAACCAAAACAACCAAAACAACCAAAACAACCAAAAACAAAAAATAATATAAACTTGTATTAAATGTTAATATTATTTTTATGAGACTACTTTTTTTATAATCTTTTTACCAGCACCACTGTATTCTGCACGTTTTTTATTTATTCTTTCTAATCTCTCTTCCTCTTCCTTTTTTGCTTCTTCCTCATCTTCAAGCTGGAATAAATAAGTCTTACCTTCTATACAAATATCATCCCATTGCAAATTTTTTATAATTTTCTCCTTATTATTATTCATAAAACCAACCCAAACTCCAGCACATCCACCCTCTTCACTCCATTCATTTTTAACCCAACAATTTGGATATTTTTCCAATAAACCCTCAAGCCATTCATAGTCTGGATTCCAAGCAGACCACATATCAAAAATTATTCCTCTTGTTCCACGCTTTATCATTTTTACCGTTTCATCATGATAAACATATTTATCTCCTTCTTTGTATTTTAATTCGGTAATAATAAGATTATTTAATTCATCTACTGCTTCTCGGTTTTCGCAAGTAATAGTTATATGACTCCAACAATCGTTTGGCATTTTTATAAATATATATAGTTATTTATTTTTAAGTTATTAATTTTGCATATACAGTTTTATTTTATTGTGACAAATTGTCATAAAACTCCCTTACCTTTTTATTAATTAAAATTTTGGAAGCATCAAAAGATGTCAGATATAATCCTTCCAAGCTTTTAACGCGAGAGAGAGCAACATAAGTTTGCCCGCATTCAAATATACCACTACCCACATCAATTTCAGCTGCATCCATAGTAGCTCCTTGAGATTTGTGAATAGTAATTGCCCATGCCAATATGAGTGGAACTTGTGAAACACCGATTCCAGAAATATTATCACTTTCCCAAAAATGATAGTTCATTGTCATCTCATAACCATTTTTATATTTTACTACAGGTAATTTTGATTCATTAAAACGAATAATAACACCCTGGCTCCCATTGCAGATCATATCTCCTGACGGCAGTTCAATATTTACAATACACATTACTTGCGCCCCTACTTTTAATTTAATTATGTCATTGCAAAGCAAATTATTATTTATATTTTTAATTTCGTTATCAATTTGTTCGGGAGTATATTCTCTGGAACAACTTTTATTTTTATCTGAAGAGGTAGATGATTTGGTATATTTAACTTTAAATTCAAATTCTGGTGTTTCTAATTCAGCCATTTTTGCTGCATTAATTGCATCAACTTTTATTCTGATTGGAAAGAGTTTTGTCGGTTGTATTAATGCTCCTTCTTCAATTTGTTTTCCAACCAGACTCATTAAAAGGTCGTTACTGCTTTTCTTCACACGACCCTCGCGTATTTGATTAAGTATTTTGGTATATACGACATCAGTTTGCCTAAAAATTTTTGTGAGTTGCACAACATTTTCCTTTTCAAATGTATCTCTCCAAATGGGGCTTTCAAAACAATAATGAATTGTCTCGGGTTCATCTCTATTTCCAACTGGAGGCAATTGATAAAAGTCTCCCAAAAAGATTACCTGTATCCCGCCAAATGGTCTATTATTTTGCCTGGTAGCCTTTCCTATAGCATCCAACATCTCAAATATTTTTTCAGACATCATACTCACTTCGTCAATAACTAGAATATCTACGTTTCTCCACGATTTCTTTTTATAACTGCTTGAAACCACCTTTTTAACATTAAATGAAATAGTTCCACTTCCCAGTCCAATTCCTGACCATGAATGTATTGTTTTTGCTTTGCAATCTAGCAAAACAGCTGCACACCCGGTGAGAGCGCAAACTTGCATATTTAGTAGCCGTTTTTTTGCATCTGCTTGCAGTTGTTTTATAAGAGTAGATTTACCTGTTCCGCCTGGTCCAGTAATAAATATATTCTTGCGCTGAATATATTTATCAAATGCATTTTGTTGTTCTTCTGACAAGTCCATTATGTAAATTATTGTAAATAATATTTAATACCCTTTTGTTAATTCAATTTTTATTTATATTTTTATTGTATTATACTGCGTAAATAAAAAATTTTATAGCATCAACAGCCTTGCGTAAAACTGAAACCTTTTGAGGAATATTATATGCGTCAAATTCAGTCCCATCATCTTCATCATAATCGTTATCCTCTTCCTCTTCCTCTTCCTCTTCCTCTTCATAGTCACTGCTACTGTCGCCATCATCGCCATCATCGCCATCATCCTCATTATCGCCATCCTCATCATCATCCTCATTATCCTCATCCTCATCCTCATTATCGCCATCATCATTATCATCGTCATCATTATCATCGCCATCATCCTCATGATCAACATCCATAGCACTATCACTCTTATTTTCTTCGCATTTTGGAACGAGCCGGGGCAATAGCGACGGTGAGCGACTG
>Ga0194055_10003297_pt1 | contig 12450 bp, 11 predicted proteins | sample SepL449m_MetaG_FD_155482 | JGI IMG/M metagenome (GOLD analysis project Ga0194055, IMG submission 155482) | Anoxic zone freshwater microbial communities from boreal shield lake in IISD Experimental Lakes Area, Ontario, Canada - Sep2016-L442-9m | ecosystem: Environmental > Aquatic > Freshwater >... | reverse complement strand
GAGAACTATAATGAGTTGCTCATGGATTTAAAATCGATCATTGCAAGCAGCTACCTCGCGAAGGGATTTACGGACGAATTCGTCACGAAAATTGCCGGCATCTCTACGATCAAAGAATTTGCCGACGGTTCGTTTATTGTCAAAGAAGATGATCCTTCTGCGGATCTCATGATTCTCGCCGAAGGTAAAGCCGAAATCCTAACTGTAACTGGCGATCCTATTGCTTATATAAAGCCAAATATGCCGTTTGGCGAAGTTTCATTTTTGGATCGTCGACGAAGATCATCTACCGTGGTAGCCCAAGGTAATTGTAAAGTGTTGATTATGGCTGAGGAACCCCTCAGAGACTTGTTTAGAGCCGAATCAGACATGGCGGTGCGTGCTTTAGTTAATCTAAGTTCACTGTTGTGTGATCGGCTACGCAAAGCAAATCAGCAAATTGCGGCTCTTAATGCCATAGAAGAGTCCAGCTAGGCAACTCGCTTTGCTTTTTTAACCTGATACATTGCTGCGTCCGCGTCTGCAAACGCAGATTCCGGCGAATGGGTATGGGAAAGTTGAACTGTACCGAAGCTGGCATGGAGGTCGACTTTTGAATCTTTGTATTGAAAGGCAGACTTGCCCAAAATGGTATTGACCCGCTCAAGTTTGGCTTCCAACTGCAATTGGGTGCCCTTGTAGAGAACGGCAAATTCGTCGCCGCCAAACCGAACAACTGAAGATCCAGCTTGAGCAAAAGTTTCTGAAAGCTGTTTGGCAATTTCGATCAGGGCTGCGTCGCCACAAAGGTGACCGAAGTTATCATTGATCGCTTTAAAGCGATCAATATCAACAATCGCTAGACTATAGACTTCTCCTTGAGCAACTTTAGAAATCGCAAACGATAATTGAAGATCGAATGCATTTCGATTACCGAGTTTGGTGAGCGGATCAGTCTTAACCGCTTTTTCCGCAACCTTCAACTTCGTTCTGAGCTCTTCAACATGGTTTGAAGCGATTTCCCGTATCAGCTTTGCATCATCTCGGTGTCGAGAACCGCCGTATTGAGACTCGCAATTTCTTTTTTGAGTCCCGTCACCACTTCATCGTAATTCTTCGCTTTTTGCAAGTTCAACAGCCTGGCTGAACAATCCTCCGTTTCTGAGCCGAGCTTTTCGCTTGACGCGATGGCACCTTCTAAAGATTGTAAGATCTCTCGCAAGCCTTCATAAACTTGTCCGATACTGTCTTCAATAGCTCGCCGCTGATCCCGACCAAATTTAAGGACTGTCGCGTCAAGGTCGCTAGCTATTTCTTCAACGTGAGAAGGAACTAAATCGGGTCCACACGCCTCCGATGAGAGCGATTCAATCTTCTCAAGAAAGGCTAATGAATTTGGATCATTGGGAACAATGACAAGCTTCTCAAATCCTTTTGTGGCAGCAACGCCAAAACGGATCGCTGAAGGGCTATTTGGCGTAATATTCGCCCATTCGGAAGCTTTTTTCCAAAACATCTGAATGGATACATGCCATAAAACCCGTAATTCTGCCCAAGAAAATTTACGGGGGAGGAAACATTTCTTATGCGAAGTTCGTCCTGAATTGCTGTTAGGACTAGCTTAATCGCGAGTTCTGCAATATAATGGCAAAGCTAGTGCGATTGCGAGCGTCTTTTTGGCGTCGCTCAAACTAGCTTTTGGATGCATGTTAGAGGTGTCTTTTTAGTGTCTATGTCTAAATCAATCTGCAGTCGTATTTGGCTCGGTGCCTTGGCTATAGGAGTTGCTTCGTTTGCAAATTCGCAAACGAAAACGCCTGAAGCTGGCCAATCAATGTTAAAAGCCCGACCATCTACATTTGAACAAAATGTTGGTCAATGGAATTCCAAAGCCCTTTTTGCCGGACATTCGGCAGGAATGGACTTTTGGGTTTCAAAAGAAGGCTTCGTTTTTCAATATCAGCGAACCGCCGCAGATAAAGGAAACCAGAAATTCGCCGGTCATACGGTCGGAATGTTGTTTGACGGTGCTAAGCCGTTCACAGCAGTCGGAACTGATGAAGCCGGTGTGAAGCAATACATGGGTAAGAACGGTAATCCCGTTGCCCGAAAGTATCGTCAAGTCAAATTAAATGGCGTCTATGACAACATTGATGCGGTTGCTTACTTTGACGGAAAAGCCCCTCGTTACGATTTCATTGTTCGGCCAGGTGCTGATGCAAGTGATATCAAATTTGCATTCAAAGGTGCCGCTGCCAAAGTAGTTTCGAACACGAAAATACAAGTCGAAACTGTTTTAGGTGATCGGTTCCAAGAAGGACTCTTCGCCTATCAAACAATTGACGGCAAAAAGGTATCGGTTCCAGTTAGCTTCAAGCAGATTGATGCTACTCACGTTGGGTTCAACGTTGGATCCTACGATAAGAGCAAAGACCTTGTTATTGACCCTCTAGTCTATGGCACCTACTACGGCGGCGATCAAGGCTTTGATGAAGTCCGTGGCGTGGCCGCAGATGCGACTGGCAACGTTTACCTTACTGGTTACACAAGATCATCCATCTATCCTGTATTGTATGGTCCTTTTGGATTCAATATCCAAGGCGGCCGAGATGCATTCGTGTCTCGACTGACTGGCGACGTTTATGTCCACGACTATTCAGCATTGATTCCAGGAACTGGTAACGAGCAAGGCAACTTCGTTAAGCTCGACCCACTTGGTAACATTTGGGTAGTTGGTTCAACCACATCTACAACCATCGCCGGAAATTCGGCTGCTGGCAATATGTGGATGATGCGATTTAAGCTTGATCCAACGACGGTTCTAACCCCATTGTTGCTTGGTAACCCAGTTTTCTTCCGATTCGGTGGTCCAACTGGTTCTCCAAACGTAACCGCAATTACATCATTCTCAATGAGACCAGATTCGAGTATCGCGCCTGGAGCAACCGTTCGAATGATGATGACAGGATTGTGTAACGCAGCAAACGGTGCAACTGGAATCGTAACTGGTGCAAACAGCGGAAGCTTCTATGGCACCGTTGATTACGACGAGACAACTGGTTTTTCAGTTATCGGTGCATCATCTGGATTCCCAACATCGGTTAGTCCTTCAAACGGTCAACCAACATCAACGACTTTGACTGGAGGAGCCTTTGACAATACTGGCAACTTCTTCTTGTCTGGCGCACTAATCGCTTCAGGTAACACTGATACGGCTGCTGGCTCGCCAATCTTTACGACAACTGTTGGAGTCTGGCTTAACGGTCGACTTCAACGACAAGCAGATATTTGGGTTCGAAAATTCAACTCTTCTGGACTCATGGTCTGGTCAGGTCTCGTTGGTGGAGCTGATAACGATATTACTGAAGGACGATTTAAAACTCACACCGGTAACCAAACCGATGTAGGTGGAAGCACAATCGCTACTGACCCACAAGGCAACGTTTATGTGCTTGGTCGATCAGCTTCTTTTGACTTCCCGAGAACTTCCGGCGTCTTTGGTGAAATCTACCAAAGCGGCGAAAATTATATTACGGTAACGAAGATCAAGGCTGACGGTAGCCAAATCCTCTATTCATCAAATATTCGAAACCGAGGCGTAATCAATGCTTCCGGTATTGGAGTTGATACTGCTGGAAATGCCTATATCACTGGTGTTGTCAGCGTTTCTACATTGCTATTGGGTGCCCCTGGTGACCCAGTCGTTCCAGACGCAAATCTAAATGCGGGATCTATTCCCCTCGTAAACCCAATTCGACCAGCATATGTTTTCCCGACTGTTCCAGAAGCATCAACAAATGATGCTTGGTTGTTGATTCTTGACAGTACAGCAAGTTCAGTCATTCGATCAACATACATTGGCGGAATTCTCGATGACGCAGCATTTGCTCCATTCGTCGATCCAAACGGTGACGTATGGGTCTATGGTTGGTCAGATACTTGGAGATATTACACACGAGTTAGTTCGACATTTGCCGTAACTGAATTCATTCCAGGAGGGAGATCAGGTGGTCTTGACACTGCGTTTATCACAAATCTAGCGTTCAAGCAATTCCCTGAGCCTCCAACTATGGCCGGCATCTTGGTAGATCAAGGCGCATTTATTGGTAACGGATTGCCCAATATCAATATGCAGTACTGCCGAGACGGCTATCTGTTGAGATTCAGAGAGTCGCTTCCTCTGATTACGAACATGACATTGGCGCCATCGCCAATTCCTGGTGGAGATCCACAAGGCCTAGCTAATCCTCCGTCATCGACTGGTACGATCACCCTTTCGGGTCCTGCACCTGCCGGCGGCGCGACGATCAATCTAACATTGGATACTCCTTCGGCAGCATCCTTCCTTGCGACTTCAGATGCGGCAGCTACGACGATTATCATTCCTGCTGGTTCAACCACTGGAACGTATAGTCTGTTTAGCAAGGTAGTAACAGCCCCTGTTAATGTTCAGGTAAAAGCGAACTACAGCGGAAACTTGAAGACTGCCACGGTACAGGTAGTGCCTTGGTTAAGTAGCATTACAATCAACGGTTCAAGCATCGTTGGTGGTAACTCAACAACGGCAACAATTAAGCTGGCTGGAAACGCTCCTGCTGGTGGCGTTGATGTTAATTTGAGTACGGACCTCCCGTTAACGGTTTCGTTCCCTGGTGGTTCAGTTGTAAATGTTCCTGCAGGAACAAATCAGGCAACCTTTACCATTGACACAAATGGTGTTGATACAAGCGCAAGTGCCACGATTAGTGCAACTCTTCTTGGTGTAACCAGAAATGGAATACTTGGAATCAATCCGGCGAAATTGACAAATATTGTCTTGACGCCAAATCCAGTTGCGGCTGGAACAACGGTAACGGGTGTTGTAAACCTAGACGGTAAGACCGGCACAGCTGGAACATTGAATCTTTCGATCAATGGCAATCCTGCAGGCTACGTTATTACTCCGACGGTCACCATTCCTGCTAACTCAAATCAGTCACTACCATTCACGATTACGACTCCATTTGAAGCAGCTGATGTTGCTCGAGTGGTTAAAGCCGTTCGCGTAAATGGTTCAAACGTAGTTATTGACGGACCGGTAACGGCTACCCTCAATGTTAAAGCGTTGACTGTTTCATCAATCTCAGTTGATCCTGATGTCATCCCAAGTGGTGGAATGTCGGTAGCAACGGTAACAATTGCTTCTGCAGCACCAGCTGGTGGCGCAAGAGTAGCAGTTGCTTCAAGCAACGCTGGAATCGCGGTTCCAGTTGATTCAGGCGGCGTTCCAATCAGCGAAGTCATCATCCCAGAAGGATTCACCTCAACTACATTTGATGTAAAGGGTCTATTCGCTCTAAATGGTGATACGACAGTACAGATCACGGCCTACCGAGGTCCAACTCCTGTAGTAAATTCATTGGTTAAGTCAGCAAACCTCAAGGTTCTGGCACTTACCTACACCATGACCATCACTCCAAACTCCGTCTTTGGCGGCCAAGGAGCAACTGGCACGATCACATTGAGTGCACCTGCGATTGCAGGATTCACAACGATGCTTGTCACTTGCGATGATCTATTGGTAGTGTTCGCACAGCCAGTGTTTACGACAGGCAATGCAGTAGCTACCTTCGCAATCACAACCCCGATTGTGACGGACACGAGAACCGTAACGTTCACGACCAATGCAGGAACACTCGCACCTGTTTCGGCGACTCTAACGATTAAGGCAACAGAAGTTGTCTCGGTCAAGATTCTGCCGAAGAATACAGTCCGACAAAGTACAAACATCCAGGTTCAAGTAACCGTGAACAGAAATGTTCTAGTTGCCACCCCTGGTAAGTTGACCTTCTCGAACATCTCGTTGCTTAACTTGCCAATTGGAACTACCTTTGTGAACTTCACAGTACCGGTAGGATCAAATAAAGCAATAATTAACTTGCAAACAAGAAGAGTTCCAAGGAACCTCTCGACACAAGTTACGGCGACGGTAAGCCCATCCGGAACCGGACAGGCAGCAACAACTCTCTTTGTTATCATCTAACATAGAGAGCTAAAAAAGGAAAAGGGTTCCAGCAACGGCTGGAACCCTTTTTTCGTATATTGTGGGTAGAGTTATGAAGATGAAAAAGACGTTGACCCTCCTGATGGGAATCGGTGTTGGTGTAGGCGTCCTGGCATGGATGCTCAAGCAAAAAGAAGAACAGGACGAGTCCCCAGACAACCTACTAAACCAAATGAACGACAAGATCGAACATTTGGAAGCAAGAACAAAAGAGCTTGAACAAAAGAACTAGCTAAGAATAGTCTTGCCCTGAACTTTGCCGTCAATTGCTAAGTCATATATGACAGGAACTGCAGTTCCAAGATTCAGCTCCAAAACCTGCTCTCGAGTCAGTTCGTCGAGTTGCATAACGATCGAGCGATTCGAGTTCCCGTGGGCAACCACCAAAACATTTTTCCCTTGGGCAATATCACCAAGAATGCACCGATCAAAAAAGGGAAGGGTCCTGGCCGCGGTATCTTTCAATGATTCACCATTGGGCGGTGGAACATCAAAACTCCTTCGCCAAATCTTGACTTGGTCTGCGCCAAATTTTTCCGCAGTCCGAGCTTTGTTCAATCCCTGTAAGTCGCCATAGTGTCGCTCATTGAGGGCTTCATCACGAATAGTGGGAACTTCAACCTCCATCGCGCTCAAAATGTTTTTCAGCGTGTGCTGTGCCCTTTGTAGGGTGCTTGTGTAGGCAACATCAATCTTGGTCCCCTTTAGCTTTGTACCCGCGTTCAGCGCTTCTTGTTCCCCCAGAGGAGTGAGCGGAACGTCAACCCATCCTGTAAACCTATCTTCAAGGTTCCAAAGAGATTGACCGTGTCGAACAAGAATTAGCTGAGGCATAGAGTTAAAGGATACCGCTAGAGCTGAATTCTATGACAAGATCTTGATTCCCGTGAAATCGCAAAAGTCGGTATCTGGCCAATCCGTCAGTCCCAATTCTTCAGCGATGGCTCGAATGTGCCCACGATGATACATTCCGTGGCTAAGGGCGTGGTAAATGATCTGCCCGGTTCGCCATTCGTATTTTCCATATTCCGGCCAACTTCGTTGTCTGACTTCTTCAAAGTCGCAAGTCTCAATGAACTTAGTCATCCGCTCGGCCTGATTCATAAGGTCTTGACGATGGTCTCCAGTAAGTTCGGTGCTTTCGCCAGTTAAGGCATCAAACCACCGAAGATAGCACCCAATGATATGAGTCATCCACTCATCGCTTCTGGCAACAAACTGGCCACCGTTTGGTAAAAGAACAGCAGAATCAAAGTAACCCAACCAGAGATCGTTCGCCCACTTTTCGTACTCAACTAAATTCAGATAATGCCCACGTAAATCCATGTTAGCCTTGCTCTCCAAAAACCAAACATTGCCCAATTGGCTCCCCAACTGGTTCGCCCTCAGAAGAAGCTAACTTGCCAGACAAATAGACTGAGTGAATGCGACCGGTAAGCTCAACCCCGTCATAAGGACTCCATCCACACTTAGAATGCAACTTTGTTTCATCGACAATCCACTTCTTCTCTGGATTCAACAACACGAGATCGGCATCAAAGCCAACTTCTATCTTGCCTTTTCCTTTGATCGCATATAGCTCGGCCGGTCGAGTACAAAACATTTGTACGATCGTTTCATAACTAATTCGACCCTCTGAAGCATAGGTCAGCAGAACGGGAAGGATCGTCTCGACTCCTGGCATTCCGCTTGGCGATTTCGGATAGGGGCGCTCCTTTTCTTCCAAAGTGTGGGGAGCATGGTCAGAGCCAAACACGTCAAACAATCCAGAGTCCAATGCCTTCCACAAAGCGGCACGATGTAATTCACTTCGCAACGGCGGATTCATTTGCGCTTTTGTCCCAAGCTCATCATAACAAAGCGGAGCAGCAAACCAAAGATGCTGTGGCGTAACTTCGCAAGTTACCGGTAGCCCTTTAGCTTTGGCGGCCGCAATTAAGGGAAGTTCGTCAGCTGTGGAAATGTGCAGAATGTGTAGTGGCCTATTCGTTTCTTCGCAGATTCGTATCAACCGTTCTGTAGAGATTCGCGCACTCTCGGCATCTCGTAAAAATGGATGCTCGTGAGGAATTGGAGAAGAACTAATAAGCTTCTTCCTCTCAACATTTCGAGTCTCATCCTCAGAGTGAACCGCGATTCGCTTTCTCCCGTGCGAAAAAACCCTCACTAAATCTTCCTGATCATCTACCAGCAAGTCGCCCGTCGAACTTCCGACAAATACCTTGATTCCTGGAACACTCGGAAGCAATTCATATTCCGCCAAAAAGTCGGCATTTCCAGCCGTCGCCCCAAAGAAAAATCCGAAATTCGCCCAGCTTCGTCCGTTTGCAGATGTCACCTTCTCTGCGAGTGCTGAAGGGTTGGTAGTTGTAGGAATGGTATTGGGCATCTCAAGAAAACTCGTAACCCCTCCGCAAATTGCCGCAAGCGAGCCCGATGCCAAGTCTTCTTTATGCGTCAATCCAGGTTCCCGGAAGTGAACTTGAGTATCTATACCGCCCGGCATCAGATAAAGCCCAGTAGCGTCAATTGCCTCAAGGGCATCGCCTGGTGTGAATTTCCCAATTCCGCTAATCTTGCCATCGGTTATTGCCACATCAACATTAGCCCTTCCAGAACCCGAAATAACCGTCGCACCACGAATCACAAGGTCAAATGCCATTTACCTATTTTGGATTACAAAAACTTGCCAACAATACCCATATGACTCCTCTATTCTGTTTTCTCGCATTTTCTCGCGATATTGTTAATGAGCCAATCCTAGCGGAGCTACAAGAAGGCAAACGAATATTTCACCGTGGAAAGGGAATTGACCGAACCGAGAAAGACGCACGAATCGTAATCGGTAAGTGGTTCGACGGAGAGCAGCTCCAACCAGTAGAAGAAGCCATATTCATTACGCCAGGACTTCTCAGTCGTTGGCTCGGTTATCAAAATTCTGCGGGCACATCAAAAGAAGAGATCAGCGCCGCATGGAGTAAATGCTATTCCCAATTTTCTAACAAGCGAATGGCCCTCATCCGACTCGCTCGACTCTGCACCGTTGACATCCAGGAAGGCGACACCGATAACTCGGCAAACCCAGCCGGACTCGATGAAATCAAAATTCAAATGCGCCAAGAATCAAAAGAATGGATTCCTATATCATTCCGAACCGTCCAGGATATTCAACAGAGGAGACCAGAAGAAGTTCTGAAAGAAACGTGGGATGAGATTCTTGCCAAATTCACTGCCTGGCCAAGCAAACCAACCGCAAACGATCTCATCCCTGAAATCCGATGGGGAAAGAATCGCCGAGTTACCCTGATTGCAGAGGTAACGAAATTTGATCCTGGAACCAAGTGCGATCTCATGATCATCGAAAAGGATCGAACTCGAATCATTCCGTTTGTCTATCCAAAGAGTTAAAATGAAACAGTGCGAGTCGCAACATACAACGCCGCTTCCGTTCGAGCCCGACTTCCGTTACTGGTACAGTGGCTGCAGGAAAATCCTGTCGATGTTCTCGGCATTCAAGAAACAAAAGTCGAAGACGACAAATTTCCCCGAGCAGAGTTTGAAGCCCTCGGCTATGAAATAGCTCTTAACGGGCAAAAAGCGTGGAATGGCGTCGCATTGCTTTCCAAATTCCCAATGTCGGAAGTTACAAAGGGCTTTGGCGACCCAGAAATGCCCGAAGACGCCCGAATCATCGGCGCTACCATTAACGGCGTTCGAATGTTCAATACCTACGTTCCAAACGGTAACACTGTAGGCTCCGAAAAGTGGATGTACAAAATGAAGTGGCTCGAAAAATTTCGAGATCTGCTTGATAGCCAAAACCCTAATCAACAACTCCTTTGGATGGGCGATATCAATGTTGCCCCTCAACCCCATGATGTCTTCGACTCTGCAAAGCTCTTGGGCAGCGTCGGCCACCACCCCGATGAATTCTCAAGGCTTTCCAAGATTGTGGGATACGGACTAATCGACCTCTTTCGAGTTCACAATTTCGAACCAAAACAATACACTTACTGGGACTTCGTCGTGCCCGGAGCGGTTCAGCGCGGCATTGGGTGGAGAATTGATCATATCTATACAACAGAAGCCCTTGCTGAAAAGTGCACATCGTGCATTATCGACGTCGAAGCTCGCCTCCGAGAACGGCCGAGCGACCACACCTTCGTGATTGCCGAATTTGAAGACTAAGGAACCAGCTGCTTTCGAACGATTCTCATCATTGACCGCCCGCTTTTAGTAGGTTTCTGAATGATGAAAAAATCGTCATCATACTCCTTAATTGGGTCAGGGAACGGCTCGCCCCTTTCCCAACTCAGAGCCATGTATTTGTTGAGAATTTCTCGAACTAATTGAACCTGATCGCTCGAAACAATGTGAGTATCAAAATCTGGAATTCCAGCCTTCATGAGCCCATATGAGCTGAAAGTATTGTCTTCATTTGCTTTCAATACAACGTTATATTCAAGCTTGGTAACATTGAAATTGTTCTGTAAAATTTCAGCTTGCTCTTGCTTTGTCCTCAATGTCCCCGTTATTTTGTCAAGGATCCAGCCTGCGCCAGCAATCTCTGCAGCGGCATCTGCGGCATGCATCAAGAACTGAATATGACGTTTGTCTTTGAGCTTGGTGGTGCTTACGTACTGTAACTTAACAATAGAATTGAAGGAACCAACATCGTTAACGAATTCATGATGGTCCGCAATTGCCTCTGGCAACAACCTACCTTCAAAAAGCTTCGGGTTTTTCTTTTGCAGAACCAGAGCAATCTTCAAACGGACGTCGCTGAGCACCAGGCCTTCGGCTCCACCAATTGGATTTTGACCTTGTTGGATGTATGGATTTGAACCAACGAGCCGAATCATCAGCTTTTCGGTGCTTGGTAATTCAACTGCCTTCGAATACACCCAGTATTCGGCATGGGCAAGGTACTTTGGCTTTTTAGGGAAAACAAGATATCCGTAAACGGTAGCCGCGACAATAATGACGACTACCAGCCAAATCATGGCCCTACTCCACTCATCCACTTGACCGCGACTTGAATTTCCGGCGTATCAAGCGAAGAATAGCACCATCGACAAAGCCCAGCTTCGTTAACATTGGGCCTGCAACAGAGTAAGCAGGAATCGGTCTCTCGAGCAAAGTACACGATCTTCTTGTTGCCAAGCGAATAGAGCAGCTCACTTCGAGGAATACCTTCGGGGTTCTGCCTATCCATCCTAAAATTGTACCGGGAAGAGCACGAAGTTCAACGGCAGACACTGAGGAAAGTGGTTGCACCAATACAGATGTTTTTCGTAAAGTTCTGTTAAGGGTTGAACGACTTAACCGAAAATTAACCGGTCCCTCATAACCTTTTTGTTTCCACCAAAATTTGATACTTATGAAACGAGCTTTCACCCTCATTGAGCTTCTTGTAGTAATTGCAATCATCGCCATTTTGGCAGCAATTCTATTTCCGGTGTTTGCCCAAGCCAAGCTAGCCGCAAAGCAAACCGCCTGCTTGTCAAATCAGCGCAACGTCGGATTAGCAATGCAAATGTACATGAGCGACCACGACGATAACCTTTTCTTCTACGCCAGCACCGCTTCACCATCTCAGTCGCGAACCGGAGCCACCATGCCCGATGCTGCGTCTGTACACCCATCAAGGTGGTGGAATACCTTGGCACCATACATGAAAAACGTGGAAATTTTGGTTTCACCTGCCGATGAACAACCAACGCTTAGCCAAGACTCTTTAGGCGTTAAAAACATTAAGCGAAGCTTCATTGCTTGTCGCCATGCCGAGTCTCTTTCGACGTCCAGCGTCGATGCCGTAGCAAGTACAATCGTCATCACCGAAAAGTGGAGCACTGCTTCCGATGGAACTCCAATCACCGACAGTTGGATCGAACCGTTTAACGGAGACTTTCAAGTCGATCCAGTAACGGGACGAATGCTCGTGGCAGGAAACCGATATCAAAAAGGGTTGATCTCGGCATTTCTTGATGGTCACGCCAAAAAAATGATGCCCGGCGCAATCAACACCAGTGCAGATTTGACTGGATGTAACCTCGTTCACCGATTCCCAGTGCTTCCATCAATGTGCGATATGTCGGTTGCGGGATGTACTAACAACCAAACCGAAAACGTGTGTAACACCTTTACATACTAAGGAGCCAGAGTCGTCGGTCACTGGTATTCTCGCAGAATGAGAGTGCTGGAAACCGTTTTGTACGCCGAAGATCTGACGGCGGCTCACAAGTTCTATACCGGAATTCTTGCGCTTGAGGAAATTTCGTTTAACGACGAGCGAAGTCTCTTCCTTCGATGCGATCAAAGCGTTCTCATAATCTTTAAGGCAAGCAAGACGCTTGTCCATGACAGTAATGTTCCTCCGCATGGAACCACCGGCCCGGGGCACATGGCTTTTGCTGCCACCGAAGAAG
>Ga0194055_10003296_pt1 | contig 12450 bp, 12 predicted proteins | sample SepL449m_MetaG_FD_155482 | JGI IMG/M metagenome (GOLD analysis project Ga0194055, IMG submission 155482) | Anoxic zone freshwater microbial communities from boreal shield lake in IISD Experimental Lakes Area, Ontario, Canada - Sep2016-L442-9m | ecosystem: Environmental > Aquatic > Freshwater >... | reverse complement strand
GTCGTTTTGCGCTGCCGCCACCGCCACCGCCGATTGCACTGCGCTCGTTCATGAGTGTGGTGAGAGCTGCGCGCCATCCTTCGCCTACTTCGCCAACGCGATGGGCGTCAGGGACGCGTGCATCGGTCATATAGACCTCATTGAATTCAGCCTCACCAGTGATTTGACGAAGTGGACGAACTTCAACGCCAGGCGCGTGCATGTCAAGAGCAAAATAAGTCATGCCCTTGTGCTTCGGTGCATCAGGATCTGTACGCGTAACGAGCATTCCCCAGTCGGCAAGGTGAGCAAGTGTGTTCCACACTTTTTGGCCGTTGATGATCCACTCGTCACCATCGCGAATAGCTTTTGTACCCAGCCCAGCGAAGTCACTGCCTGCACCTGGCTCTGAAAACAACTGACACCATTTTTCTTCACCGGTAAACATGGGACGAAGGAAACGCTTCTTTACTTCTTCGCTTCCGTGTGTTGCGATGGTGGGGCCAGCAAGAGCAATAAAGAATGTTGCTGGGTCTTGTGCTGCTGCACCGGCTGCACGAAGACGTTCTTCAACATGACGGTTGAGGTCGGGACGCATATCAAGACCGCCGTGGCCAGTGGGGAAATGAACCCATGCAAGTCCGCGATCAAACCGTGCGCCACGGAATGTGACATTGTCGACCTTCTTTGGGTCGAACTCTGCGAGAAGTGCATCAAGTGCCGCATCAATGCGGGCTGTGTCTTTATCTGTGGTGGAGGGTGCGCTCATTCATACAGTCTCGCTGTTTATGAGGGGGATGCGCAAAGTGGGCGCTAGGCGACGGCTGCTCCAAAGGCTTTGCCGACGGCCATGGTGATGCCCATGGCCACGAGTCCACCAAGAACCACACGAATGATGGGCTTGCCAGAACTGGCTTTGCCGAATTGGGCGCTTGCAAAGCCCAGTCCGATCAGTGAAACGGTGACGATTCCGAGAGTCAGAGAGATTCGGTTTGCGGCACTGCCGATTGCAATTGTGATGAGGGGTATGGCTGCGCCGAGGGTGAAGGCCCCCGCTGAACCGGCAGCTGCTTCTATTGGGTTTGCAAGAGTTGTGTCGGTGATTCCGAGTTCTTCATGCAAGTGGGTGGCAAGTGCGTTGTTCTTTGTGAGTTCTACTGCAACTTCGCGCGCCAATGCTTGAGGGAGGCCCTTGTTTGCGTAGATCACAGTGAGCTCATCAAGCTCATGTTCTGGCATGGTTTCCAGTTCCCATTTTTCTTTGGCGATATCGGCTTGCTCAGAGTCGCGTTGCGAACTAACTGATACGTATTCGCCGAGTGCCATTGATACTGCACCGGCAACAAGGCCTGCCATACCGGCTGTGAGAATCGCACTGCGACTGGAATTAGCTGCCGCCACTCCGAGCACTAAACAAGCAGTGGAGATGATTCCGTCGTTAGCGCCGAGAACCATTGCTCGTAGTAATCCGATGCGATGTGATGCGTGCCGTTCAAGATGTGCCATTTCTCCATTATGGCACTTGAGATTGCTTCTTGATGATTGAATGGAGAAATGCGTGACATACATCCGACAAAGGTTCGCCTAACTGAGGTGACAGCAGCCCTCATTGACGAGCACGGATCACAGGGTTTCACGGTGGAACAACTTTTGGAAACATCGAATATTTCCAAAGGTTCTCTGTATCACCATTTTGAAGATTTTCACGATGTGATCATGAATGCTCAAGTGTTGAGATTTGTGAAATATGTCAATGAAGACATTGAAGCTTTGACGGGAGCACTACTCTCAGTGACGTCCCGTGAGGACATGTTTGATCGGCTTGACTTGATCTCGCGAACATCACATGATGATTCGCGCTCGTCTCGTCGCAGTAACCGGATTGAGATTCTGGCTAGTTCACGCCACTCAGACAAGATGAGGCAAGCGTTGGGCCCAGCTCAAGCTTTATTGACAAGTTCGATTGCTGACTTAACGCGCGAAATGCAATTGAAAGGTTTCATTCGTGACGACCTAGATCCGGCAGCTGTTGCAGTTTTTATTCAGGCGTACAGCTTGGGTCTGGTCGTTAATGACGTGTCGAGTGAGCACATCGATGTAGAAAATTGGCACGCCATGATTTCTCGCATGGTGCGCGGACTTTTATAAGTTCAGCTACACCAAGCGGTAGATGTCGTAATCGACCACGTTTTGTCCAGGTGCGCCAATAGCGATTGCTTGCATTTGGGTAAGCCAGGCATAACGCTCGTCGCCGGTCTCAAAAAGAGGTGCCGTGATGATGCGTGGCTTGCCGTCTGCATCGGGTGCCATGATGCCCTTGTACGTCACATGAATGGCGGCACCATCGTCTGTGTTGATAACAATTCGCACGTCAAGTTGTGCGGTGCCATCGGCACGCATGGTGAGCCAGTCGGCGCCGAGGTCAGCAACTGTTCCGTTAAGTTTTGGACCCTTGACGGTTCCGCCTGTCACGCGAACAATGACGCGTGTGCCGTTCGGACCATTAGGAACCACGATGGGTGGGTTCAATGTTGCACTGATGTGAAACAGGAATTCGGCTGGAAGTGATGTGATGTCGCTCATGGTGCGACTGTAGACGGTTTTTTACAGCGGTCCGTGATTGAGGTGTGGCAGAACAAGGTCCGCAAAGCGTTGGGCTTCGTCCTTATGCGGATAGCCCGAGAAAATAAAGGCTTCGATGCCCAAGTCTTCATAGCGATGGATTTTGTCGATGACTTGTCGTGGCGTGCCCACTAAGGCCGCGCCACAACCGCTGCGGGCTTTGCCGATTCCGGTCCATAAGTGAGGTTCAACAAATCCGTCTGAACCAGCGGACTCACGTAATTCGGCTTGGCGACGAACACCGACGCTGCTGCTATCGAGTGAGCGAGAACGAATTGCATCGCCATTTGCTGCGTCGACTGCTGAGATTAAGTGTGCTGCAGCGTCTCGTGCTTCGTCTTCTGTTTCGCGAACAATTACATGTACTCGGTATCCGAACTTCAATGTTCTGTTGTGGGCGGCAGCACGCAAACGAAGATCGGCAATGGTCTCAGCAATGGCATCTTCAGTGTCTGGCCACATGAGATACACATCTGCAGCTGCTGCAGCAACATCACGCGCCTCGTCACTGAGGCCGCCAAAATAAAACTGCGGTGTTTGTGGTGATTCACGACAGATGCGAGGTGCATCAAGATGAAGCTGAATGAATTCACCATCAATATCAAGGCGTTCTCCGTTGAGCAAAGTACGAAGCGATGTCATGGTTTCAATTGTGCGTGCGTATCGGTGGGGGCCGTCCAGAGATTCACCTGGCATTTCTGAAGAAATGATGTTGATGGAAAGTCTGCCGTTAAGTATTTGATTCAGCGTTGCCAGTTGACGAGCCAGCTGTGGTACCCACACTTCGCCACAACGAATGGCGGTGAGTAGTTTCATGTTTGAGATGCTTGGTGCCATTGCAGAGGCGAATGCAAGCGTGTCAATGCCGAGGTCATATCCAGAGGGAAGCAGAACGTTGTCAAAGCCAGCATCATGCACTGTGCGAACAATGTCGGAGCAGTGGTTCCAACTGCTCTGCAGGTTGGTGTCGACAATTCCTAATTGTTCGTAGTCGTCATCGCATAACGCGCTGAACCAACTGATTTCACTCATGGCAAGGGTAATCCGTCGCTGGCTTGGATGATTGCGTATACATCGGTACGAGTAAGCGATACAGACGTTGCAAGTGCTAATTCCGAGATGCGCGAAGGTGTTTGTGTGCCAATAATTGCAACTGGTCGCGATGGGTGAGCCAGCACGAAAGCAATAGCAATTGCAGATCGTGTGACGTTTTCTCGGGCAGCGAGGTCATCAATCACTGCAAGCAATGCAGGTGATACGCCTTGGCCTGTTGCAAGTGCGCCGCCAGCAAGCGCGCTCCATGCAAGGGGAGTGATGCCCGATTCCATGCACAAGTCGAGAGTGCCGTCACGCAATGCGTCAAGGTGAATGGCCGACAACTGTGGCTGGGTTGTTGCAAGTCCATTATCAACGAAGGCGTTAAGGGCAAGTGTTTGAGCAACTGTGTAGTTCGACACTCCGAATTCACGAACAAGACCACGAGATTTTAAGGAGCTGAACGCTTGAGCAATTTCTTCAGGGTGGGTGAAATGGTCGGGGCGGTGTATTTGATACAGATCAACATGATCAACACCCATGCGTGACAAGGAAGCTTCGCACGCACTGGTGATGTATTGCGCTGGTGAGTTGTAGGGAACTCCGGGGATGATGCCGCCTTTGGTGGCAAGAACAATTCTGTCGCGCAGGCCAGGAATAGCCGAGAAGATTCTTCCCAATGCTTCTTCACATGCGCCAAAGTGAGTGCCGCCCCAGTCAAGGCCGTACACATCTGCATTGTCAATCAGTGTCATGCCTGCATCAACAGAAGCAGAAATGACCGCAGTGTTTTCAGCATCAGAGCCGGTGAGGCGCCAGCAACCAATTGAAAGAGGGCCAACGTCTCCCAGTTCTCCAATGGTGCGTGCAGACGAGACGTCGAGAAGTTCACTCATTTATCTATTCTTTCAAATCGGGTGATGCGATGAATGCCAAAGTTGGAATCTTCATGAGGCGCAGCAATGAGTTCGACTGGATGTGGGAAGCGGGAATCAAATTCAGCCTGCAGGTTTTTCTGAAACTCAACATTGCCCACGACATCCCACGCATTTTGGGTGTCCCATACAAACACAATGGTGACTTCACCGGGCTTACTGCTGTCGAGCCATACTTCTTTTGACAGAAATGGAATATCGGTGAGCCCTGCCATGTGTGCTTCGCCAAGAGTCCATACGTCGTGGTCTACGCGAATGAATTCGTCTACAACGGCAGGATCCATTCGGAAAACGAGAACCTCAACGGGGCGTTCTTCACCCGTGATGTACGAGTACTCATTCATTAGATGCGTCCGGCCGGTACGAGAGACAGAAGTTCTGGAGTTATTTCAGAAATATTGCGCACACCGCACAACGCCATGGTGCGCGTCATGTCTTCAGTCAACATGGAAAGCGCACGTTCGATTCCTGGCTCACCTGCGGCGCCGAGCCCGTAGAGGTAACTGCGCCCCATTGTGCAAAGAGAAGCACCAAGTGCAATGGCCTTCACGATGTCGCTGCCGCGACGGATGCCGCCATCGCAGATGAGCGGCATGGTTCCACCTGTCGCTTCAGCAACTGGTGCAAGAAGATCAAGAGGAGCAGGAGCAGAATCAAGTTGACGTCCACCGTGATTAGACAACGCAACGGCGTCGATGCCATGTTTCTGGGCAAGCACTGCATCTGCAACAGACTGCACGCCTTTGAGAATGATGGGGCCGTTCCAATTGGCGCGAAACCATTCAAGATCGTCCCATGACAAACCCGGATCAAATTGTTGAGAAATAAAATATGACAAATTGACCGCTGTGCCTGCAGAACTGGCATTGGGGTCTGTGATGTTCGAAAAGGTAATTGGTTCATTGCGGATGAAATCCCACGTCCACGATGGGTGAGTGATGCCATCGATGATGGTGCCTGGCCCTAGTTTGGGAGGAAGAGTGAAGCCGCGGCGTACATCGCGCTCGCGTCGGCCAAGTACTGCAGTATCAACCGTGATCATGATTGCTTCGTACCCGCTTGCTTGCGCGCGAGTCAACATGTCTTTCACTAATGCGCGGTCGCGCCATACGTACACCTGAAACCATTTTGGTCCGTTGCTGACATCTGCTACTTCTTCAATCGAGCGCGTTGACAATGTAGATAAGCAATAGGGCAGACCATGGCGGGCTGCTACACGTGCTGCGGAAAGTTCCCCTTGCGAATGCGCGATTCGTGTGAATCCGGTGGGAGAAAAGAGGAGTGGAGATTCAAGTGTTCGGCCAAGAAACGATGTGCTGGTGTCAATGCCTGCAACATTTCGAAGAACGCGTGGAACAAATTCATAATGCTGGAATGCTTCAGAATTGCGACGCATGGTGATTTCATCTTCTGCAGCGCCATCGATGTAGTCAAAGATTCCGTGAGGGAGACGCTTCTTGGCGATATCCCGAAGGTCAGAGATATTGGCCGCGCGTTCAAAGCGACGTTTGTGGCCTGACAAGGTAGGTACAGAAAAACTTGCCACTGATCGAAGTGTCTTTATGAGTCCCATAGCTGCCTTTCGCTGGTGCTCCAAGGCTACGACACGGGGGCTTCGTCGACGGAAAGTCACTTCACTTTGGCAAGAGTGTGGCAGTTAGGAGAGACTTCAGATGTGCCGTTTCCTTCTGACCTTGAGATTGCCCAGGCTGCTTCCACCGCTCCGCTGTCTGACATTGCGGGACAGTTAGGAATCGATGATGAGTTTCTTGAACCGTACGGGCGTCACGTCGCCAAGATTGATCTGTCAGTTCTACACAACGTGTCTTCTCGTCCTATTGGGAAATACGTAGTAGTCACAGCCATCACGCCAACACCACTTGGTGAAGGAAAGACAACGACCTCCGTCGGTCTTGCCCAGGCAATGAAGCACATTGGCAAGGTGGGGCTGCTCGCATTACGCCAACCATCAATGGGGCCGACATTCGGTATTAAGGGTGGTGCGGCTGGCGGTGGATATAGCCAAGTAATTCCGATGGAAATTTTGAACTTGCATCTCACTGGTGATTTCCATGCTGTGACAGCCGCACACAATTTGCTCGCAGCGATGGTTGATAATCATTTACATCAGGGAAATGTATTGGGACTCTCTATAGACAAAATCACATGGAAACGCGTTCTTGATGTGAATGATCGTGCATTACGAAACGTGACCATTGGTCAGGGTTCTCAAGAAGATGGAATTGAACGAACATCGGGTTTTGATATCACTGCGGCATCTGAAGTGATGGCGTTATTGGCGCTTGCCACATCCATGGAAGATCTACGCGCGCGGCTTGGTCGCATTGTTGTTGGGTATACAGCACAAGATGTTGCAGTAACTGCTGAACAGATTGGATGCGCTGGTGCGATGGCCGTCATCCTGCGTGATGCCATCAAGCCAAACCTGATGCAGACGTTAGAGAACACACCTGCACTCATTCACACGGGTCCATTTGGCAATATCGCGACGGGCAACTCATCTGTCATTGCCGACAAGATGGGTATTCATATGTGTGATTACCTCATTACTGAAGCTGGCTTTGGAGCCGACATGGGTGCAGAACGGTTTTTCAATATCAAGTGCCGTGTTTCAGGAATGAAACCAGATGCTGCAGTATTGGTCGCAACTGTTCGTGCACTGAAGGCTCACTCCGGTTTGTACAAAGTGATTGCGGGGAAGCCTCTGCCACCAGAGATGCTTCAGGAGAATCCCGATGACGTGCGTGCGGGGGCTGCAAACTTGGCAAAGCAAATTGAGAATGTGCTTGCACACGGAGTCTCGCCAGTTGTGGCAATCAATGCATTTCCTACTGATTTTGCAAGCGAGCATGATGTCATTCGTGAAATAGCCGAATCAATGGGTGCCCGTGTTGCGGTATGTACTCATTTCTCTGATGGTGGTGCTGGTGCAGTTGATTTGGCGAATGCGGTTGTTGCTGCATGCGAAGAGCCGAACAACTTTCACTTTCTCTACGAAGAATCTGCGTCATTGAAAGAAAAGATTTCTGCAATTGCCACCAAAATCTATGGAGCTGCCGATGTGGAGTATTCAACTTTGGCGAATGAACAATTGACACGGTACGACGCCAATGGTTTTAGTGGGCTACCGGTGTGCATTGCTAAGACTCATCTCAGTATTAGTGGTGACCCCACATTGAAGGGTGCGCCCACCGGTCACACATTGGTTGTCCGTGAAGTGCGCGCATCAGTGGGGGCCGGTTTCATTTACCCGATTGTGGGGAACATGCGCACCATGCCAGGTCTGGGTGCTGATCCAGCTGCGCTACATATCGACATCGGCCCTGACGGGCGAGTAATCGGATTGTTCTGAGTTATTTACCGCGAAGTGCGGCAACGATTGGTGCGCACTCATCAATATTTTCTCCGCCAACAATGGTGTAGCTAAAGCCCCACCTTTCACGGCGCTCGAGAAGTTGCTCAATACATTCCTCGACGGAACCAATAAGTGCGAATGGTGACGCATTAATCATGTCGGCAGAAACGCCGAACATTGAAGAGATGCCTTCAACGGTTGCAGCGCGATCATTAGTTACTTTCACAAAGAATGTACGGATGTTCATTTCAATGTCGTTGAGGCGATGAGCACCAGCAGCAGCAACAATTGCAACTTTTTCGTCCACAGATTCTGCGGTCATGGTTGCAAGTGCTTCTGGCCCAACAACACCAGCTGTCATGGTGCCGTTGATGCCAATGATGTCTGCTTCGCGCGCTGCATACGACAGAACGCGTTTGCCGCCTCCGCCGATAAGAAGTGGCGGCTGAGCCTGAATTGGCTTTGGTTGACCATTGTAATTAGTGATTGTGTAGTGATCGCCTGAGAATGAAAATGCTCCGTCAGCCATGGCGCCACGGATGACAGCGACGCCTTCAATGAATCGATCAATGCGAACTTTGGGAGAGTCGTACGGCATTCCCGCTTCTTCATAATCGCTGATCATCCAGCCTGCACCGAGACCAATTTCAAGGCGCCCCTCTGACAACAAATCAATTGTCGCTAATTCCTTTGCAAGAACTACTGGGTGCTTGTAGTCATTGTCGAACACCAATGCCCCGACATGTAGGGAAGTGGTGGCGCTTGCAGCAGCCATCAGCGCTGGAATAGGTGCGAGTTGATCTGTGAAGTGGTCAGGCATGGTGAGCACTTCGTACCCTGCAGCCTCTGTGCGACGGGCGAGTTCAGCCCAACCTTTTGCTGTGGTCTCTTTGGAGACTTGAACACCGAATCTGAATCCGCGATGGGGAAATTGTGACATAAAACAACGCTACCGAGATGGGTGACGCGTTGCGACAATCACAGACAAGTACGGTGTTTTGTGTTGTGAAGTCTCCTCTGAATTGGTCCATGCGCTTTGGCGTTGCTCTCGTAGCGTCATCGTTAGTGCTGACGGGCGCCATTGTCGGCGCTGCACCACAGGTGTGGCGGGCGCTCAATGCACACCAAGAGACTCCTGTAGTTCTTCCGACATTCACAGGCTTATCTACTCGTACCCGCATCATGGGAGTCGCTGATCAGCAGATTGGTGTCTTTGAGCTTGAGAACAGTCAACCACTCGACATTGCATCTGTGCCTGACGCTGTTGTTGCTGCTGTACTTGCTGTAGAAGATTCTGGCTTTTATCGACATAAGGGTGTAAACCTTCGGGCGCTGGTGCGAGCAACGCTGGCAAACTTCCAATATTCCAGTGGTCGACAAGGTGCTTCAACGATCACGCAGCAAGTTGTAAAAAATGAATTCCTTGCCGGACTGCCACGTGATGGTCGATACAAGATTTTGCAAGCTCGATATGCAGTAATGTTGGAAAAAAAAGTGTCGAAGGCACAGATAGTAGAGCGCTATCTCAACACTGTATTTTTCGGAAATAACGCATATGGAATTCAGGCTGCAGCCGATGTGTACTTTCAAAAAAAGGTTTCTGATTTGACTTTGGCAGAAGCTGGTTTCCTTGCAGGGTTAGTGCGTGCCCCATCATCGTTCGACCCTATTCGTCGACCTGAACAGTCACGTCGTCGGTTTGAACAAGTCTTAAACCGTTTCGTTGATGTGGGATTAATGACTTCAGCTCAGCGCAAAGCGACTTTGACAACGTGGCAACCACCTGAATCAGTCACGAGTGCTCCAGAGAGGCCGACGAGCCGCACGTATTTCACGGAGATGGTTCGTGATTACTTGTTGAATAAATCCACGATTCTTGGTGCAACGTATCCCGAGAGGTACAACGCGCTATATCGGGGCGGAATTACTGTGTACACCACCATTGATCCGACGATGCAAGCTAAAGCCGAAAAGGCAGCAAAAGAAAAATTACCTGCCAACAAAACGGGCATTCAGTCTTCAATGATGTCGCTAGACACGGCCACCGGGGCGATGCGTGCTGTTGTGGGTGGACCTGGCTTCTCTCCCGGTCGTAATGAAGTGAACCTCGCACTGCGAAGACGACAGACCGGCTCCAGTATCAAGATGTTTATTTTGACGGCTGCTCTCGAAGCGGGTGCGCAGGCGAGCGATCTCATTGATGGAACGCTGCCATGCACATTTCCAAACCCAGGTCTTCCTTCGGAACCGTTTGTTATTACAAAGGGTGTTAGTCATCCAGTGTCTCCATTGGCCGAACAGACTTGGTTGTCAATCAACTGTGCGTATGCACGTTTGGCACAGATTGTCGGACTCAACCGACTTGTCAACATGACATATCGACTTGCATCTTCTAGTTATCTCACTCGTGAGTTGTACACCATTCAGCCCTACGCAAGTTTTTCGACTGGAGCTAACGAGTTGAGTGCACTCGATATGGCATCTGGCGCCCAAACAATTGCCAACGGTGGAATTCACAACGAGCCCTACTTCATTGAAAAAATCGAAGGCCCGAGTGGTGTGTTGTACCAACACACGATGGCCCCGCAGCAGGTAGTTACGAAAGAGATTGCTGATGCTGAAGTTGACATTCTGAAGCAAACTTTGATTAAGGGAACAGCGCGACGCGATCCACTTGAAGGAAATCGCCCAGCGGCAGGAAAAACAGGTACCCAAGATGAAAACACAAATGCTTGGTTTGTTGGCTTTACAAAGCAACTGACCACAGCAGTATGGGTGGGGGATCCAAAGGGTTACACGCCGATGGTCAACATTCCTGAATTCAAAGCTGATGGCGTTGCCCGTGTTACTGGCAATGCGTACCCGGTGAAAATTTGGAAGGCATATATGGACGCGGCGCATAAAGACCTGCCTGTGCTCAACTGGGATGCGCCGCCTGCACCTACCCGAAATCCACTTCGGTTGTATTTGCCGGGAGTCGACTGCATTGCTGAATTGGTTTCAGGGAAGCTTCCAAAGGCATCAACCGGCACAATCACCACTCTTGTTCCTACGGTGACAACATCAACTGTTCCGATAGCAGTGATGCCAACAACAACTGTGCCCGGACTTCCTGTTGCGCCGCCAACCACCGCATATCGCGGACCAGTAGTAAGGGTTGTTGACCCTGGGACAACGATTGCACCGACTGACACGAACCCTACAACGCCTGTTATTGGTGTTGATCCTGCGCGGTATTACATCTACGACTGCGTCAAAGGTATTCCTGCATCGGTAAAGACCATCCCAGCGGGGTAATTAGTCCCTAATGTGGGGTTGATGTTTCTTTGGTTTATTGGCACTGCAACGATTGCTGTGTTATTTATTTTTCGCGACGATCGATTTGATTACAGGGTCTTGGCTCTCGGCGCAGTGTTGCCTGATCTCGTTGATGTCCTCACGGGTGGCGCCTGGGTGTTTCATTCCGTTCTCGGAAGTGTGTTGGCGTTAGGTCTAGTGATGGCATTTGCACGACGTGGAACTGCTGCTCGACGGATGTCGTTAGCAATCCCCATTGGCATGTTTATGCATTTGGTATTCGATGGAGCGTTTAACAATACGAAAGTCTTCTGGTGGCCATTTGCTGGTTTCAATTTTGGCGGAGCAGCAATCCCGAGCTTTGATCGAAAGCCTCTGGATGTGCTTCTAGAGATTGCAGGCGCAGTAATGCTGATGTGGGTGTGGCGGACGAATAATTTGTCGGAACCTTCTGCTCGCCAAGATTTTTTTCGCACGGGTCGACTTGTATTGGAAACGAAGTAATCACATGTTGATCTTGTTACGTCACGGACAAACGGCAGCTAATGCCAAAGCATTACTGCAGGGCCGAATGAATTTGCCCCTTGACCCTGAAGGGGAGCAGCAAGCCAAGAGCAGTGGTGAATTTCTCCGTGAGAAGTACCCGGATGCATTTGTGATCTGTAGTCCATTGACGCGAGCGCATCAAACTGCGAGTGCAATTACTAACAATGTCACCATTGATGAACGTTTTATTGAACTTGATTACGGTGATTGGGATGGCGTTGCATTAACTGACGTTGATCAGACTTTGTGGGCGCAGTGGCGCAACGACCCATCGTTTCGTCCTCCCGGAGGCGAGACACTGATCGAATTAGATAACCGCGTGCGGCCAGCATTTGATGAAATCAGTGAGCGTGCAGCCAGCGGACATGTCGTTGTTGTCAGTCATGTCTCGCCAATTAAGAGCGGTGTCACGTGGGCTCTTGGTACAGGACCAGATACAACGTGGCGGATGCAATTAGACCGCGCATCAATATGTCGTATTGCAATCGGACCTCGCGGTCCTGCGCTCGTTGGGTTCAACGAAACATCACATCTGTGATGCCGTTGGGTGACGGTGAGTCGCTCTGTAAGCGGGGTTTTGTCCGTGCTTGCGCACTGGATGATCATCCCTCTATGCGATCTACCCGAAGGTTGCCTTGCGGCAGGCGGGCAGCCCAGCCT
>Ga0194055_10003295_pt1 | contig 12450 bp, 6 predicted proteins | sample SepL449m_MetaG_FD_155482 | JGI IMG/M metagenome (GOLD analysis project Ga0194055, IMG submission 155482) | Anoxic zone freshwater microbial communities from boreal shield lake in IISD Experimental Lakes Area, Ontario, Canada - Sep2016-L442-9m | ecosystem: Environmental > Aquatic > Freshwater >... | reverse complement strand
TCCCGCTCACGTCGTTTTCAACGAGACACGGAAAAGATGTACATGATTACGCCGCAGAGCGCAAGTCGCCTATCTTACCAAGATGCCGCAGAGTGCGCGCTGGCCCTGGCGATGGACGTCTCACCCGAGCCTCCCGACTTCAGACAAGACCTATTGGGACCATGGTCGAAATTTCTTGGTTCTGATGAGGGGAAGTCGTACGTCCGCAATCATATTACCGTTTCAGCGGATGGTTTGTTCCGCATCGAAGGTCTCCCTGCAGCCGAATATCAATTTTCCGTAAAGGCTTTTGGAGAAGCCGCAATCAGCAAAACTCGACCAGCAGGCCCACTTTTATCGGGAAGAGGAAGTTTCATTGTTTCCGGCGTCGTTTCACAAGAACCCGTCGAGGAGATCGACCTGGGTGTGATCGACCTGCAATCGCACGTTCCGCTGAAAAAAGTTGCAGACTGGGGAAGGGGCGAAGCTGCAAAGAATGGCCTGCTCGCTCGCGTGATTCCCGTCTTGAGTTCAATGAGCGAGGACAATATTGATCCGAATCAGCGTGCGACAAAGTTTGCAAAGCCTGATGACGTGGCATTTGTCGTAGAACTCGAAAACATTAGCGACAAACCAATCCAATTGCTCGACACGCGGTACGGCGCTTCTTATGGGGAAGCCAAGGGAAAAGCTAACTCGAACTGGTTCGGTCAATTTCTATTTTCTTTCGATCTGTTCGATCAGAATGGCAAGCGGATCGAGCGACCTGAAGTGCAGGTCGTTTCCCAGGACATGATTCTCGACGGGACGCTCGTTGTGCCACTCGCACCGGGAGCGACCCATCGATTCCTGCTCCGTCCTGCCGAATGGCTGCGGCCATTCACTCTTCCGTTGGAACATGGTCGGTATGGTATAGCGATCCGGTATCATGGGATGCCGGACCGCGTGGCAACACGCATCAAGGAATATCGACCGGATAGCCCGACCCTTCAGGCAGTGGGTGGAGACGTTGTCTCCGGTGTGGTGCAGATCGATGTCGCCGGCGAAAAAAAGACAGGCTCACCTACGGACGCTCTGAATGAGGAAACAACGGGCATCGACGGCGAGAAGAGCAAGAGTCTCCATCCTCAATTGGTATGGGGTGCCCCTTCCAACGGATTGCGAGCGGCAATGTCGTTTTTTCCACACAGATCGACGCACGCGCACGGCGATAAGCCAAAACTTAACTTGCATGTTCAGAATGTGATCGACAAGCCGATTATCTTCGCTACGGAACTTTGGCTGTCGGAACTGAGCGCATCGGTGAAGGACGATCGAGGTGAATCCGTCACCGTCGGCACCGCTTGGTACAGTGGAATGACTCCGACGGCTCGCGTGACATTGAAGCCTCAGCAAATTCTCAAACTTGACGCTGGTAACATCGGGTTTGCGATCACGAAAGAGCGATCCGAAAAGTTTGAACATATCACCAATCGAACACTCGTCGCGCCGGCCGGAAAGTATTCACTGCAACTCGGTGGTCGTTTTGGAGACAGCTTCCTGTTGAAGGATAGTAAGGACAAAGTACTGGCCCCGCTGGAGGGAGACTACATTGGCGAACTCAAGACAGGGGCAACTCCGTTTGAGGTGACTCACGAAACCATCGATTGTGAAATTATCGATGCGGTGACAGGCAAGCCAGTTGCGGGAACTTTGGTGAATTTCCGGTTCTTCAAACCAAAGTCTGGCGAAAAACCGGAAGAGATTGTTTCAGACATGTTCTGGGGGCCGAAGTCTCCGAGCCGTATCTACTTCGCGATCCCGGAAGAAGTCCTGAAACGAACCGATCGTGAAGACATCGAATTTCAATGGAGCGTGAGTGGTCACCCGGACTATGAATATCTGGCTCCCGCCGAGCGGATTAAACTTCAGCCATTCTTTCGGGATGGTACAAAAGAGGTTCGTGAAAAACTCAAACAGATCAAACTGACTCCCAAAAAGGTTATCAATGCTGGTCCCGGAATTGGCCCGAGAACGGCCGCTGCGCGCTACCGTGGTACGGTGATTGGTCCAGACGGAAGACCGTTCAAAGGAGCCAGCGTCTTTTTGCTGCCATTCAGTCTGAAGGCCAACTCAATCGGAACAGTCCGGGCGGAATCGAATGCCGAAGGGCGCTTCGAATTTGATGCTCCAGACATGGCATACGTCGATGATCAGGGACATTTTCAGCGGAAACAAGGGTTGGTGATTGCCAGTGCCGAGGGGTTTGCCTCGGATTGGTCCAAAACCGCCGGGCACCGTGTCGGTGGACTCCAGGCGATCCCGATTGAAGAGGCATCCATCGAGCTGCGACTCGCCAAAGACGACGTTCCGATCCATGGACGATTTCTCGCCCCCGATGGTCGTCCGCTGGCAGGAGCTCGAGTTCAAATTGTTGAAGTCATGATCCCGCTTCAACAGGATCTGGATGCTCATCTGGATTGGGAAATGAAAGCGAGTCTCTTAAATTCGATTGCCTACGCTCGCTCGTTCTATCTGCCTCACCTGCTGCCGGGACTCAAGGCTGAGGCCCGGACTGACAATGAGGGGAATTTCAAACTTTCCGGAATTGGACGTGACCGGTTGGTTCGCTTGAAGGTTTCAGGGCCAACGATTGTCGACACCGAACTGGAAGTGATGACGCGCGAGTCACCTGATGTACGGATTCGACTGGGGGATCCCACATTACCGACCGAGGTTGTGTCGATGATTCATGGTGCGGGGTTCACCCTGGGGTTGAAGCCCGGCCGAACTGTCAAAGGCCGTGTGATTGACCGCGAGACTGGAAAGCCGATTGCAGGAATGTGGGTGGGACAACGTCAGAATGCGGTCAATGAGATTACGCCTGGCTTATACCCCTGGACGACCGACGATGTGGGGCGATTTACGATATCGGGGATTTCCCCGTCCAGTCACGACATAGAAATTGCTGCAGTCACAACACCGGGACTTCCTTACCAGTCTGCCAGTGCGATGGCTGATGGCCAGGACGAAATCACAATTCAATGCCTGCGTGGAATTCCATTCCTGCTAAAGGTGGTTGACCAGCACAATCAACCTGTGTCTGCGGAAGTCTGGTACACCGACATTCAACCCAATCCATACATTGCAAAGCAGCGAGACGAGTTTCGTTGGCCAGTCAATACCGCTGGAAATCTTGGAGACGGCAACTACCGGGGATTTGTGCTCCCCGGACCAGGAGCTGTGCTGGTCCGACTGCCGCAAGAAATGCGGTATCGCCCTGCACGCGTAAATCCCAAAGCCTTTTTTTCTCCTGGCAGGTCGACGGACGATACTTCACAATTCGGGACGCTCGATGATCTCGTAATTTCTCGGGGAGTCTACCGGGACACGATCTATCGCGGCGATCGAATCGCACAGAAGGAGTTTGCGTCAATTGTCCTGGTCAATCCTCCGATCAATTCAGCCCAACTGGAATTGGTTGCAACTGTCACGATCGATCTGGAGTCTGGGCCAGGTCTCCGTTGAATCTCCCCAGCCAGATCATGGACGCCAAGCGATTGCTCCGCCGCTGGAATTTCGGATCGTCGGTCAGTCTCTCTGGCAAATCACGGCTAATCGATTCAATGTTGTTGATGCGAGTCTCGCTGGGTGGTAAAACAAGATGCCAGACGAGCCCTGCCCTGCCTGCCGTAAGAGTCGTTGCCCAATGCATCCATTATTCCACTGTCGATTGCTCCTGGCTGTGACATTTGCATTGGGTCAGGTTGCTTATGCAGACCTGCATGAACAGATCGATCAGGCCATTTCGGCGAAGGCGGGTGGAGATGTTGCCGCCCCGGCGACTGATGAAGAGTTTGCGAGGCGCCTGTTTCTGGATCTCGCCGGGAATATCCCGACTGCCGATGAAGTTACGGCGTTTGTGGCGGACGCAAATCCCAACAAGCGAACGGCATTAATCGACCGACTGCTGGCTGCTCCCCAATACGGACGGCGCATGCAGGAAGCGATGACTGCCATGCTGCTGGAACGCCGAACTGGTTCGATTCCTGATAAGGAGTGGAACAAATATCTGACAGATTCATTCAACGCGAATAAGCCATGGAATGTTCTGACGCGAGAATTGCTGTTCGCGGACGACGACGAGGGACTCAAGCCCGCTCGGAAGTTTCTGGGAGTCACAGGTCGCGAAAAAGCACCTCATCAGATGACTCAGGACATTGCCCGATTGTTACTGGGACGAAGCATCATGTGTGCTCAATGTCACGATCATCCGAATATCGGCGATTACACGCAGGCCGAATATTTTGGTCTGTTTTCCTACCTGCAAGACAAGCCCGAGCAGGCGAAAAGTGAGTTTGAATCGGTCTTCGTGAAAGGAAAGAAGGAAACGTTTCCCCGGTTACCCGGCAAGGAGCAAGTGACAATTCCGGTTTTCACGAAGGAACAGGTGAACGAGGCCAAAGCGTTTCGTCCTCGACTGCTCCTAGCCCGCGATCTTCCCACCACAGACAACGAACATTTCAATCGTAACATCGCTAATCGTCTCTGGTTTCTGATGATGGGGCGAGGTCTGGTGCAACCGCTGGATCTACATCATTCCGCCAATCCCCCGTCGCATCCAGAACTGCTCAAATTGCTCGCAGATGACTTTGCGGCCCATCAATACGACGTGAAATACCTGTTCCGTCAGATTGCTCTTTCCAAAGCGTACCAGCGAACTAGCCAGATTCCTGCGGGTGCCAATCCCCGGCAATTCGCGCCGGAATCGTATCGCATTTTCAATCCCAAGCCGCTTTCTCCGGAACAACTCGCATGGAGCACGATGCGAGCGACCGGAAACCTGGTTGCTCTGGAAGCAGCAGGGGTGCCCGAGAAATCGACGTTCGGCTGGTACAACTACATCAACGGTCGAGTGGCCAATCCACCGGGTAACATTCCCGATGTCCTGGATCTGTTTGTCGGCGTGTTTGGAAATCCCCCTGGTGAAGCCGAAATGGATTTCACGCCGTCTATGGGGCAGGCGTTGTTTCTTTTGAACGAACGCCTGTTGCAGCATTGGCTGGAGCCTGGAAACGGCAATCTGATTGAATTGGTCAAGAAGCAAACCGATTCAAGTGTGATTGTCGAAACGATGTATCTGACGATTTATTCGCGACGCCCGACGGAGACGGAACGGAATGTTGGCATTGAGTTCCTGACGACCCACAAGGCCCGGGGGGATCTGGCACTGGCGGATCTGGCGTGGGCACTGATCGCATCTGACGAGTTTCGAATGAATCACTAGACTAGGTGAGGCCCGTTGTCGACTTTCGCTTCAAGTAGAACAGGTTGCCATGCATCCATTTTCCTGTAACAGCGACTATCACGAAGTCTCGCGCCGTCAGATGCTTGGGCTGCTGGCAGGTGGGGCGACTGCGGGCTCGCTCAATATCGGCATCCTGCTGACGCCATCGGTCGCGGCTGACGTTCGTCAGCAGGGGAAGCAGGTTCTGTTCATCTGGCTGGATGGTGGGATCAGCCAGTTGGAAAGCTGGGACCCCAAGCCACGGTCCGAATTCGGTGGACCGTATCGAGCAATCTCAACCTCGGTTCCGGGTGTAGAGTTCAGTGAACTGGTCCCCCACACGGCTCGCCAGATGGACAAGCTGGCCGTGATTCGTTCGATGTCGACAAAAGACGAAAATCATTCGACCGGAGTGGCTCGAGTGCAACGGGGTGACCCCAAGAATCGGGGTGTCGACTATCCGTTCCTTGGATCCGCACTCGCCAAACTGCTTCCGCCACCCACGAACAATCTGCCTCCCTACATGCATATCAAACCGGGGCGCGGTGGATTTCAGTGGCAGGATGCGGGCTTCCTCGGAGCACGCTACGGGGCGTTGACGCTGGGAGAAGGAAAGCCACCGATCCACATTATTCGTCCGAATGGTATCGATGATCCTCGTGATGACGCCCGCAACACCCTCCGCCGACAACTGAATCAGCAATTTCGCGACAAGCACCGTGAGTCTGACCTGGCGGCCTACGAATACTCTTATGACACCGCTGAACAACTGATGAAGCGACGCGACCTGTTTGACGAAACGGGGGTCCCCCCAGCCGACGTCGCGCGATACGGGACCCATCCACTTGGTCGCCATCTGCTGCAGGCCCGGCGGTTGCTCGAGGCGGGAGTGCAGTTTGTCAAAGTGACGTCGTACCACTGGGATATGCATGGAGACAATTTCAACATGCATCGTCAACTGGTCCCGCAAATCGATCAGCCATTTGCTGCGATCATTGAAGATCTTCACACACGTGGAATGCTCGATAACGTCCTGGTCGTGCTGATGTCAGAGTTTGGTCGGACACCAAAGATCAATACTCGGCTGGGACGCGATCACTGGCCGGAGGCCTGGTCGCTGATTCTGGCGGGTTGCGGTATCAAACGTGGGGTCGTGGTTGGTAAGACAACCGCTAACGGGGCGTTCTGCGACGGAACAGAATACGACTGCGGCAATCTGTTTCATACGATTTTTCAGGCGGTCGGCATCGATGCTGCGAAGACTGAATATGTGAATAACGGCCAGCCCTTGCCGATCGCCCACGAAGAGCATTCGAAGATCAGCGAGGTACTTGCCTGATGAGAGCCAACCCGACATTGGACGTGACCAAGGCTTGGGAAATACAGGCGCATAAGCACAATCGTCCCCTCCTCTGCTGTGCCTTCAGCCCCTGCGGAACGTATCTCGCGGCCGGGTCACAGGACGAGAATCTGCTCATGTGGAACCTGTCCAGCGGAGAAAAACTGACGCTGTCAGGGCATACCAGCTGGATTCATACGGTCGCCTTCCATGCGACCGAAAAGCGATTGCTCGCTGGCGATTTGAACGGAGTGTTGCGCTGCTGGGACTATTCCGTGAGCCCCCCGGCAGTTCAATGGGCGGTGCAAGAGGCACACCAGACCTGGGTCCAGGCGATCATCGCAACACCTGATGGAAAGCACTGGGTAACGGCTGGGACCGATGGAACGGTGCGAATCTGGAACGCTGGCGACGGAAAGCTGTCGGGTGAGCTTCCCGGACACGATACGGAGGTCTATTCACTGGCAGTTCATCCCCAGGGAAGGTATCTGGCCAGCGGCGATCTGAAAGGACAGATCTTTCTCTGGAACCTGGAGACTCGTCTGCGCGAGCGATCTTTCGACGCAGCAATCCTGCACACGCGCAAAGAAGACTTCCTGGCCGATGTGGGTGGAGTCCGGTCGTTGGCATTCGATGCTGAAGGGGCTCAACTGGCGGCAGGTGGAATGACAGACGCCGAGAGCAACGCCTTCTGTCCCGGCAAGCCAGCCGTCCTGGTATTCGACTTCGCAAGCGGCGCATTGCGACGAACGCTACGCCCGAAGGAGAAGTCTGACGGGCCAATCAAGGGGCTCTGTTTCCTGCCAGGTGGAATCATCGCGGCACAGGGGGAGCATCTGAACGCAACGTCGTCGCTGGAGTTTTTCGGTCCTGACAAGGTGGAACCGATTCATGTCATTCGGCGTGAGAGCGGCTACTGCCTGAACTTGCACCCCGAAGGGCGACAACTCGCAGTCGCCAGTTTCGTCAACAACGGACGAGGTGGAAACGGTCGCCATTCAACTCCGGCCGAGTACGCCAGCCATCATGGCGCAGTGGTTGTCTATGGTCTCTATGACAAGACCGGACAGACGTGAAATTCTCTTGAAATCTATTTCCTCGGTTTTGATGTGGAAAAGTTCGTCGACTTCACTGGGCATTTACGATTTCAAGGCGACTTTATGCCAGATACTTCAGGCAGTGTGACAATTTCGTCGGCCGAACTTTGCAGGTTCGCAACAGAGCTTTTTCGAGCGGCAGGGGTCAGCGCCGAGGAAGCGAATATTGTCGCGTCGAGCCTGGTGGAATCGAACCTGTGCGGCCACGATTCGCACGGAGTCGTGCGAGTTGCGGAATATCTGCTTTCGCTGACATGCGGCTCATTGCGTGCCGGCGTTGAGCTGTTGGTTCTCAATCAGACTGCGTCGCTGCTGGTCTGCGATGCCCAGTATGGGTTCGGGCAGGTCCAGATGCATCGGTTGATTGATCGCCTGGAGCCAATGGCTCGGGCTCAGGGGCTGGCATGCGGAACGATTCGCAGATGTGGGCACGTTGGTCGACTGGGAGAATGGGTTGAGGTCCTGGCTCGCAGAAATCTGGCCGGTCTGATGTCTGTGAATGACAACGGCGTGCTGATGTGCGTCGCTCCACCGGGAGGAATAGATCCTCGTATCAGTACCAATCCGATTGCCCTTGGAGTTCCCACCGATGCGGAACCATTAGTTCTCGACATTTCGACAAGCGTCGTCGCCAACGGCAAGATTCGAGTCGCGAAGAATGCCGGGCATTCCTGTCCCGAGGGATGGCTGCAGGATTCCAATGGTCGCCCGACAACCGATCCTTCCACCCGTTTTGCAGATCCACCGGGCACCATTCTCCCCATGGGTGGTTATAAAGGATTCGGGTTGGGTCTGCTGATGGATACTCTGGTTGGCGGGCTGAGCGGTGGCCAATGCCCCCCTGCCCCATCTGGAGAACTCGACTGCAACAATGTCCTGTTACTGGCGTTTGATCCAGTCAAATTCTGCGGACTGGAACACTTTGTCCGGCAAAGTGTGGGGCTGTGTGACTTCACGCGGGCATCTCGTCAGGTCGATCCAGCAGCAGAAATCCGATTGCCTGGTGATCGCAGCCGTCAAACTCGCGACTCGCGATTACGCAGCGGAATTGAAATTGATCCTGGGACTTGGGAGCAATTATTGGCGCACGCGGCACATTTGAAAGTCACTGCACCCGGCATCTCGCGAAACGCGGATTTACGTACGTCTGACGATTGAGTCACGGGCTGAGTTGCAAACGATGGACGGGATCATTGAATATCACGGGGCATTCCGTCAGAAGCGATTGTGTACGCGACTGAATGTTCCGCAAGATATTTATTAATAGATGGTTATGTCGATTTACACCAAATCGCGAGTCGAGCCATTGAACGAAATCAGGCCCCGGCCGATTTTTGGTGGCCCAATAATATTGCAGCAGAATCATACGGCGGCCGCTTTTTCCTGTTGCAAACCCTCGCCCTTTTCGTGAGGATATCTTACCGATTTTGCCCGCAAGATCGTCAGGATCCATTCCTATTTTCGTCGTTTTTCGCCTTGGCCCCGTTCTAATTCAAGATTGAGGATCGGTCATGGATTCGCAGCCACAAGATCAAACGCCTGATCTCCCACGTTGTCGAAGCTGCAATTCTCCTTTGAATATGGATGATGAGACGCTCGATCAAGACGTGTCGTGTCATACCTGCGGCAGTCAGACACCGCTGGCTCCCAAAGAATCGTCGGGTACCCAACAGGGACGCATGATTGGGCACTTCCGACTTCTCGAACTGGTCGGGACTGGACGATTTGGTGCTGTGTACCGCGCTTTGGATACCAAGTTGTCACGCGTCGTCGCGATCAAAATTCCTCGCAAGGACGATTTCAGCCTGCACACGGTCCACATGTTTGAGCGTGAAGCCAAGGCTGCAGCGGCTCTGAGTCACCCGAACATTGTGCGACTTTACGAGGTTGTCACGATTGACGGCGCTAAGCTGATTGTCAGTGAGTTCATCTTTGGTGACGACCTGAAAGTCTTTCTGAGTGCTGATGGATTCGCTTCGACGAACGAGATCATCAAATTCATGTTGAAGACTACGGAAGCGGTTCAACATGCCCATCAGCACGGTGTGGTCCATCGTGACCTGAAGCCCGGTAATATTCTCGTGGATCGTGATCGGCAGCCCCACTTAACAGACTTCGGCCTGGCGAAGATGGAGGCCACCGAACAGACCATGACGACGTATAAGGACCAGCTTGTCGGCACGCTGGCGTATATGTCGCCAGAACAGGCCAGCGGTCGGATACATGATGCCAAAGCCCCTTCCGATATTTTTTCACTCGGGGTGATTCTGTACGAGCTGCTGACTCGCCAACGCCCCTTCCCGGGCGAGACGTTAACCGAAATTGTGGGCCGAATTCGGAATGAAGAGCCCATCAAACCGAGGATGATCCGACCTGACCTGCCCCAAGACCTGGAAACGATTTGCCTGAAGGCACTTTCCAAGAACCCCCGTGATCGCTATGCGTCTGCCAAGGCCATGGCGAACGACCTGAGCCTGTTCCTGGAAGGGAAGCCGACAGTCGCACGTCCAACGACCAGTTTGCAACGGAGCTTGCGGTGGTTGAGAAAGAATTCAACCGTCGCCCTTGTTTGTCTCGCAGGTCTCGTCAGCACTGCTGCGGCCGCCCTGATTCCCTCGCGACTTGCACCTGTATTTCCCGAAGTGGAATTGGCGACTGATCCACCTGAAGCTGAACTGCGACTTTTCCCGATCAATCTGACGACGGGCAAGATCGACGACGAGAAAGTCATCCGCCCCCGGAGGAAGACGCCGTTTCGCTACAGAATTGCCCCAGGCGACTACTTGGTTGTCGCCAAACTGGATGACGATCGATTTCATGAAGTGATTCGTCGAGTACCCCAGGAGGGGCAGCCAGCTGGAATGTTTAACCATTGCTATTGGCGACGAGACAATAAGGGGACTGTGATTCTGAGTCCGATCAGGATTCCAGCAAAAGAAGTTGCAGACTCGATGGTGTTCCACGATGATGAACAGGGATTCTATTTGGACCCTCATGAGGTCACGACCAAGGAGTTTTGTTCCATCGTTGTTGATCATGCTACAATGTCGAACAACTCTGCTGAATCGCCAATGACACGTTTGACTTACAATCATGCCCTGTTTTATGCAGAACTGATGGGGAAGCGATTGCCGACAGCGGATGAAATCGAATTTGCTGCAACCAATTCCCGAAAGACTCGATATCCATGGGGAATGGAAGAACGAAAAATTCCCGTAGGAATTGTTCCGGTCGGAGAAATTCCGTTTGATAAAACGAATGCCGGAGTCTACGGGCTTTGTTCAAACGGAGGGGAATTCACGCGTACCTACGTGAGGAGTGAGATCGATGTTGGGGCTCACGCTGCTCCGCTATTGAAGATTCCGACAGTCGATCAAGCGATTGTAAGTCAATTCAATAGCGATCAGAAGTCGTTAGTTCGAGTGGGCAGGTCGACGGAGTCGCACTTACACGACGTTGCGTTCAGATGTGCCAGAAGCAAGACTCCCCGGTGGTAAGGCCAAGGAGTCTGCGGACCTCTCGTTTACTACTGCTGAAGCTGTGAAACGGTTGTGACGACGTAGGTCGTGGTTCCGATTTTCACTTCGGCAAAGTGTGGTGCGACAATCTTTACTTGATTCGTCACATCGCGCACCTTCTGGTCAGCAGGAGGCTGTTCAATTTCCCTGCCAAGATTGGCATCAAAGACCGACCCCTTCACGGCTGATGCTGCAGAGGTTTCTTGAACGTCGACGCGAAATGAATCCAGACGGGCAAAGTATTGAGTGTTACCAGAAATGAAACTGATGAGCATTCGCCCATCAACGATCTCCGTCGCTTCAAACGTCGCAACCCACTCGGTTCCATCTTTCTTCTTGAAGCTCTTCGAGCCATTTTTCAGCACGAACTTTTCGTCCCATGTCCAAAGTCGATCCTGCTTAAACTTCCGTTGATACTTGCCATCTGTGGAACCAACCGGGTTAACAAGGATACATTGTGCAGATGGGCAGGTCGGACATGGGTCATAGTTGCTCGTGTCATAATCGCCTTCTGGCATGAGCCCCCATGTTGCGTTGGTGTTGTCACAGGAGTCGTGCCAGAAAACGCCATAATACAAGTGGACTCCTGCAACAAAGAATGCACAGCTACAGGAGCCGCCCGGTTGAATCACAGCTTCGTCACAGCGTGCGGCCCGAAGAGCGGCGCGGGCACATGGCTGGTGTGTGACACCAGCGCACTGTCGCCGTGTCGGTCGACATCCCCTTGCGGCATCAACTCGCATTTCCAGCCCGACCAGTGATCCTGCCATAATCGCCACCATCATCAAACGATTCATCAGTCTTCCTCCATAAAAACGAATCGGTCCATTACAGCCCCTCAGGCCGACCTGAGCGAAATGATACACACCAACGACAGCACAATCCACCCACTCAGGCAGTTCTGCGTATTTTCCGCAAACAGCCCCAAGCGAGTCAACGCGACAGATTTAGTCCCGGCGTGTATGCTGGTCAATTGTCGCTGGTAGTGGCGCCGTAAAATCGCCCAACAGGGCTACGCGGCCTTTGATTCGGCCACGTGAAACTTGTGAGTGTCAGCAAGTCATCAATTCACGTTCAATTCGCTGATATCCGTCCATGTATCATCGATTGAATCGTTGTTTGTCGCATCTGTTTTTTCAGTCGCTTCGCTCGCCGAATCCATATCGGACGCTTCTGCGAACACAACGGACAATTCGACTGAGTTCGGTTGTCCAGTCTGCAACGAAGCGTCTGGCGAAACCTCATGAGTTT
>Ga0194055_10003293_pt1 | contig 12459 bp, 9 predicted proteins | sample SepL449m_MetaG_FD_155482 | JGI IMG/M metagenome (GOLD analysis project Ga0194055, IMG submission 155482) | Anoxic zone freshwater microbial communities from boreal shield lake in IISD Experimental Lakes Area, Ontario, Canada - Sep2016-L442-9m | ecosystem: Environmental > Aquatic > Freshwater >... | reverse complement strand
CAAATCGATATCGCGCCGTAACCTGCTTTTCGCAGGAACAGCCGGATTTATGGGCTTGTCACTGCCTGATTTCTACGCCGCCCGTGCAGCGGCCTCGGAGTCAGTTGCGGAACAGACCGCGGCGGCAATTGGCCGGGCAAAGTCGTGCATTCTATTGTTCATGTGGGGTGGCCCGGCACATCAGGACACGTGGGACATGAAACCGAAAGCACCTCGGGAAATCCGAGGTGAATTTCAGCCCATTTCAACCAAAGTCCCCGACATACAAATTTGCGAGCATTTTCCGTTGCTTGCTCAGCGAACTGATCAACTCGCGATTATTCGCTCTCTGACACACACGAACGTTGATCATACGCCCTCCACACATTTTCTGCTCACTGGCCAGCCGCCTCCGCCAACATCCGATTTGAGGATGGATTGGCCGAGTATGGGAAGTGTTCTGTCACGACTGGGGCGCGGACGTCCGCCGCTACCACCATTCGTCTCGATGCGACCGAAAGTCCCTGGTGATGTTCTGCGATTCGTGGAAGAGAGTCACGGACAATTCGCGGGCTGGCTTGGGCCGGTTTACGATCCGTTGACCATTGATGCAAATCCTCACGATGTCAGTTACCGGGTTGGGGACTTCGATCCACCTCAGGGCGTCATTCGAGAGCGAATTGATTCGCGCAAGTCCCTGCTGGCAACGCTGGAAACTCGCAGTCGCGATCTGGCTCCGATGCGAAATATGGAACGTCACTACGAACGAGCCTTTGCACTGATGAACTCTGCGGAAGCCAAAGGTGCGTTCGATTTGACGCAAGAGCGACCAGAGATGCGAGAGCGGTATGGAATGAATGCTCACGGCCAGTCTGTCTTACAGGCCAGGCGGCTGATCGAACGGGGCGTTTCGCTCGTGACGGTCTTCTGGCCGAACGACGGAATCAAGAATGTCAGTGTTTACTGGGATACCCATTCCCGGAATTTCATTGATTTAAAGGAGCGGTTGATGCCAGTTGCTGACCGCGCGTTTTCAACGTTGCTGGACGATTTGAAGGACCGCGGCTTGCTGGACGAAACACTTGTCATCTGGACAGGCGAGTTTGGTCGAACACCACGAATTGGCCAGCGCAATAGCGATGCCGGTGCGGGTGCTGACGGTCGCGATCATTGGCCAGGCTGTTTCACATCCGTTTTGGCTGGAGGAGGAATTCGTGGCGGCCAGTGCTATGGAACTTCCGACCGCTATGCAGCGTATCCAGCGTCGAATGCAGTCCGACCGATGGACCTGGTGGCTACGGTCTATGCCGCATTGGGTGTCCCACAGCATCTCGAACTACGGGACCAGCAATCCCGCCCGATGGTGATCTGCCCCGGCGAACCTCTGTTGACGCTGTTCAGCTAAACTTCTCCCTGCGAAATCGATCTATAGACTGAATAGAATTCCGTCGGCGCATTTGGCAACATCAACGGCTTACGCACATCCAACAAACTGCCAGAGTTTGTGAAACCGCGATGGTTGCACAAATCAGGTTCTGCAGATCCGCAGCAAGTCAAAGCAAGAAACGTGATGGAGATTGGTTCATGTATGGAGCCGAAGAATTCGAAGGAGGCGTCTTCCACGAGTCGATTGAAGGAGGCCGAGCGAGTGCCACCATCGAATTGACCGCTGGTAGCGTCAAAGCAGTGACCAGCACGGATCAAAAGTTTGAAATTCGCTATTCAGAATGCGTCCTGGATATGGGTGGCGCCTCCGGACGGATGGTGTTTGTGCGAACTCAGGATCGAAAACTCACGATTTTCTGCGAAGACCGTCGTTTTCCCAAGGCACTGCAACTGGATGGATCTGTCGAACTGGCAGAGCAACTGGCATCAGTGCGAGGATTGCGACGGTCCGAAGCCTTGAGCTGGAGGATGTGGCTGGTTGTCGGCACGGCTGTTTGCCTCTTAGCCCTGTTCGGAGGCTACTACGGCCTGCTGGCAGTCGCGAAGGCTTCCATCAATGCGGTCCCGATCAGTGTGGACGAGCAAATCGGCAAACTGGCCTTTGAATCGCGGACTGTGGAAGGTCCAAAAATTAACGATCCGATCATTGTAAATGCCGTTAAAGAGATGGTCGCTCGCCTGGAACCTCATGCGAACCTGAAAGGCCTGAGCTTTGAAGTTCATGTGGTGAATTCGAAAGAGGTCAACGCCTATTGCCTTCCTGGCGGTAAAATTGTCGTCTTCACCGGATTGCTGAAGAAATCAAAAACGCCAGAGCAGGTGGCGGGCGTGCTGAGTCACGAAATGTCACATGCCATCAGGCGCCATGGACTCAGGCGGGTCATGGAGTCACTGGGAATCGTCGTGGCGATCGAACTGATGGTCGGTGATGTCGGGGGGCTGGTCGCACTCGGCGCAGAACTCGGCAAATCAGCGGCCCTTACCAGTTACAGTCGCGAAGCCGAGACCGAAGCGGACATCACTGGCGTTCGCATGCTTCACGCGGCAGCGATTGACCCACTGGAACTGGCCTCTTTTTTCGAAATGCTGAAGGACGAAGGTCCTGATTTTCCAATTGCGATCAAGTGGCTCAGCACTCACCCTCAGCACGACGAAAGAATCGCGACGATTCGCGGTGAGCTTGCGAAGCTCCCGCCTCAAGAATATCGTGAGCTTGATATTGATTGGGAGAAAGTTCAGCAGCGATTGAAAGAAATCGATGCTGAATAACAGTTGAAAAACATTTCCCCGTCGATTCACGTCAGTATTCGCATCGTCAAGTCGCTCATCTGTGGCAGAATTCGTTTCACTTTCAGCAGGCTAAAGGACCCTTCATGGATGCCATTACTCGGAACCGTCCGTCGTTTGCGAACATTCAGATCAAACTTCAGCCGGGCGATAAAATCATTGCGGAAGCCGACGCGATGGCGAGTATGTCTGCGAACGTGCGGATGAAGACTCGATTCAGTGGTGGCATGATCAAAGCGATTATGAAGCGGATGTTCGGTGGAGAATCATTGTTTGTAAATGAGTTTTCCGCGGACGCACCGGCAGAGCTCGTTTTGACACAGGGGCTTCCTGGGGACATCGAATCCATTGATCTGAAGGGGACCACTCTCTACTTGCAACCGGGGGCGTTCCTCGCCTGCGAACCAGGAGTCACCCTGGGCTTGGGCTGGGCCGGGCTCGCTAGTTTTATTGGTGGTGAAGGCTTGTTTCGCCTGAAGGTTAAGGGGAATGGTCGCGTGTGGTTTTCGGCGTACGGTGGAATTTTCAGTCGTGATATCACCGACGAATATATTGTTGATACCGGTCATCTCGTTGCCTACGAGCCATCGATCAATATCCGCGTCGGTCTGGCTGGCGGCATCTTCTCGAGCTTTTTTGGTGGTGAAGGACTCGTCACGAAAGTCCGCGGTCCCGGCAAGATCTACATGCAGTCACGTAACTTCAGTGGACTCACGGCCTGGATGAATGCTCACATAACGTGATCTGCGTCAAATCAGCAGTGTCACGCTCGGTATCTCTTCTTCACGCGTCAATCACGACGTCTCCTTCAACCACAAGGACCGTTTCATGCAATACGAGATTCTGGCACGCCCCGCAACGGCCGTGGCCAAACTGACCCTCGAATCCAACGAATCCATCACCTGCGAAGTCGGTGCGATGATTGCCATGTCGACCGGCATTTCCGTGGAAACAACATCGGGAATGAAAGGAGCCAGCGGTGGCTTCTTCAAAGGCCTGAAGCGAATGTTTTCGGGAGAAAACTTTTTCTTGAATCACTTCACAGCGAATCAACCGGACCAGACATTGATTATCGGTCCGACCATGTTGGGCGACATCGTCCACCATGACTTGCGTGGCGGTTCGTTGGTAATCCAGGGGTCCAGTTGGTTGGCCAGTGACGTCGGGATCAAAATCGACGCCACCTGGCAGGGATTTGGAAAGGCAATCTTCAGCGGCGAAGGACTGTTCTGGGTCAAGGCAACGGGTGAAGGATCGATTTTCCTGAACAGCTTCGGGGCGATCTACGAAGTCGATGTCGATGGTGAATACATTGTCGACACCGGACACATCGTCGCATTTGAAGACACACTGCAATTCAAGATCGTCAAGGCGGGAGCGAGTCTGATCGGCAGCTTCCTGGGTGGCGAAGGGCTGGTCTGCAAGTTTCATGGGACTGGAAAGCTCTATTGCCAGAGTCACAATCCACCGAACTTCGGCAAGCTGCTGGGGCCAAAGCTGAAGCCTCGCTGACCGCAGTTCTGACATCGAGTGGTTCAAACAGATTCGTCAGTAATCCTGATTCCCAATTCACCGATCATTCGTGCATACGTACTGGAAGGTTATCATGAGTGGACTCGATTTTGAGATTTCGCAACGGCCCGATTTTGCCATTGTTTCGGTCCAGTTGCAGCCTGGACAATCCGTTTTTTCCGAGCCAGCCGCCATGGCTTCGATGACCCCCTCGCTGAAGATGAAGGCAGGTCTGAAAGGGGGACTGAAAAAGGCCCTCGGCCGGATGTTCGCTGGTGAAAGTATGATTGTGAATACGTTCACTGCCGAATCACAACCGGGTGAAGTTGTTTTTGCGCCGGGGATTCCTGGTGACCTGATGCACTATCGCCTCGACAACAATTCCATTTTTCTGCAACGCGGAGCATTCCTCGCTCATTCCGAGGGGCTGGAAATGTCCGCCAAGTGGGGCGGTGCCAAAGGCTTCTTCAGCGGACATGGCTTGGTCCTGCTGAAAGCACAGGGGACTGGGGATCTGTTTTTTAACTCGTTCGGCGCGATTCTTGAAATCGATGTGACCGACGACTACGTCGTCGATACCGGCTACATCGTCGCCTTCGAAGATACCCTGGACTACAAAGTGGTGGTCCTGCCCGGATCACGCCCGGCGAAGACGATCAAGAATTTCCTGTTCGGTGGCGAAGGGCTTGTCTGCAAGTTCTCGGGACAAGGGAAAGTCTGGATTCAAACTCGCTACATTCACCCATTGCTCTCGTGGGTTTACCCGTTCCGCCCAGTGCAATCCAAAAACTAGCCCATCTTCCCCTGGAGTTGGAAAAACAGGAAATTGGTAAGTTTGTGGGGGAAGTCAACGCACGTCGTCTGGCCCCTAAAGAATTGGGTTATTCCTCAACCGCTCTATCGTTACAAGAGCATTGCCCCAGAAGTCTTGGATGGGGCGATGTTCTCTTTTGCCTACACGACCGACCCGAACTCGCTGGTCGTCGTCGAAGCTCGCAAGTCAGATGATCGCTTCCGATGGATGTTCGGAATGGCGCGAATGAATGTTGGCGAGGTCAAAGTTTCGAATCATGACCGCGAGGTCTTTCACGCGAAACGTCCGAGCGTATTCGCCTCCAGCGAATTGAATCGATCACGGATATGTTCTGGAAAGCCTTGACGAGAAAATTGTGCAAGGAGTTCGTGGAATGACTTTGATGTTTCGGATTTACGCTGCGACGCTTGCCATTGTTCTCGCTTCATCGGCAATGGCGGGAGAGTATGCAATCGAGTTCGACGGGAAGAACGACCACATCGAAGTTGAGAAGTTCCTTTACGATGGGAAATATCCGGTGACGATTGAAGCGTTCGCTCAGCCGCTGTCGGACAAAAAGGGGAGCGTTTTCGTGGACTTTGAAGCTGCCGGGATCGGGCTGCATGTGCGCGACGGTCGCTGGATGTTCAACGTTTTCGACAATGTGGCGGGCATGGGAAAGTATCGTATCGCCGTGTCCGACCTGCCCGCAGACAAAGAGAAGATTGTTCACATTGCTGGCGTGTACGACGAGAAGACTGTCGTTTTGTACGTCAACGGACACCGGCAGAAGCAACAAGGAACAATGTTGGCCACTGTGAAGCCGTCCGGCCTGCCGTTCTACGTCGGCGCGAATCCTGGACCAGATGGCGCAGTGCAAGAGCGATTTCATGGACGAATCGACTCCGCGCGACTTTCCAAGGGGTGCTTTATACGAAAGACTTCCAGCCGCCAGCAAATTTGGTGAAAGAAAAGGGGACACTCGTCCTGATCAATCTCGAAGAAGGCCACGGAGATTCGGCCAAGGACGAATCCGGAAACGGACATCAGGTCAAGATTCACGGAGGCAAGTGGATCAAACTGAAACCGTGATCATGACGATGACGTTTGATCGCTCGGAATGCGACAGTTGATATTGGCGAATAGAACAAGATCGAACCGGAAACGACAAAGGCCGTTTGGCGAATTCGCCAAACGGCCTTCTACCATCAATTCCAGATTACTGGCGTTTGAAGTTGTAATCTTCGTTGGTGTTGTCGAAGTCGAGGGCACTCAGGCTGGTTCGGAATTTCACGTCTGAATACGTGTAGTGCTCAATCAGCGTTGCTTCATCAAGATCCGCATCGACCTGGCTGAACTCTTCGCTCGGCCAACCGAAGTTCTTGATGTACAGCGGAACACACCATTCCTTGTCGATCAATGTCACAGACTTGCGATAGTCCTTCGACGATTCGCGGTCTCGGTATTCCAATACGAAGCAGGCACAAGTCCGTTCACCGACAGTCTGGTCATCCAGTTGCACACAGCTTGAAAAGTTCTTGACTTCCAGATCCTTCGCGTTGTATTCGACGATCCCCATTGCGAGCGACAACAGACCGGCTCGCGTGACAGGGTACCGAGCTTCCTGCATGGCGAGAGTACAGTCGGGTGCCATCAGAATTGCGGGGAGTCGTGATTTCCAACCGCCAGCGTGGACGAGCATTTGCCCCTCGTTGACACCGTCGACATAGATGACTTCGCGACCGACTTCGAAGTCCATCCATTTCAGATAGATGCTGAATGGCTGGTGGCGCAGCTTCATGGCCATGGTCTGCTCTTCTAGCAGCGTTCCGTTCACGAGTTCACGTTTGGTGAACTGTGCGGTGTAGTCTGGCGTCTTTTCCAGGAAGGTGATCCCATTCTTGAGCATCTCGACCTTCTTGGCGAGATTGCGTTCAGAGATTTGTTCCGGAGTCAGAGTTTCGTCTTCAGGCTGTGCGGGAGTCGTCGCTTTGAGATTCAGCTCTGCTTTTGCGAGCGTCGGCTTAAACGTGTCGGCACCAGCCGGCCGGGGAGAACATTCGAGCTGAAGAAAGGCGAGTGTCGAAGCCACAACTGCCAGAGCCATTCCGTTAGCTTTTTGTTGTGGATCGAGAGACTGAATCCGGCGCAGCAGAAACCTCATGCGGAACTCCCGAATTCGGCACAACTCATGCCGATCAACACAGGTCAGAGGGAATGGAATGGATTACGAGCAGAGGTGAATGATCGCCCCTCGTCTGTCCTGATCACCTGGATGCGGGCAGACCAATTTAAGAATCGGCCAGCGTCGCCGAATTGAGTGAACCGAATGCCGAGTGTCGTCCTGACCGCTTTTCTGGTTTCTCCAGAAAATGTCAGCCTTGTCCGAATCTCTTGCCAGGTTTATCCCAGTTGACGTCGGTGTGCTCTGTTGGTTTTAAGAATGGCTGCACAACCGGCATTGCCGGCAAGGTTTCTCAACCGGTTCTGGACGCCTTCAGCATTTGGGATTCGCTACCCTTCGCCAATCGAAACCGTACGCTAGCTCCGGCTGATGGGTACATTGCAAAAACGTCTGAAACAAGTTGGGCCATCTGGTTACCGGATAAAACCGAGGACGCAGAGGCAACGAAAGAGGTAATCCCCATTTTCCAGTCTTTGCTCCGCGATCTCAGCATGCTATGCGTTTCTAGTCTGTCTTGATTTCGGCATGAAGCATGTCACGACCACGGCTGTAGAACACCAACCAATTCAGGCGAGGATGTCATGGACAACCTGGCCGTGGACATCTGTCAGTCGGAAGTCGCGACCCGCGTAACGGTAGGTGAGTCGTTCGTGGTCCAGGCCGAATTGATGCAGAATTGTTGCATGCAGATCGTGGACATGGACTTTATCACGAATAGCGGCAAAACCAGCGTCGTCGGTGGCTCCGTGGACATAGCCCGATTTGACACCTCCACCTGCCAGCCAGACCGTAAATCCATGACGGTTATGATCGCGTCCTGGTGTTGTGGTCGGGTGTGGCAATTCGGATGTTGGAGTTCGTCCAAACTCGCCGCCCCACAGCACCAGCGTTTCGTCGAGCAGACCACGTTGCTTGAGGTCGCGCAGGAATGCGGCGATCGGGCGGTCGACATCAGCACACATTTTTGGCAGCCGCTCTTCGATTTCTCCGTGATGGTCCCACGGAAAGCCTGCTCCATACCAGACCTGAACCATTCGCACTCCACGTTCCAGCAGTCGGCGGGCGAAGATCAGTTGCCGGGCTTGCTGACCTGGACCGTACATCTCCAGTGTACTCTTGGATTCTGCGGACAGGTCGAATGCATCGGTTGCTTCCATCTGCATTCGATAAGCCTGTTCGAAACTTTGAATCCGTGCTTCCAGCCGTCCTTCTTCAGCGCGGTGCTTCTGGTGGCGACGATTCAATTCACCCAGCAGATCCAACTGAGCCCGTTGCTGCCGGGTGGTCAAGCGTGGGTTTCGGATGTTTTCGATCAGCTTGTCGATCGTTTCATGCTTGCTGTTGATGAACGTCCCCTGGTAAATGCCTGGCAAAAACGACGATTGCCAATTTTGCGTTTCGTTGAGGGGATATCCATCGGGACACATCGCGATGAAGCCCGGAAGATTACGACTCTCCGCACCCAGACCATACGTCATCCACGATCCAAGGCTGGGGCGACTGAAGCGGGCGGCACCGGTGTTCATGAACATGATGCCACCGTCATGCGAAATGTCGTCCGCATGCATCGACCGAATCACGCACAAATCATCGATCATTTCACTCAGGTGCGGCAATAACTCGCTGACTTCAATGCCACATTCGCCTCGTGGCTGAAACTTGTATTTTGAAGCGAAAGCGGGACTTCCGCTTGCCTGAGCGTTGCGGGCGTCAGCAATGACGTCTCGCGGAATCGGTTGCCCGTGGAATTTTTTGAGCAGCGGCTTGGGGTCGAACAGATCAATGTGAGATGGCCCGCCATTCATGAACAAATGGACCATCCGCTGCGCCTTCGGCGCGAAATGGGGTCCTTGAGGTGTCAGCGAACTTGCGGCCGACACCATTCCGGTGTCTGTCAGCAGGTTTGCCAAGCCGATGGCTCCGATCCCGACACCAGTGCGAGACAGCAGTTCGCGACGGTTTAGCGGCAGCGCAGATTCGAATTTCGATTGTTCCATCGACTCAATCCAAAATCAGGAATTCATTGGACTCAAGCAGCACCTGAGCCAGTTGTGCCCAGACATCGTAGGGGGCCGGTGGAGCGGATGCACCTTTGAACTCGCGGTCCGCTTCCCACTTCAGTTTCTCGTCTTTTGCAGCGTCGGTCGCAGTCATGGTCAGAATTGGAACCCAGTAGAAGCCAGCCGACTGATCGCGTCCACGGCCATCGGCGACGAAGTCGATCGCGTCACCAGCTTGAACGGCGATGTTGCCAACATCCGTTTGTTCTTCGGTCCCGTGAACGAGCCAGGTTCCCAGCAATCCGTGGCGACTCGATACCAATCGGCCTCGCACGCCATCTCCGGAGGGTTCGGTCGACTTCGGCTGCACGGATAGCTTACCGGTGACCGACAATGTTCCGGCTCGTGGAGCAATCCACCTGCGAATCGCGGCGACGGAACTATCGCGTCCAGCGGTTCCCCCCTGGGCATTCAGGCTGCAACGTCCGATATCCGGGTCGTTGTCCTGCGAACTTGCACGCCATTGTCCGTTGAAAAACGCAAATGGCTCAAACTGAACGACCCGTTTGTGGACTTTGTCATACCGTCCATGTCCATAACGCCAAGGATCAGGTGCGGATGCTTTACTTCCTGATTCCTTGGTTGGCAAATGAGGTTCAACCGGATGCTCGATAGTTGCCTTCTCAATGAACTGCAAACCCAGCGCGATTTCCTCTGTGTCTGGGGAACGACCTAAGACCAGCCGGTACAGCATCGCGATCCGCTCAGCCGGAGAGGTTGCGGCAGAGGTGCGCCCGGCGATTGCTTTTGCCTGCTCCATAGGAAAGGCATTGTTCATCAGAAACAATGCCTGTTGCGGGACAATCGTCTCAAATCGCTCGGCAACATGGGAATCAGGGCTGGGAAAATCGAATGAACGGTAAAAGCCCGGCAAACTGATTCGATCAACAGTTCCATAGAGCGTACGTCGACGAGCATTCGGACTGGTCAAATCAATGGGGCGTCCCCCCAGAGAGTCATCCAGCCTGCCTGCGGAAGCCAGAATTGAATCACGCAGTTCTTCAATCGACAGTCGCCTGTAATTCATCCGCCACAGCAATCGATTCTCAGGGTCAAGGGCCCGATATTCAGGAACATCCCGACTGGACTGGCGCCACGTTGCCGAAAGCAGAATTCGTCGATGTAGCTTCTTGAGTGACCAGCCGTCCGCAATGAACTGACGTGTCAGCCAGTCGAGCAATTTGGGATGACTGGGGGTAGCCCCTCGGATGCCAAAGTCACTGCTGGTACGAACCAGACCAGCTCCGAAATGCCATTGCCAGACGCGGTTCACCAGCACACGTGCTGTCAGTGGATTGCGTGGATCGACGATCTGTTGAGCCAGTTCAAGTCTCCCGGCCCCCTTCTGAAACGCCCGTGGATCCTTAGAAAGGACTGTCAGAAAACGTCCGTGTGAACGATCACCAAAGTCGTTCGGGTTACCTCGAACAAATATCCGCTGGTCGTACGAGCGTCCGGATTCTCGCAGGACCATGGCTCGCGGCGGCGCACCGGGTGCTTCGAGATAGACGCGGACAAGATTTCGTTCTCGATTGCGAACTTCATCCATGTCCCGTCGCGTGAAATAGTCGAAAACGTCTTCCGGAGTGAAGCATAGCGGGGATTGCGGATCGGTCCAGACACTGTGGATCTGGGAAGCGTCCACATCGGTATCTGTGGATTGCTGGTGCGACACGATGAGTTCACCATAGCGAGTCGCGGCCTCAGCAAGTGTGGCAGGATGTGTCACAAATGCAGCAGCGACAATCTTGTTGGGCGAAGAATCTTGTAACCTGGTCAGGATCTGCGGGGATTGTGTCGCGAAGTCATCGTCAGTGATCGCGGTCAATGCACGCCAGAAAGCAAACACAGGGTCATTTCGCTGTTCCAGCAACTTCTGATAATCGATCCAGCGGCGAAGAAGGCTCTCGCTCAGTCCACGCGCCTTGATGATCGATTTGAGTCTATTTTCGTCAGCATTTGTTGCTTCATGCGTTGCCAGCAGACCATCCGCAATTTTTCGAACGGACCGCAGTTCGATCCCCAATTCGGTTTGTCTTCGTTCGATGTATCCGGTGATGTCTTTGACGTGAGTCGCGGCTTCTCGATCGTAGCTCACATACTGATCTGCTCGCTCGTCAAGCAGAGCTTGTCGCGCCAACAAGTTCCGCCGCAATTCGATCATCTGATTCAGATCGTCAGCGGAAAGGAGTTCTCCCAATTCACGAAGCGGGACCATCAGCGGGCTGTCCGAATTGTTCAGAACTTCGCGCAGTGATTCTTCGTCGTAGGTGTGGAACTTCTCGGCGGTATTGAATTTGAGCAACAACTCCAAATATCGATCGGCAACTTCCTCCATTGATGACGGTGGAGGATTCAGGATCTTGAGAACATGCGGATTTATTTTTGGTCTGGCGAGTTCCGCTTCGACAATCGCTGGTGCCTTGGCAGCAAATTCAGCCGTGGGCAATGTGGCGAAAGCATGATATGGACCAAAGATCGCATGCGAATTCTGTGAGGTCCGTTGCATGAGCCGAAACCAGCGAAACAGGATCGACGGATGCAAGCGATGTGCGGCCGCATTGGCTCGCACGTCATCGTCTTTTTTGCCGACCAGCATGGTGGACACTCGCAAGTACCGGCGCATCGTCTCCAGCGGACGATAGGTGTCTCGCACAGCCCCCAGTCGTTCCTGCAGAAATGCGTCCACGCGACTCTGCAGGCTGACGATTTCCTGCAGAGTCGCCGCGTCGACCGGTCGAGGATCAACTTCCGGCAACGTTGCCAGAATTCCCGATCCATCGACGGGCATTCGTGACGCCGCAAACAGGCCATACAGCGAGTAGTAGTCGGATGCCGAGACGGGGTCGTACTTGTGGTCATGACAACGGGCACATTGCACGGTCAAACCCATAAGTCCCCGTGTTACAACATCGATCTGGTCGTCAATGACGTCGGGGATAGTCCCCGTAAACCAGCGTCCGACCGTGAGAAATCCGAGTGCCGCCTGATCACTTGCGTGGGAATCAGACACCTGATCGGCCGCCAATTGCAGCGTGACAAACCTGTCGTAGGGAACGTCGTTGTTCAGGGAACGGACCACCCAATCACGATAGGTGTAGGCAAACGGCCAGCGTTTGTCTTCGCCGGCCCCTACCCAACGGGTATCACCGTAGCGGGCGACGTCGAGCCAATGCCGCGCCCAATGCACGCCATAC
>Ga0194055_10003291_pt1 | contig 12465 bp, 8 predicted proteins | sample SepL449m_MetaG_FD_155482 | JGI IMG/M metagenome (GOLD analysis project Ga0194055, IMG submission 155482) | Anoxic zone freshwater microbial communities from boreal shield lake in IISD Experimental Lakes Area, Ontario, Canada - Sep2016-L442-9m | ecosystem: Environmental > Aquatic > Freshwater >... | reverse complement strand
GGGAAGCGGTAGTAGGTCAGTGAGACGTTGCGACACCGCAGCGACACGTCGGGCGTCACCGTACCGGCACGCCGCACGAGATGGGCCCGCACGTCGACCTCCCCCGCCGGAAGCAACTTGCTCCAGTGCGACGCCACCGACTCGGGCAGAAGACCTTCCCAGTGATGGCCCACGAGCATGCGTTCCGCCTCCACGGTGACGTCGTAGTCGGCCGCGGCATCCCAGCCGGCGAAGCGGCCGGCACCGCGCACCAGCGTCGAGCCCGAGTGGGCCTCGACCCGCTCCACTCTCACGCCGCTCCGGTCGGCGGTGAACGCGGCCGACACGTCGCTGATCGTGAACGGCAGCCCGGGGTACTCGAAGTGGCCCGATTCGAGCCGGCCGGCGACGGTGAAGGCTGAGCGGTCGAGCGTGGCGAGGTCGCCCGATGTCCGCCACTCCACGTCGAGGCGGCCCCGCAGCCCAGCGAGCCACTCGGGAGCCGTGGCGGCGGCTTGCACCAGGCCCCGCAGCCGCGGCGAGAGCTCGAGCGACTCGACCTGACCAGCGAGTTCGAAGCCACCGGCGGCGAGGATCCGTCCTTCGAACACCGCGCGGTCGAAGAGGTCGCCTCCCACCGCACCGCGAACGAGGATGGCCGGCCCACCGTCGAGCCCGGCCGCCGGCCGGAGGTCGATGCCGATGTTGCGCAGGGTCAGGCGACCACCCACTCCCTCGGCATCAACGAGGAGTGTCGCATCCTCGATGGCCACCGGCATCGCGAGGTCGCCACGGCCGCGTTTCCCGACGAGCGAAGCGAGGCTCCAGCCACCGTCGGCGCCGCGACGGGCATGCACGACGGGCCGCACGACCCGCAGGGATGTGATCTGCGGATCGCCCGCCAGCAGATCCTTGATCCCGGTGCCACACGCGACCCGCGCCTCCTCGATCGTGAGCAGCGTATTCCTGTCGGATGGCTGGGCGGGATCAACAACCGAGATGCGCCGCACGACGATCCCCTCGCCCTCGACGAGACTCGCACCCCCGACGTGGACGGCGAGATTCGGGAGCATGGCCTGCAGTCGCGCCTCCACGCGGCGGCGGACCTCCTCGCCGACGCGGTTGGAGCCCAGCACGACCGCCACCACGACCGCCGCGACTGAGAGCGGCAGCGTCCAGCGAACGATCGTCCAGAGTAGGTCGGCGAGGGATCTCATGGGTCGGCGCGCGGAAACACCAAGGCTGACAAGCGGGGCGGGAAGGTACGGGCCGCAGCCGCGAGGGGTCAAGCCACGGCCGCGGCCGCCAAGCGACGGAAAACCCCCCCGTTTCACCAGGCTGCGCGGGTTGCTATAGTGCCGCAGCATCGCCGGGTTCCGGGGGGAGTCGGCCCCGCCACACCGCCGGTATTTTCTCCAGTCGCACCACCCTCGAGTTACCAGCGCATGGCCGCCACCCGCACCAACCATTCATCCGACGACCTTGCCGGCGCCTATCCCAACGCCCAGCGCCTCCTCTGGGCCGGATTTATGGCGATCCTTGCTGCCGGCGTGGGCTTCGCGATCCGCGGCGGCATCCTCGACAACTGGCGGGAGCAGTTCGGCTTCACCGCCTCGCAAGTGGGCCAGATCACCGGCGCCGGGCTCACGGGCTTCTGCTTCGGGATCATCATTGGCGGCGTGATCGTCGACAAGATCGGGTACGGCAAACTCGTGGCGCTCGCGCTCGCCGGCCACATCCTCTCGGCGCTCGTCACGTTCAGCGCATCGTCGCCAGACAATGCGTATCAGATGCTCTTTTGGGGATCGTTCATCTTCGCGTTCGCCAACGGCACGCTCGAGGCCGTGGCGAATCCCCTCGTCTCGACGGTGTTCCCGCACAACCGCACGCACTATCTCAATATCCTCCACGCCAGTTGGCCGGCGGGCATGGTGCTGGGAACCGTGGCGGGATGGTTTCTCGACGACAGGCTTCACCTTGACTGGAAGTACCAGCTGGCGCTCTACCTCATCCCGACGGCGATCTACGCCCTGATGTTCCTGGGTCAGACGTTTCCGAAGTCGGAGGCGGCGGCGAAGGGGGCGAGCTTCGTCGACATGTTCCGCGACGTCGGCATCCTTGGCGCCGCCGTGGCCTGCTACCTGCTCTCGTTGTTCTTTGGTGACATCCTTAAGAACTTCATCCCCGACAACGCGGCCGCGATCGGCTATGCCCTCGGCGGCCTGCTCCTGCTCGCCGTCGCGGCGATGACGAAGTTCTCGCTCGGCTCCGTGATGCTGTTCATTCTGTTCGTCACGCATGCCCTGGTCGGGGCCGTGGAACTGGGCACGGACAGTTGGATCCAAAACATCACCGGCAACCTGTTCTCCTCTGAGCAGGGCAAGGCACTGTTCATCTGGACCTCGGCGATCATGTTCGGCCTGCGGTTCTGTGCCCACTTCATCGAGACGAGGCTCGGTCTCTCGCCGATCGGCCTGCTGTTGGTCTCGTCGATCCTGGCATTCGTCGGCCTGCGGTTCGCCAGCGGCATGGACACGTTCCCGGCGGCGCTGGCCGCGCTCGGCATCTACGCCGTCGGCAAGACGTTCTTCTGGCCGACCATGCTCGCTGTGGTCGGCGATCGGTTCCCGCAGACCGGTGCCGTCGCCATGTCGATCATGGGCGGCATCGGCATGCTCTCGGCCGGCCTGCTTGGCGGCCCGGGGCTCGGCTACTCCAAGGACCGCTTCGCCGGCGAGACGCTGCAGACGACCAACCAGGCGGTCTACGAGCAGTACCGGTCGGAAACCCCCAGTCGGTTCCTCAATATCCCCAGTTCGCAGGTCTTTGGCCTCGATGGTGCGAAGGTCAAGGCGGCTCGGGATGCCGGCAGTGCAGCCACCGCGGAACAGAAGCAGGCGGTGCAGGCGGACCAGCAGGGTGACCGCGAGACGCTCAAGGCCGATTCCTACATCCCAGCCACGATGGCGGTGATCTACCTCGGGCTCATGCTCTACTTCGCGAGCATCGGCGGCTACAAGCGGGTCCAGATGTCGCCCTGAGTTCGGCTGCGGCCAGCTCATTCGGCTCACACGTGATGCTCTCGCGTGTATCAGGCTCGGGGCAGCCCCTCGCTGGCTCTTCTCGTAGCACAGGTTTTCAACCTGTGTGTCTTCCCGGTTCGCATTGGGCTCGCGTAATCATCGCTTGCATGTGCGATTCCGGAAGGGGGAGCAGCCGGATCGGAGGCACGCGCAGAAGCCGGTGAGACGTGTGCCCCGCGGCGGTCGCTCCGGAGCGTTTGAGCAGAGAACTCACACGTCCCGCCGGCGCCGAGCATGTCGCCGGCCGGCTGCGGTGGCCCTCCAACGCGCGAGGATCACGTGTGACCCGTATCACGGGTCTTCCTTTCCGGAAACGAGCTTGAGAAGTTCGTCGCCGAAGTCGGCGAGCCGCTTTTCACCGATGCCCTTGCAGCGGAGCAGGGCGGCGAGCGAGTCGGGCCGCTCGCGGGCGATCGCCCGGAGCGCCTTGTCGTCGAGGATCGTCCAGGCGGGCTTGCCGCGGGCCTCGGCGATCCGCCGCCGCCAGCGGCGAAGTCGTTCGAACAGGTCGCGGTCGACGCCCTGCCAGTCGTCGGTGTCGGCCTTCGAGGCCTTCGCTTTGCCAGCCCGCGGCTCGAGCAGCACCACCTCGCGGGTTCCGCGGAGGACCTCCCACGAGCGCTCGTTGAGGGTGACGACGGGCCGGTCGCCAGCAGTCCGAGCGAGGAGTTCCTGGTCGAGCAACTGGTGGACAAGGTTCTCGGCGGTCCGCTGGTCGACCGCAGCGAGCAGGCCGAACGTGGAGAGCCCGTTATGGCGGTGGCGGAGCACGGCGTCGGTCTTGGCGCCGCGGAGCACCTCGCAGACGTGCCGCACGCCAAACCGCTCCTGGACGCGGGCGACGCAGGAGAGGATCTTCTGCGCCGTCACGGTCGCGTCGGGCAGGCTGTCGGTCTCGCCGAGGCAGACGTCGCAGGCACCGCAGGCCGCGGCCGGGTAAGACTGCCCGAAATACTCCGAGAGGGCGGCATGGCGGCAGCGGGCGGCCTGGGCGTAGCGCCGCATCGAGAGCAGATGCTCCATCTGCGACGCGATCAGCCGCTCCTGCTCCTCGGGCTCCAGTTCCGACTCCGCCGCGCTCTTGCGGACGAGCGACTCCCAACTGAACACGTCGGCCGACGAGTACAGCAGCACGCACTCCGCCGCGAGGCCGTCGCGGCCGGCACGGCCGGTCTCCTGCTGGTAGGCCTCGAGGCTCTTGGGGAGCGAGGTGTGGAGCACCAACCGAACGTCGGAGCGGTCGATTCCCATGCCAAATGCAACCGTCGCAACGACGATGTCGATCGTCTCGCGGGTGAAGGCCTCCTGGGTCCGGTGCCGCTGTTTGGCGTCGAGTCCGGCGTGGTACGGGCAGGCGAGCAGTCCCTCGGCGGCGAGCCGGGCGGCCAGCCGCTCGGTCTCCTTTCGCGAGATGCAGTAGACGATGGAGGCCTCGCCCCGATGGCGGCCGAGAATGGCGAGCGTCTGGGCGATCCGGTCAGTCCGCGGCACGACACGGTAGACGAGGTTGGGGCGGTCGAACGTGCCGACCAACTGCACTGGATCTCGGAGGTTGAGCTGCCGAGCGATGTCGGAGCGAACCTGCGGGGTGGCGGTGGCGGTGAAGGCGTGGATGCTCGCGGAGGGGAAGCGGTCTCGGAGGAGGGCAAGCTGCCGGTATTCGGGGCGGAAGTCGTGGCCCCATTGGCTGATGCAGTGAGCCTCGTCGACGGCGAACCGCTTCACGCCGACGCGGGCGAGCACGTCGAGGAGGCCGGTGTTGACCAGCCGCTCCGGGGCGGTGAACAAGAGACGTAGTTCGCCCGCCGCCAGCCGGTCTCGGACGCCTGCCCGCTCTTCCTGGGACATGCCACCGTGGATCGCCGCTGCGGGATAGCCGATCGCCTCCAGGGCATCGACCTGGTCCTTCATCAGGGCCACGAGTGGTGAGATCACCACGTCGGTCGTCTCGCCGACGAGCGGCGGCAATTGGTAGCAGAGGCTCTTGCCGCCGCCGGTGGGCATCACCACCAGTGAGTCGCGGCCGGCGAGAGCCGCGGCGATCGCTTCCGCCTGCAGCGGCCGCAGTCGGTCGAAGCCCCACCACCGCGTGAGGACGTCCGCGATCTGCGCGTCGCCGAGCGGTAGTGTGTCGTCGGTCTCGACCTGCTTGGTCACGGCGGATCCTTCCTTGGGGACGGCCTCAGGTTAGCAGACCGCCCGCAGCCCTTCGCGGCCGCCCCGTAGCACAGGTTGTCAACCTGTGTCTTTGCCTCAATTTGCATCGGGCTCGGGGTTGCCCGTGCCCCGTCGCCGGACGTTCGCGGATGCCCTCGTGGCATCCGCTCACTCGGATGCCGCCGGCGCTTCGCCATCCTGGCTACGCTTGTCGGCATACGCCGGCTCCCGGGACACGGGCAACCCCTCGCATCCCCCCGTAGCACAGGTTTTCAACCTGTGTGTCTTCCCGGCTCGCAGTGGGCTCAGTGCTCCCTCCGTAGCACAGGTTGTCAACCTGTGTGTCTTCCGGGTTTGCAGTGGGCTCGGGCCCGCCCACGTAGGTGCAGGTTGTCTACCTGCACAAGGGAATCCCGCGGCGGCTACCCCGCGATGCACTTTTCGACCGCCGTTCACATCTGTTGACGTGGCCGTCAAAACATTGGCCGTTTTGGGGAACGTGGGCAGGTCGGCGAGCCCCAGCCTGCCCGCTCGAGATCTTCGATCCCCTCCCCCATTTCTCGAGCCCCCCCATCCTGGCGTGGCTCTCGCTCGGTTTCGTTGAGCCGTGGGAGTTTCGGGAAAACCGGCTTGCCCCCGGGGTGCGCTGCTGGGAGAGTCCGCGGCATCCATGGCTTTTTCACGGAATCTGCCACCCGCCGTGCCGGCAATCCGAAACCCGCCCCGGTTCATCTGGACCTGCGTGGCGGTCGCAACGGTTGCGTTTACTGTCTGCCATGCGAGTGATGAAGGTGTCCACCTGTCATCATCGAACGGCGCGGATCTCTGGCGGCGGACGGTGGCGAGCGTGGCTGCTGACTGGCCGATCGCGCGGGCCGTTGAGCCTGACTTCGCGTCTGGCCGCGAGGGAGTAATCGAATCAGCCTGGGTCGAGCCATCCGGCAACGCCCTCGCGTCGTGGCCGCCGCAGCGACAGCGGGCCGTTGTCCGGGTGGCGCCCGCGGTGGGCGGTGTCTGGGTCACTGCGGTCGTGCAGACGCAGGCGCTCTCCGGGCAGGCTGCCGGCGGTGGGGGCATCGAACTCGTCGGTGACTGGCAGACGGAGCCCCAGACCGAAGACGTCAGTCTGCGGCTCGCCGCCCAACTCGTGCCGGTGGCCGATTCGGCCGATCCGATCTATTCGCTGCCGCCGCTCGAGCGGCAGGAGATACTGGCTCCGTCGCCCCCCGAACTTCCCTGGACCCGCAGCACCTCTCCGCGGCTCTCCCGGGCGGGCCACAAGGTCTGGAATGACTACCGCAACTTCTACGACTGCAATGGCCTCGTCTGCCTGTCGGCGGCGTTCGGCGCGGGCGCCCTGATGGCCAACACCGGCTTCGATCAAACCATGCAGAATGCCTGGCAGACGGGCGTGGAGCCGACGGGCCTCGGCACCTTCTTCTCGGGCTGCAAGGACATGGGCGAGGGCCGGTATGCCCTGCCGATCTTCGGTGCGGCCGCCGCCACGGGTCTTGTTTTCGAAGGAAATCCGTTTGGCGACGTGGTCGGTGAGTGGGGATCTCGGTCGCTGCGAATGTTCGTCGTGGGAGCCCCACCCCTCTACGTCTTGCAGATGGCTACGGGTGGTGGGCGGCCATCCGACGGCAATGGCAGCGACTGGCAGTTCTTCAACGACAACAATGGCGTCAGCGGCCACGCCTTCATCGGCGCGATCCCGTTTTTGGCTGCCGCCGACATGGTCGAGAGCCCGCTGCTCAAGGGCACGCTCTATGTCTGTTCCACGTTCGTCGGCTTTTCGCGGATGACCGACAACGCCCACTATCCGTCACAGATTTTTCTCGGCTGGTATCTCGCCTGGGCGAGTTCGCGGGCCGTGAGCATGACCGAGACGCACTTCGCCGGGATGGAAGTCCGCGTCGTGCCGCTGCCGATGGCCGACCTCGGCGGCATCGCCGTCGAGGGCCGCTGGTGAAGCCGGGGCCGTATCGGATCACACGTGATGCTCGTGCTCGAGTGCTCGGCACGTGAAAGCCGACCGGCCGTGAGGCCGCGGGCGAATCACGCTGGACGCCGCATCTTGTGGCGGTACGCCCCACGCCTCACGGCGTTGGGCTTGGACAGCGGTCGCGCAAGAATCACATGCGAGCCCAAAGTGAACCGTGAAGACACACAGGTTGAAAACCTGTGCTACGGGAGGCAGCGAGGGGCTGCCCGTGCCCGAGAGCCGGCGTTGCTGGCCGAGCGTAGCCAGGATGGCGAAGTGAGGGCAGCATCGAGCGAGCGAAGGCAGGATGCCGCAGCGAGCGTCCGGCGACGGGCATGGGCAGCCCCGAGCCTCGTCAACGCGCGAGAACCTTGTCTGAACCCAGTGAGCCGGGCCTCATCAGGATCGTCCGTCGCGATCCTGCGCTACGTGCACTCGAGCAAACGCAGTTGCTCAGGGCCGCGTGCCCTGCGATGACCACCGCTGCCGGGTCCGGAGCGGCCGCTGCCGCGAAGTCTTGGGACGCGTCGCCGGGGCAGACTCGACTCGCCGCTGCCGTTGCCCGGATGGCTTCGTGATGTCGAACTCGATGGCCCCGAAGTACGGATCGGGAAACTGCCAATCGTTTTGGGCAAATGCCGAATCCGCGGCCATCACGCATGCGGCCAGCATCGCCAACGCGACCAACCGTCGCATGGAGCAGTTCCTTTTGAACGCCTGCCGCGTGTCCGGCCTGCGAAGGTGCTGAGGGTGGCGGGCGTTCTCAGCCGATCATCAACACGGCGATCGCAATCACGGCCGCCCCGATGCCCACCGGCAGCGTGACGAAGGGCCTCAGGCCGTTCGAGCCAAACTCGCGGGCCCGCTCCTCGGAGGGCATTCCGAGCAGACGCTCGAGGTCTGCCAGGCTGATCGGGTGCGAGAGGGTCGCGTCGGCGCCGGCCTCGGTTGCTGCCACGGTATCGACTGCATTCCGACGGCCGCGGGCGGCGTCGACCACCATCGCGACGGGAGCCTCGCTGGCATCACCCTTGAGCAGTTCCACCAGATCGTGCCCCGACATGTCGTCGAGTTCCGCCGCCACGATCCAGGCATCGACATCAATCCGACGGCTGAGCCGGATGGCATCAGCGCCGGACGAGCGGAGGTGGAGCTGCAGGTTGCCGAGCCGCGCGCTGGCAGCGAGCGTGGCGTAGGCATTGAACTGCGGGTCTACGACCACGACGCTCGGCACGTTACCGGTATGGGCGTCGAAGGGGGCTGCAGGGCTCATAAACGCGTCTCCGTGCGTAACGAATCAAGAACAGTGGTGATTTCAGATCAACTGGAAGAACGTGAATAACTCAGCAGACGCTGGCGTCTGGAGCGACTTCGATCGGCATCCGCGAGCCGCGGATCACGTCGAGTGTGATCGGGCGGACGAGGTAGCCGGCCACGCCGGACGCCAGGGCCCGCTGCTCGTCCTCGAGGCGATAGGTATCGGACACGATGAAGATGCCGGACCGCATGCCGTGGCCGACGCGGTCGAGCGAGATCCTCGAGCCAGAGAGGAGCGGATCGACATCGCCCTGCATGACGTGGGGCGACAGCATGTCGAGGAGGTCGAAACCCGACATGTCGGGCAGCTCCGAAGCCACCAGCCACGCATCGGCACGGAACCGGCGAGAGAGCCGAACCGCCGAGCTGCCGTCGACGCAGAAGCGGACACCCACCTCGCCAGACTGAGCCGCCTGGACGAAGTCGCCATAGCGCTCGCAGGTGGCGTCAACGATCACGATTTCGTTGATGCCGGCAGACCGGAGCGATTCGAAGGCTTTGTGGGGTTCCATGATCGTTTGTCCTTCTTATTGGTCGGTTGTGCTGAACGATGGCCTGGGGGGTTAGCCGGCCACGACAGCGATCACCGCCATCACGCAACTCGCGAGCAACGAGGACATGACGCGGGCTGTACGAGAACCGGACGACGACAGGGGGGAGATCATTGAATGTTTCGTTTTTGGCGGGGATTCGAAATGAAAGAGATGAGATGTTGAGGTCACACCAACGACACGATCGACAAAAACAAGGCGATGGGGAGTGCACACAGCAGGACATCTGCCTGCGTGAGTGCCCAGCACACACCGACCGATCGGGATGGCCCGACCACATGGACATGGTTCACGAGTTGTCTCCTTCACAATGGAGCGCACCGACTTCAAGCGCCCGGCGGGAACCTGCTCGCGACCCTGCCGGATGCCGGTTGGCAGCCTTGGTCGTCGCGGAGCGATTCACGCCACTGCCAGAAAGGAACGTGCACGTGTCGTGCCAATCGCGGCGCTTCTTCTCGAAAAAAACGAAAAACATTGTTTCTCCGCAAGAAACGTTGTTTTTCGTCGATGCGACCAGCTTCCTCGCGACCCCTGAAGCAAGGGGGGGGTGGGGCGAATCGCCCCGGGCGCTGGAGCGATTTGCCCCAGTAACAGTTGAGTAGCTGGAGTGATTTGCCCCAGTGTCTGTTAAGTAACAGGAGCGATTTGCCCCCAGGTGTCTCTTAGGTAACCGATGTACGGTTTTGTATGGGTGCGTCCGCTTCTCAAACGCTTTGGAGCGACCGCCGCGCGGCACACGTCTCACCGTCTTCTACCCGTGCCTCCGATCCGACTGCTCTCCCTTCCGGAATCCCATGAGAGCCCAATGTGAACCGAGAACACACACAGGTTGAAAATCTGTGCTACGGGGGAACCCCGAGTCAGGCCAACGCTGGTCGACCCGTCCTGCATCTACCGTGCCGAACAAGATTGCCAGGATGGGCGCAGCGAACGCCCGGCCAGGCGAACCTCGGCTTCGCCCACGCCGGGCGTCAGCGAAGCGAGGCAGGATGCCGAGGCTTCGCGCTTCCGCACCGCAGGATGCGGTGCTTGTCGGCCTAGCGAACCCTTGGCGTTCGCCGCGGCCGACCTCAGGCTGGACGGCCAGGATGGCCGTGCCAGCCGTGTCTCGAGCCTGGACGGCTCGCGTGCCCGGCCAGGCGAACCTCGGCTTCGCCCACGCCGGGCGTCAGCGAAGCGAGGCAGGATGCCGAGGCTTCGCGTGAACTCAGTACACGCCCACGGTGGTCGTGGCCGCGAGTTCGCGGAACGGGCGGACGCCGCTGATGCCGTCCCACGGATACTTCGCGTAGGGTCGCTCGCGCTCGCCCTCGTCCCGCTCCAGGAAGCCGGGGATGAAGGTCTCCTTCGTGAGCGTGGTGAGGCGGACGCGGCCCGTGCCCCCATAGGAGACGACGCGGTCGCGGTCGTCGAAATCGACCACCTCGATTACGGCCCGCGGCTGCGGGGCGTAGTAGGCGATCGTGTAGCCGTCGGCGGGCGTCAGGGGACGCGATGCGGCGAGGCCCATCAGCGTGTTGCCGTAGGTGGGCGTCATGAAGGCGCCGTCGAGCAGTTCCTCGACCGCGAACCGCGTCCACTGCGGGGTGAACTCCGTGCCGCCCGAGAAGATGCCGGTGATCCCCACCTTGCCGATCGTGGTGCCCTTCTTCTCGAGCGCCAGGGCGAGAGACTCGAGGAGTTTCGGCGTGGTGAACATGCAGCGGATCTCGTGGCCCGCCTCGAGGACGGTGATCGCCTGATCGATGCAGTGCTGCTTGTAGGCCTCGAGGTGCTCCATCCAGCCCTTCTGGATCAGCTTGATCACCCAGCGGGGGTCGAGGTCGACGCAGAAGCAGATGCCGCCACGGTGCTGGGCGAGATGCTCGATCGAGAGTCGCAGCCGTCGCGGGCCCGAGGGGCCAAGCATCAGCCAGTTGGCGCCCCGCGGGAAATACTTCTCGGGAAGCGTGTCGCTGAACATCTCGTAGTCGGTGCGGAAGTCGCGAGAGTTGACCCGTGACTTCGGCACGCCCGTCGTGCCTCCCGTCTCAAAGACATAGATCGGCTGGTCGGCGAGCCCCTTCGGCACCCAGCGGCGGACCGGGCCGCCGCGAAGCCACTCGTCCTCGAAGGGCGGAAACTTCTTGAGGTCGTCGAAGCACTTCACGTCGGTGAGCGGATTGAACGGCAGGCTCTTCGCATACTCGAGCCAGAACGGGCAGCCGGTCGAGTCGTGGAAGTGCCAGGCCATCATCTCGACGGTCTGGGCGTCGAGATTCGCACGGGCCTGCTTCACCGCCTCGTCGCTGGCGACTTCGAACACCGAGGGCTTTTCCTGCGCGGATGGGGCACCTGACATGGGCGGATTCCTGGAGGGGGCGGGGGCCGCGAAGGAGGGTGCGGCAGGTCGCAGACGATCAGCCGTCCGCAGGGGTTTCTGGCTGCGGCAGCGGTGCGCCGAGCTGTGCGAAGAGTTGGAGCACGCCATTGAAGTGGGCGAGGCGGGGGCCGTAGCGATCGATGAACTCTCCGAGGGCGTACTCGCTGTCGGAGAAGCCGTCGGCGTTGTCGGCGGCCTCCTGGGCGAGGCTCGACAAGAACTCGGTGTGCACCTTCGAGAGCGACTCCGCGGCATGGCGGCATGCCTTGGCGAGCTGCGGGTTGGCCTCTTTCCAGGCCTTCAGTTCCGCCATTCGCTGTCGCTGTTGCTGCGACACCTGGTTGACCAGTTCGACGAGCAACTCGTTCGACCTGTGCTGCGCCATCACGAGGTCATGGAGCAATCGGTTCGTCTCGGCCAGATCGCCGCTGACAGCCTGACGATTCCCCGCGGCGACCGTGCCGGCCGAGATGTCGAACTGACTGAAGATCGGCGGAACGTCGCTCATGGGTGTCCCATCCTGAGGGGGATGCGGGGTCGGAAGCATCCGCACAGCCTCCTATCGTAGGCGCGAGTGGGCCTGTTTTCCACGGCTCGACCGCCGTCGCCGGCACCATCGGCAGGGTTTGCCCAGCTTGGCAGCCGCTTCTGGGCCCTTGAATCAGAGGGTCGTCGGCCCGTTGGACTGCGGCTGTTCAAGTGAACGGCGGGGACGCCCGATGGATGGGAAGCCTTGCGCGGCGCCAGGGAAGGCGGCCGCGGCGGGGCGAGGGGGTGAGGCGGGCATGCAGCAGCAGGCGGAGCCAGGCGGCGACGGTGCGGTGTTCGGGTTCCTCACGGCGGTCGATTCGCCGCTGCACGGACTGTTCGGCGGCTACCTCGTGGTCGACGCGGTCGGCCGGCCGGTGGAGTTTCACTGCACCGCACCGGTGAAGGTGAGCCGCGCGCAGCAGATCCTCTACGGCTCCACGCTCCACGGCCACCTTCACGGCCAGCAGATCGGCGGCGCGCTGCTCGCGGAGAGCAAGGCCT
>Ga0194055_10003290_pt1 | contig 12468 bp, 10 predicted proteins | sample SepL449m_MetaG_FD_155482 | JGI IMG/M metagenome (GOLD analysis project Ga0194055, IMG submission 155482) | Anoxic zone freshwater microbial communities from boreal shield lake in IISD Experimental Lakes Area, Ontario, Canada - Sep2016-L442-9m | ecosystem: Environmental > Aquatic > Freshwater >... | reverse complement strand
TGGCATGGGGGGCGGCATGGGCGGTGGCGCTTTCTCGGTGCCCCCGGAAAAAACCAAGGTTCTGAAGATCACCACCGTCTGCCTTGAGCATGGAAAGAAGGAGCCGTCGAGTCGGATGGCCTACAAACTCGTGGCCCTCGACACCTTCTCCACCGATCCCAAGCTCCAGGCGATCCTCGCGTCGCTGGGGCGTGGAGAGCTTTCGCAGAAGGTCGCTCAGGCGGCCACTTGGCACGTGGCCAACGGGCTGTCGTGGGACCAACTGGCAGGGAAGAAGATCGATCGGCTCGGGCGTCCTGACGACGCGTGGTTTTCACCGAACGAATTGCTGATGGCTCACCGCTCGGTCGCCGTGGCCAGCGAGCGGGCGGCGGTTGCGGTCGAACCGGTGACGCCCAGCGCCAGCCGGGATCTCGGGCGCTGAGCTACGGTCGGGATCGCAACGGGCTTTCAGGGAGCGCTTGAGTCGCTCTCCCCTCCGGCCCTCGTCGCCAACGCCCGCCAGGTCTCTTGGGTGATGTCGGTGGAGAAGCCGCGGACGCTGCCGTCCACCATCGCGGCGTTGACCAGTCCGGGGTGGTAGCTGCGTGCCGTGACGGCCGCCATCGTCGGCACGCTCGCTGACATCGCCTCCCGTTGGTTATTCCAATCACCATCAACCTCGACGCCGTTAACCGTCACTCGGAACGTCGATCCGGGAGGAAAGGTAGCGGTGAAGCCGGATTGGTGGACGCGGCCGTCGACCCATTCGGTGTGGCCGCTGTCGGCCTTCACCGTGCCTCCGCTGGGAATCCCAGCAGCCGACGTGGGGGCCAAACTCCGGGCGGCGGCGGTGTCGCGGCGGTAGGGGGTGTAGGCCCGGACTTCGGCGAAGGCGAGCGTGTGGGAGAGCCCATCGAGAATGTCGGCGGAGCGGAGGCGCCCGTTGACGACGAACGTCCCATCCCCGGTCTCGCCGGTGACGGGATCGAGCACGAGCCAGGTGCCGGCGTTCACTCCGTAATTGAGCGGGTAGTAGAGCGTGCTGCCGTCGACGCGCTGGCGGTCGTTCTTCTCTGACGGGCAGAGGAGGGGAGCGATCCGCAGCGACGAGATCTGGGTGACGCCGTCGGCCAAGCGGGCCGCCGCGTAATCAGCGTTGAGTTGTCGGGCGATTTCGGATCCGACGGCCACCTCCTCGACGTACGGGAGCAGTCTCGCCTGGGCCGACCAAGAACTCCCCGGCGTGGCCACGGCCCCACCCCAGGTTCGGAGGGGGGGATAGCGGCGGGTCGCGCCTTCGTGATTGGCCAGCGCCAAGGTCCATTGCTTGAGGTGATTCTGGCACTGCATCCGTCGCGCAGCTTCCCGGGCGGCCTGGACCGCGGGAAGGAGGAGGCCGACGAGGGTGCCGATGATGGCGATCACGACCAGCAGCTCCACCAGCGTGAAGGCGCCACGATCCGGGGCCGTTTGCAGCCCCCTGCAGGCACCACAGCCAGAGCTTGTTCCAAAGGCTCTCATGAAGAAATCTCCGAAGACGATATTGAGACTCGTTCTCAGTATCGAATTATCTCCTTCCTCCCGTTGGTGTCAACCTCCCGGGGCCGTGAGGGCAAACCATCGGACGTTCAGCCGCGTATCTGGCGAGCGGATTGAAGCGTAGGGCGCGCGTTTTGCCCGGCCAGGAAAGAGGGCTTTGTGCCTCCCTTTGGGGGGGCAGCGGCCGGCCCGGGCGACTCGCCTCCGGCGTCGTGCCGCGGGCCCTCGGTTCGGAGTTTGGGCCCCTACACAATTGGCGACTTGTCTGTACAACGTGGTGGTTGCATTGTTAGTGGGGATTTTCGGCGCATTTCGCCGGTCGCTCGAATCCGGAATTGGGCATCACGAGGAAAGTTCCATGGCAGCGCAGGAACGGGCGGTGAAGCGGGAGCACGGCGAGGTGATCGTCGAGGCCCGCAACTTGGCGAAGACCTACCGCGACTTCTGGGGCCGGAGCAAGAAGGTGGCCCTCAAGCCGCTCGACCTCGAAATCCGCCGCGGTGAGATCTTCGGCCTCCTCGGCCCCAACGGCTCCGGCAAGACAACGACGATGAAACTCCTTCTCGGGCTCATCTTCCCGACCTCGGGGGAGGCGTTCGTGTTCGGCAAGGACGCGACCGATGTCTCCAAGAACGAGCGGATCGGGTATCTGCCGGAGGAGTCGTACCTCTACAAGTTCCTCGACGCCGAGGAGACGCTCGACTTTTACGGCCGGCTCTTCGACATGCCCCCCGACGAGCGCAAACGCCGCGCGGCGGCCCTCATCAAGCGCGTCGGCCTCGAGCGTGACCGCAAGCGGCAACTCCGGGAGTATTCCAAGGGGATGACACGGCGCATCGGGGTCGCCCAGGCCCTCATCAACGATCCCGAACTCGTGATTCTCGACGAGCCGACCAGCGGTCTCGACCCAATCGGGACGCGCGAGATGAAGGACCTCATCGTCGAACTGCGAGAGAAGGGGAAGACGGTCATCATGTCGTCGCACCTCCTCGCCGATGTCGAGGATGTCTGTGACCGGATCGCGGTTCTCCACCAGGGGGAGCTGAAGGAACTCGGCCGCGTCGATGATCTTCTGCGGGTGACTGACGTCACGCAGATCCGGGCCAAGGGGCTGTCGGCTGCGGCGACCGAGGAGATCCGTGAGGTGCTCCGGCGCCACGGCGGCGCGGACATCGAGATCGGCAATCCACGCACCACGCTCGAGGACCTGTTCCTCGACGTCGTCCGCGACACGGAAGCCCGGCCCGGTCGGCGGGCCCGCCAGGGGCAGGAGTGATCGGCCGGCTGAACGGTGGGTCGGCATTGTGAACGCGATGTGTTAAGACGGTTTTCGGCGGGTTGTTCGTGATAAACGGTTCCGGTGGGCGGTGACACGCAGCGGGGCAGCGGCACATGGTTCTGGAAGAGGCGATTCCGAAATTCGGGCAGTGGATCGGGCCGGCGTTCCTCTGGTACCTGTTCGCGGCGAGTCTCCTCGCCGTCGTCGCCGCGGCGGCCGCCTGGCTCGTCCAGTCGGCCGTGTACGGGCCATTGCAGGCCGGTGACCGCGTCTACCGGGGGATCATCTCCGGGATCAAGGACCTCGCCGGGATGTCCCGGCGGCGGATTTGGGCGCTGGCTAGGCTCGCGATCCAGGAAGCGGTGCGGCGCAATGTTCTTGTGGTGCTCGCGATGTTCGCGATCGTCGTGCTCTTCGGCGGCTGGTTCCTCGATCCGGCGAGCGTCAACCCCGGCAAGCTCTATCTCGGATTCATCCTCGGCGCGACGAACTTCCTCGTCTGCATGGTGACCCTGATCCTCTCCGTCTTCAGCCTCCCGGCCGACTTCAAGGCGAAGGCGATCCAGACGGTCACGACCAAGCCGGTGCGCACCGGGGAGGTGGTCCTCGGGCGCATGCTCGGGTTTTCCCTGGTCGGGACCGCGCTCCTGGCAGTGATGGCAGCGGTGGGCTGGGGATTCGTCGTGCGAAGCGTCCAGCATGGCCACGAACTGACGGCCCAGGATGTCATCGAGATCCGCTCCGAAGACGGCACCCTGACCGGGTACGAAGGGCGGACGAGCCTCGATCGCGGCCACCGTCACCGGTTCGAGTTGGCGGCCGACGGCAAGGGGCGCACCGATCACATCCAGGGGCACCGCCACGACATTGAGGCGATGACCTCGGGCGGTTCAACGACCTACCGCGTCACCCCCCCACTCGGCCTTCTCGAGGCCCGCAAACCGCTCCGTGGCTCGCTCCGGTTCCTCGACCGTCAGGGGCAGCCGAGCGCGCGGGGGATCAGTGTCGGCGCCGAGTGGTCCTACCGACAGTACGTCGAGGGGGGCAAACTGGCCGCGGCCATCTGGACCTTCGATGGAGTCAGCAAGAACGACTTCCCCGACGGGCTGCCACTGGAGATGCTCGTCCGCGTCTTCCGGACCCACAAGGGAAACATCGAGAAGGGGATCGCCGGAAGTGTTCGCGTCCGCAACCCCTCCAGCGGCCTTCAGTCCGACCCGCGCTACTTCACCGCGAAAGAGTTCACGATCGACGAGTGGAAGGTGCCGCTGGCGCTCACCACGACGACGACCGACGGCGGCACGCGCCAGGTCGACCTCTACGCCGACATCGTCTCCGACGGGAAAGTCGAGGTGATCCTCCAGTGCCTTGAGCCGGGCCAGTATTTCGGCGTCGCCCAGGCTGACTTCTACCTCCGCAGCGGCAGTGGGTCTTTTGCCTGGAACTATTTCAAGAGCTGCCTCGGGATCTGGTTCTCGATGCTCCTCGTGACGGCTCTGGGGGTGATGTTCAGCACGTTCCTCGCCGGTCCAGTCGCCCTCCTCGCCACGATCTCCGTGATCATCGTCGGCCTGTTCCGCGAGTTCATCCAGCGGCTCTTCGAGAGCCAGGTGACGGGTGACTCGACGATCGCCCCCGGCGGAGGCCCGATCGAGTCGTTCTACCGGCTCGTGACCCAGACCGCGATCACGCTCGATCTCGAGCAGACCCCATTCATCGCGGCGATGAAGGGGGTCGACACGGTGCTGATGGCCCCGATGCGGTTGGGCGCCGCGCTCTTCCCCTCGCTCTCCTCGCTCGGAACTGGGGACTTCGTCTCCAGCGGATTCGACATCCCGCTCGATCTCATCCTGGCGCATTCCGCCGAGACGTTCGGATACCTGCTGGCGTTCTTCATCATCGGTGCTTTGTGCCTGCGGGCACGGGAGGTGGCGTCATGAATCGTCAATCGCTCCATGCGGATGATCAGTCGGGCGGCGGGAACGCTCGGCGGCGCGGGAGGACCCCGAGCGGTGGCTCCTCGTCGGGGCGTGGCTCGTGGTTCGGGTTGCGCCCGGCAACGCTCCTGGCGCTGGTCGGCATCGCCGCGCTGCTCGTGCCGCTCTCAGCCTTGAGTCAGCCGGCCGACTCAACGAGTGAGGGGGGGAAGCTCGCCCAGTTGCGGAAGCAATTCGGGCTCTCCCAGGCAAATCTCGGCGATGTCGATCCCACGAGCGAGACGATCCGTCTGGCGACGCTCGGGCTCAAGAACGTCGCCGTGACGCTCCTCTGGGACCGGGCCAACCACTACAAGAAGGTGGAGGATTGGACAAATCTCTCTGCTGCGCTCGAGCAGATGACGAAGCTCCAGCCGAACTTCTATTCCGTGTGGGACTTCCAGGCCCACAACCTCTCTTACAACATCTCGGTCGAGTTCGACGACTACCACGATCGCTATGCCTGGGTGATGAAGGGGATCGAGTTCCTCCGCCAGGGGATCGGCTACAACCAGCGCGAGCCGCGGTTGCAGGGCCGGATGGGCTGGTTCATCGGGCAGAAGATCGGCCGCGCCGACGAGAAGGTGCAGTACCGCCGACTCTTCAAGGCCGACGACGATTTCCACGAGCGTGACCGACCGGGGCGGACGCTCCCGGAACGCGACAATTGGCTCGTCGGCAACGAGAAATACCACGCTGGCCAGCAACTCGCCGACTCGGGCGCCCCGCTGCGGACGACCGCGCTGATCTTCCACAGCGAACCGATGATGACGATGATCAACTACGCCCGCGCTCTCGAGGACGACGGCGTGTTCGGCTCGGCCGCGCGGGCCGGCTGGGAGAAGGCCGGGAAGGAGATGAGGGATTTCGCCGTCCGCGAGATCCCCACGACCTGGGACGTGCCGATCCGACTCGGGCTCCGTGAGGAGGAATTGTCGCGCGCATCGCGGATCAACGAAGAGCTCGAAAAACTTCTCCCGGGGCAATTCAAAGCGATGGAGGAGAAGCTCCAGGCGGCTCTCCCCCAGGAATTGAAGGATGCTACCGCCGTTCCCCCGATGGACCGCAATGACGCCCAGCAGCGGGGCGCCTACGCGGCGCAGGAGATGACGCGTGTCAGTTGGCCGATGGTTGCCCGTGAGTCACCGGCCGACGTCGGCGACAAGGCCCGCACTCTCGCCAGGCAGTGGCTCGAAGCCAACGAGACCGCCGAGATCATCGACCGCTACCGGGAGATCGTGAACTTCGACTTCTGGCGGGCCTGCTGCGAGGCGGAGGTCACCGAGCCGGCCCTGCGGGCCCGCGAGGCGGCCTGGTCGGCGGCGAAGGAGTTTGGGAATGCCCGCCTCCAGCCGGCGAAGAAGTTTTACGAGGACGCGTTCGCAGCCTGGCGCGAGGTGCTCGACTCCTCCACGATCCTGCGGAAGGACACGATCACCAACGATGACATCAACGACCTGATCGTCCGCTACCGCAAGGTGCTCGAACAGCTCGACGAGCCCTTTCCCAAGCCCTTTGTGCTCCAGGATGTCGTCGACCGCACCCTCCCCCTCGCGCCTCCGCCGATGCCCCCCGGCATGTCGGGCGGGCCAGACGCCCATCCCGACACCCCGCCGGTCAACACGCCCCGCCCGACGGGGCCGACCAGGGAGCTTGAGGTCCCACCCGACGCCCGTCCGCCGGGGCCGTGACCGGCCCCGCGGAAGGCGGTCGACGGCATCAGGCCTTCTTGACGAGAAGCTTGTCGATCCGGCGGCCATCCATGTCGACGACCTCGATCGACAGCCCTTGCCAGTCGGTCGTATCGCCCGTGGAGGGGATCCGTTCGAGCCTGGCGAGAACGAGCCCCGACACCGTTGAATAGTCGCGGGGGGCCGGATCGAGCCGGAGCCCGAACACCTCGGCGAGGGCCTCGACCCCCGCTCCACCGTCGACAAGCCACGAACCGTCTCCCCGATCGACGAAGGGGGTTTCGCGGTCGCGGCGGTTTTCGGAGTGGATTTCGCCGACGAGCTCTTCGAGGACGTCCTCGAGCGTCACCATCCCCTCGGTGCCGCCGTATTCGTCGAGGACGATCGCGAGCTGGTTCTTCTCCTTTTGGAACATCTCGAGGAGGCGGTCGAGCGGCATCGTTTCGGGGACGAACAGCGCCTTGCGGAGGATCTTCCGCAGCTCGATCGGCCAGCCCATCCAGTTCTGCCGGAGCACGTCCTTGAGCGCTACGTAGCCGAGGATGTGGTCGAGCGAGCCGTCGTAGACGGGAAGTCGCGAATAGCCTGCCATGGCGATCGCCCCGAGCACCTCGCCGGGGGGCGTGGCGATGTCGAGGGCGTCGAGATCGATCCGCGGCCGCATGATGTCGCGCACGGACCGTTCCCCGAGCCGCAGCGCCTCGATCGCCACCGCCTGCTCCACCGGCTCGAGGATCCCCTCCGCCCGCCCCGCTTCGAGGAGGTGCTCGATGTCGTCCACCGACACCGTCGGGCCGTCCTGCTTGTGGGCGCCGAGGAAGAACAGCATCGCGGTCGTCGACCAGCTCATCATCCATACCAGCGGTGTCACCACCCTGGCGAAGAGATGCATCGCCGGGGCCACGGCCCGGGCGATCGCCTCGGCTCGGCGCAGCGCCAGCCGCTTCGGGACCAGTTCGCCGAGGAGGAGCGTGAAGAACGACAACAGCGCCACGAACAAGGTCAGGGCGATTGAACGGGCGGCGCCGGCCATGCCGGGGGGGAGAATCGAGCCCAACCATTCGGCGAGGTGGCTCACCAGCCTGTCACCGCCGTAGGCCGCCGCGAGCGTGCCGACGAGGGTGATCCCGATCTGGACGGTCGGGAGGAAACGGTCGGGGCTCGAGGCGAGATCGAGCGCCGTTCGGGCCGCCGCGTCGCCCGCATCCGCCATCTGCCGGAGCCGGCCGCGGCGGCTGGCGACGATCGCCATCTCGGCCCCCGAGAAGAAGCCGTTGGCGAGGATCAGGACGAGAACGAGGAGGCTTTCCCAGATCATCGGGACGGTCCGATCGGCGCGTCGCGGCGAATGACGGCGAGGTTGTCGCGATGGATGACCTCGTCGTAGGGGCAATACCCGAGGATTCCCGTGATCTGCTCCGTCTTCAGCCCCGCGATCTGCCGCAGGTCGTCGGCCGGATAGTTGGCGAGGCCGCGAGCGAACTCCCCGTCGGCAGCGACCAGCGAGACAACCTCACCAGCGGTGAAGGTCCCTTCGACCGCGCGGATGCCGGCAGCAAGGAGGCTGCGGCCCTGCGAAACCACCGCGCCGCGGGCGCCGTCGTCGACGATCAGCCGGCCGCGGGCATCGGCCGACCACCCCAGCCAGCGTTTCCACGCCGGCATCGCCGTTTCCCGAGCGACGAACAGGGTCCCGACGGTGTCGGCCGCGACGATCCGATCGAGAACGTCGTCGTCCCTTCCGGACGCGATGATGCAGTGTCCGCCGGCCTCCGTGGCAATCCTGGCTGCCTTGATCTTGCTCGCCATCCCCCCCTTTGAGAGGCCCCCGAGCGTGTCGCGGGCCAGCCCGTCGACGCCGGCATCGAGCTTCTCGACGGTGTCGATCTTCCGCGCCGCAGGATCGGACGGATGGCGGTCAAAAAGGCCGTCGACATCGGAGAGGAGGACGAGCAACGGCGCTCCCAGGAGGGTCGCCACGAGAGCCGCGAGCCGGTCGTTGTCGCCGAAACTCGTCCGCAGCTCCTCGACGCTCACGGTGTCGTTCTCGTTGATCACCGGAATCACGCCGTAGTCGAGGAGGGCGCGGAGGGTATTGCGAATGTTGAGGTAGCGGGCCCGGTCTTGGAGATCATCGGCAACGAGAAGGACCTGAGCCGCATGCCGGCCCCGGGAGCGAAAGACCCGTTCGTAGGCCTCGATGAGGCAGCTCTGACCGATCGCCGCGACCGCCTGGAGGTGGGCGAGCTCCTGGGGACGCGACGAAAGCCCCATCCGCCCCATGCCGGCGCCCACGGCCCCCGAGCTGACGAGCACGATGCTCCGGCCGGAGGCGAGGAGGGTGTCGAATTGTCGGCCGAGGGCCTCGATGCGGTTGTGGTCAAGGAGGCCATCGGCGCCGGTGAGCACGCGCGTGCCGACCTTGACGACGATGAGACGGGCGACGTTGGCGACGTCCTGGCGGAGCGGGTCGGGCATGGGGCTCGGGTGGTGGGGGCGGTGCCGTCACGGAGACAAGGGCATTCTACCAGCGGGAGAAAAACCGGCCCCAGTGGCTTTCCAGCCCCTTCCGCGACTTGCCTGGCGACGTTTTTGCCCCCCTGCCGCGGCGCTGTCGGTGACGATTGAGCGCTGCCGGTGCGGTGCGGTAGAGTTGTTTCGTGGCCGGTTCGGCGGGGCCACCGTTTCCGGTCCGGCGGCAGGGTTGCTGACGCGTGTTCGGAAGCCTCTCAGGGGCCTGCATGCAGGCGATATGGTGGGAGAACTCCATCACGAGTGCGGCCTGGCGGCGATCTACCACCTCCCGGGGGGCACGGCCAGCCCGCTCTGCCCGGTGCAGGGTCCCAACGACGTGGCCCGGCTCGTGCCCCGGATGCTCCTCGACATCCAGAATCGTGGCCAACTCTCGGCCGGAATGACGGCCTGGAATCCCGATCGCAACCAGCTTCTCGCCACCCACAAGGATGTCGGGAGCGTGAGCGAGGTGTTCGGGATGAGCCACCGGAGCGTCTATGACCGACTCATGGATCAGCACACCGGTCCGGCGGCGATCGGCCATGTCCGCTATGCGACTTGCGGGGCCGAGGATCGCGGCTACGCCCAGCCACTGGAGCGCCCCCACATCCAGAAGCGGAAGTGGTTCTCCTTCGGCTTCAATGGCCAACTGGCCAATTACCCCGAATTGCGGGCGGAGATCCTCGCTGATGGCGACAACCACCTCGCCCGCGACAACGATACCGAGGTGATCCTCCATGCCATCGGTCGGGAGCTCTCGGGGGACGCCATCCCGACTCCCGTCGAACTGCTCGCGGCGATCTCCCGGCGGTTTGACGGGGCCTGGAACATCGCGGTGATCGATGCCTGCGGGAGGATGATCGTGGCTCGTGATCCCCTCGGCATCCGCCCGATGGAGTACGCGATCGAGGGGCCGCTCGTGGCGGCTGCCAGCGAGAGCGTCGCCCTCCTGAATCTCGGCTTCGCCACCGAATCGATCCGCTCACTCGAGCCGGGCACGGCGCTGGTCGTCGATGCCTCGGGCCCGCGGATCGAACGCTTCGCCGAGAGCCCACGGCGGGCCCATTGCTTCTTCGAATGGGTCTATTTCGCCAACGTCGCCAGCACGATGGACGAGCGGAGCGTCTACCTCGTCCGCAAGCGCCTCGGCGAGGAGCTCGCCCGGCTGGAGACGGTGCCGATCGACTCCGACACCGTCGTCGTGCCGGTGCCCGACACGAGCAAGGCGGCCGCCGACGCGATGGCCTACCGCCTCTCGATTCCGTCGGTCGAGGGGCTGATCCGCAATCGCTACACCGGCCGCACGTTCATCGACGGGGCCGCGAGCCGGCGGCAGAAGGCGGAATCGAAGTACACGCCCCTCCGCGAGGTCTTGGAGGGGAAGCGGGTCATCCTCGTCGAGGATTCGATCGTCCGTAGCACGACGATGAAGGTGCTCTTGGGGAGGATGCGGTCGCTGGGTTTGGCCAAGGAAATCCACGTCCGCATCGCTTGCCCACCGATCGTGGCGCCGTGCTTCTACGGGATCGACATGTCGACGATCGGCGAGCTCTTCGCCCCGCCGTTCCTCCGCGAGGGTGTCCTGACGGAGGAGGCCCAAGCGGAGATGGCCAGCCGGCTCGGGGCCGACTCCCTCCGCTACCTCCCGATCGAATCGGTGGCCCGTTCGATCGGAATGCCCTCCGATGCGCTCTGCGAAGCCTGCCTCACCGGCCGCTATCCGACGCCGGCAGGGGAGAGGCTCTACCAGATCGCCCTCGGGCACGACCCCCGCAGCGGGGCCTCGAGAACCTACGAGACAGTTCGTTGACGGTCCGTGGAAATCGCATCCCTGGCCGAAGCCGCTGCGGGGCACGATGTCCACAGCCCACTCGCCGACGATCGACCGCTTCGGCTCACACGTCATCGGCCCGGGGCACGGAGGGCAGCGTGAGCCGCGTCACTTGTGGCGCCGCGTTGTTCCGCTCGAGGGCGGCCCGCCACACCGGCTCGCCGGCGAGCCTCGTCCGCCGCTCGAAGTGGGTGCGGTAGTCGAGGTCATGTTCGGCCTGACGCTGGGGCACGTCGGCTGGTGGGGCGAACAGACCGGTCGCGGCTGCGGCGGTCATGGCCTCGTGGAAATACTCCTCGACGTCGGTCCAGACATGGAGCAAGCCCCCCGGGACGAGGACCCGGCCGGCGTGGGCAAGAAAGGCGTCGGAGAGGACGCGGCGCTTGCGGTGACGGGCCTTCCACCACGGATCGGGGAAGTAGACGTGGATCGCGTCGAGACAGGCGTCTGGAAAGAGCTGCCGAACGAGGATGTTGCCATCGCCGGCAACGATTCGGGCGTTGGCAGCGCCCTGCCGGGCGAGTCGGCCGGCGGTCATCTTCGCGTAGCCGTGGCTGATCTCGACTCCCAGAAAGCACCGGCTCGGGGCGACGGTGGCGGCGGTGGTGAGAAACAGTCCCTTGCCGCTCCCCACCTCGAGTTCGACCGGCGTGCCGGGGCGACAGTCTGGAAAGAGCTCGCGGGGATCCAGCGGCGCGGTCCGGAAGTCGGTCCCCTCCCGGAAGACAGGATCCTCGGTGAGGACGAGGAAGTGGGTGGAGAGGTCGAGTTCGGGGGAGGGCTTCTTCGGGGCACGCCGCGGCATGGTTCAGCCGCCCACCGCGGACCCGTTGCCCGCCGTTGACGAAATGGAATTGGCCGGGAGCGGCACCCCCTTGATAATCCCGTCGACGACGATGCTTTCGCGCACGATTCCCTGAAAACGACAGACGATCATCGCCTTCGGGCGGACGCGGATTCGCTCCACCGCGATCACCAGCCGGTCCCCGGGAAAAACCGGTTCACGGAACCGCACGTCCTCCATGCCCCCGAAGCCCATTACGTAGGAGTCGAGGTGGAGGAGGTTGAACTTCTGGGTGACGTAGCTGGAGATTTGGGCGGCCGCCTCGCACATGATCACGCCCGGCATCACCGGCATCGAAGGGAAGTGACCACGGACCCAAAACTCGTCATGGGTGACGTCCTTGTACCCGACGCACAACGCCCGGACGGCATCTTCGTGGACGATGGCCGTGAGTTGCTCCATCTCGAACCGCTGCTTGTTCCAGCGACGGATCTCGTGGATGTCGGCCAAGACATTGCCGAGGTCGTACTCGGTCGGATCGATGATGTAGTCACGCGGCGGCACGATGCGGGCTCCACCAGGAAAACTTGGAGGCAGGGAGGGCTTTTAGGTGCGGATGTGCTTCCGCTTCGCCTTGCGGGCCTTGCTGTTGGCCGGACGGGCGCCGTGGTTGGCTTTTTTAAGGGTGCGATGGGGTTTGGTCATCGGGGAAAACTCCTTGAGCTGGACGAAAACGGTCGACCGGGGCGCGCTTGCTGCCCATGGCGAGCCAAAGGTTTTACCACGCGGTCGGGGGCGGTGCCATCCGGGTGATTCCCTCCGGCATTGAGCGGCGAAGCGGCGATTCAGCGCCCTTCATCGGCCCGCTGGCG
>Ga0194055_10003289_pt1 | contig 12468 bp, 9 predicted proteins | sample SepL449m_MetaG_FD_155482 | JGI IMG/M metagenome (GOLD analysis project Ga0194055, IMG submission 155482) | Anoxic zone freshwater microbial communities from boreal shield lake in IISD Experimental Lakes Area, Ontario, Canada - Sep2016-L442-9m | ecosystem: Environmental > Aquatic > Freshwater >... | reverse complement strand
GATGGCTGGCAGGATGCTCCCGGTCGCCAGCACGAGCCCACCGAGGACGAGTCCCATCACGAACGTCTGGGGCATCCGCTCGGGCAGCAGGTGAAAGGCCGCGAAGGCGGCTGCCTGGGCGACGACAGCCACGGCGGCGCGTCGTCTCGTGGGCCGCGATCCGACGAAGGCCGACAGTGCCCAGCCGCGAAAGAAGAGCTCTTCGCAGACTGCGGGCATCACCGCGAGGGCCAGCACGGTGGCCCAGGTTGGGCCGCGTTGGATCAGTTCGATGATCTGGTCGGCGAATCGCCGGGCATCGGGAGAAACCTCGCCTCGCCAGGCGGCGAGCGCCACGGCGGCGCCGACGACGAACAGCCCGCCACCAAGGAGAGCGGCCCCGGCGAGTGCGGCTCCCGCCCGAGGCCATGAGCCGCCGGGCAGGCGGATCGCAAACGTGTGGCGGGCATCGACCCGCTGCCACCAGGCGACTGCCAGGAGCGGCAGGAGCACGGCCACGGCCTGCTGGACGATCAGCGCCGGAACGAACTCGCCGGGCGCGAGTCCCTGGGCGTACCAGAGCGCCGCGAGTCCCAAGACCACGGCGCCACACCCCTGCCAGACGGTCGGCATGACGCGGTGGGGCGGCCGCCGGAATCCCCGCGTCGCCTCCTCGGGGCCTCGGAAGAGGATCTCCTCGTTGGCCACGATCTGCGCCGTGACGGCGAGCAGGAGCCAGGTGAGCGCGACCGACGAGACGACGGAGATCGCGAGGGCGACGGGAAGTTCCAGGGTGAACTGCGGGGCTGCACCGTCCACGGTTTGGCTACCGTGGCCCCAGCCTCCGAAGGTGGAGAGCATCGATTTCGCCACCGCGACGTGGCCGGCGAAGGGCACGGCCGGCAGCCAGAGGCGGCCCTCCACGCCCGGAACCAGGGCCACACCCGCGAGCGCGGCGATCAGCATGACCACGGGGGTGAGCGTGTTTTGGGCCTCCTTGGCGCTCTTGGCCGCCGCCGTGACCGTCAGACACAGGGCCGACGCGACCGCGGCCAGACCCGCATAGGCGATGAGCGTGAGCAGCCCGCAGGCGGCGAGGTCGCCCGCCCGTAGACCAGACGCAAATCCACCGGGGAGGAAGCGGCCGAGCACCGTCGAGGTCAGCACGATCGAAATCGCGTTGGCTGCGAGCGTGGCGAGGGTCACCGCGAACACCGCCAGGAACTTTCCCGTTACGACGTCGAACATCGGGCATGGGGCGATGAGCAGTGTCTCGATTGTGCCCCGTTCCTTCTCGCCGGCGATCGCGTCGATCGCCGGGTAGAAGGCCCCGGTCGCGGTCAGCAGGGCGAGGAGCACGAGCACTGCCGCCGTGACCGCCGGCAGGATGTCGCGGACGGCTGCCGCCGAGCCTTGCGGCACGTCGCCGGTGAAGTTGACCCGCAGCGGCTCCATCAGGCTCGCGGGCAGGCCGGCGCGGTGCAGACGGGTAAGGCGGGCCTCGTCGGCGAGGCCCCGCATCACGGCGAGCACGTTCTCCTTCACCCGGCGATCGGGTGGCCGGACGTTCGAGAGCCGTACTTCGAGCGGCAGCGTGCCGGCGCCGTCGAGTTTCGACAGGCTGCCACTGGGCACGTCGATCCACGCATCGGCGGCCCCCTCGTCAATCAGCGATTGGGCTGACTGCGGATCGACCACCCGCGCGGTGATGGTCTCAGGCCAGCCCTCGGGCCTTCCCTCCTCGCGTTCGGCCAGCATGCCGATCCGAATCGCGAGCGGCTCTGCATTGGTGCCGGAGAAGACGAAGTCGAGCCTTTGCGACTCGGCCCGACGGTCGAGTTCGAAGATTGCCGTCCGGATGCCCAGCGTGCTGGAGAGCGCCAGGAGCGGATACATCGCCATCGGCATCACGAGCGTGATGAACAGCGCCCGCCGGTCGCGGATGAACTCGAGCAGATCGCGGCGGGCGATCGCCAGCCGGGCAGGCCACCCGCCGGTTGGATGCGGTGATCTCACGCGGCACCTCCGCCGATCGTGGCGAAGAAGGCTTCCTCGAGACCACCAGGCCGCCCGGCGACGAGTTCCGCCCGGCTGCCTGCGGCGACGATCCGGCCGGCATCGATGATCACGAACCGGTCGCAGCGATGCTCGATCTCATGCAGGCGGTGGGTTGAGACGAGGATCGTGCGGCCTTCGGCCCGCAGGCTCTGCAGCATGGCGAACAGGTCGCGGGCACCGACCACGTCGAGGGTGCTGGTCGGCTCGTCGAGGACGAGTGCCGGTGGGTCGTGGACGAGCGCCCGCGCCAGCGAGACCCTCTGCCGCTGGCCTGACGAGAGGCGGCCGCAGGGCCGGTCGAGAAAGCCCACAAGATCGAGCGATGCGGTGAGGGAGGCGATCCGGTCGGCGAGGAGTCGTCGGTCGATGCCATGCAGGCGGCCGAACGAATCGAGAACCTCCCGCGGCGAGAGCCGGTCGGGAACGCCGGTCGTCGCCGACACGTAGCCAAGGCTGCGGCGGACGCCAATGGGGTCGGTGCGGACGTCATAGCCCGCGACCCGCGCCATTCCCGACGTCGGCGCCAGAAGTGTCGCCACGATCCTCATCGTGGTGGTCTTGCCGGCGCCGTTTCCGCCAAGCAGGCCGACCATCTCGCCGTCGGCCACGTGGAACGACACGCCGTCGACGGCCCGCACGGTCTTCCCGCCGCCCGCGCGGTATTCCTTGACGAGATCGCGAACCTCGATCATCGGCGGCCTCGCGCCGCCCGCGGGTGGATCACTGCTCCATGACCTCGGCTTCCTTCGTCCTCGCGAGGTCGCCGACGCTGCCCTCGTATTTCTTCGTCAGTTCCTGAACATCCTCCTTGCAGCGGTCGCAATCGTCCTCCGTGAGATCGCCGTCGCCCTTCTCGGTGTCGGCCGCCTTGTTGGCATCGCGGCGGACGCTGCGGATCGCGACCTTCGCTTCCTCGGCAAGGTCGCGGATCCGGGCTGACATCTTCTTGCGGACGTCGGCCGAGAGGGGAGGGATCACGATCCGGATCAGGCGACCGTCGCTCTGGGGGTTGAGGCCCAGGTCGCTCGCCTGGATGGCCTTCTCGATGTCCTTGATTGTGGTGGGATCGAAGGGCCGGACAACGATCTGGTTGGGCTCGGGGGCACCGACGCTCGCCAGCGCCTTGATCGGCGTGGGGGACCCGTAGACTTCGACGCGGAGGGTGTCGACGAGGCCGGGGTTGGCCCGGCCGGTGCGGATGCCGGTGAGGGCGTGGCGAAACACGTCGACCGCCTTCTCCATGCGTTCTTCGGCGTCGAGCAGAATGTCGTCGAGCGGCATCAGCGGAGCTCCTGGGTTCGCGGATGATCGGAGTATACGCGGTTCGTATACGGCTCACACTTGAGTCGGCTGCCCACGTAGGTGCAGGTTGTCAACCTGCACTAGCATCCCGCGGCGGCTCGGGGCTGCCAATGCCCCATCGCCGGACGTTCGCGTCGGGCATCCTGCCCAACGCTCACTCCATGTCCGCTGCGCTTCGCCGGGCACCGATCCGCCGCAGGCGGATTGGTCGTGGCTACGCTTGCTCCCATAGCCCGGCTCCTGGGGCACTGGCAGCCCCTCGCTGAGGCCTCTCCCAGTAGCATAGGTTTTCAACCTGTGTGTCTCCCCAGTCCTCGATGGCCTCGGGCTGCCACGCTCTGGCTTCCGGTGTGCGCCGCTACCGCCGCTGGCCGACGATCGTGCCGAGCTTCTCGCCCGCCACGGCCCGCTCGATCATGCCCTCGCGGCGGTAGTTGAATACCAAAATCGGCATCCCGTGATCCATGCACTGCGAGATGGCGGTGCCGTCCATGACCCGCAGGTTCTGCTGGATTACCTGCTGGTACGTGAGCTCGTTGTAGAGGACGGCGTGGGGATTCTTCTCGGGGTCGTCGGAGTAGACGCCGTCAACCCGCGTGGCCTTCATGAGGATGTCGGCACCGAGTTCGAGGGCCCGCTGGGCGGCGGCGGTATCGGTGGTCACGAAGGGGCTGCCGGTGCCCGCCGCGAGGATCACGATTCGCCCCTTCTCGAGGTGTCGTCGGGCGCGGCGGCGGATGTAGGGCTCGGCCACGCCGTCCATGCGGATGGCGGTCATCAGCCGCGTCTGGGCACCGAGGCTCTCGAGCGCATCCTGAAGGGCCAGACCGTTGATCACCGTGGCGAGCATGCCCATATAGTGGGCCGTGGCCTCCTGGATCGCCGTGTTACCCGCCGTGAACGAGCCACCGCGGAGGATGTTGCCGCCGCCGATGACGATGGCAAGCTGGGTGCCCTTCGATGCTGCCTGCACCGTCTGGCGAGCGATGTGGACGACCTCGTCCATCGAGATGCCCCGCTCCCCCTGCCGGACGAAGCTTTCGCCGGAGAGTTTCAGGAGCACGCGGCGGTAGGGAACGGAATCCATAATTGACCTGTCCTCCGATGATCGCCCCGTCTTCGTACCGGGTGGCGAACGCTCAGCGGCCGTAGGCCCGCTGCAGCGGGCGGAAGTGATGCCGCTCCGAACCGGTCAGCCACCCAACTTCCAGTTCTCCACCGACTTCACCTCGAGGCCCGCCGCCTTCGCCAACTGGCCGACGGTTTGCTTGTCGTCCTTCACGAACGGCTGCTCGAGGAGCACGCACTGGCTGAAGAAGTTCCGCAGCCGGCCCTCGATCATCTTGGCGATGATGTTCTCGGGCTTGCCCTCCTTGCGGGCCGCCTCTGACAGGATCTCCCGTTCCTTGTCGACGATCGCCGGATCGAGATCCTCCTTGCGGATCGCCTGGGGAGCGAGGGCCACGACGTGCATGGCAATGTCCTTGGCCACTTCGGCCGCCTGGGGGCCTGAGACATTGCCCGTGATCTCGATCAGCGCGGCCTTCGAGCCGTCATGGTGGGCATAGCCGCCGCAGGCACCGTCGATCCGCTTGATGCGCGACAGTTCGAACACCTCGCGCATGCGGTTGAAGAGCTCGTCCTTCAGTTCGCCGAGCGTGTGCGCGGGGTTGGACGTGCTCTTCTGTGCGAGCAGGTCGTCCGGGGTGGCGGCACCCGGCCCGAGGGCGAGAGTCTTGGCGATGTCGTTGGCCAGATCCTTGAAATCCTGGCTGCCGGCCACGGGCGGACTCTCGCACTTGAACTCAATGATGGTGCCCACGCCCTTGGCGGGATCGGAATACACGGCAAGACGGCCGCAGGAGGTCTCGCGGTCGGCCCGCATCGACTGGGTCTTGATGCCCTGTTTCCGCAGCCATTCAACGGCCTCATCGGTGTTGCCGCCGCATTCCTGAAGCGCCTTCTTGCACTCCATCATCGGCAGGCCGGTCTTCTCTCTCAGAGCCATCACGGCGGCGGCGGTGATCTCAGCCATCGAAGAATCTCCTGAACGAGGCTCGGAAACGAAAGATGTTGCTACCACGGGCGTCCGCCACTGCCGGCGGGCCGCACGCTGGGGGTCGATAGGTCGAAACCGATCGGCAGCCAGGGAGGATCGAAGGCTGGTCAGGCCTTGGGCTTCTGCGGGACCGACCGCTTGGCAACCATCGGCCTGGCCTTGGGCTTCGGCTTGCCCTCGACCTCGCCCTCTGCGCCCTCGGCCGAGACCTGGGCCTCGGTCGCGGAATGCGACTTGCCCTCGAGGATCGCGTCAGCCAGTCGGGCCGCGACCAACTCGATCGAACGGATCGAGTCGTCGTTGCCCGGGATCGGCAGGTCGACCATGTCGGGATCGCAGTCGGTGTCGATCAGCGAAACGGTGGTGATGCCCATCTTCCGGGCCTCGTTCACCGCGTTCTTCTCCTTCTTCGGATCGAACACGACGAGGCACTCGGGGAGGCGGGACAGGGTGCGGATGCCGCCCAGGTTGCGAAGCATCTTGCGGTGCTCGCGGCGGAGCGACGATTGCATCTTCTTCGAGTAGGACCCGAACGCGTCCGACGGAATCAGCGTCTCGAGTTCCTCGAGCCGGGCCAGCCGGTTGCGGATGGTACGGAAGTTGGTGAGCGTGCCGCCAAGCCAGCGGTCGCTGACGTAGGGCATGCCGCAGCGGGCTGCCTCGCGGGCCACAGCCTCGGCTCCCTGCCGCTTCGTGCCCACGAAGAGAATCAGGCTGCCGGTCGACGACACCTGCTTGAGGTACTTCTTGGCACGGAGGAGCCCGCGGATCGTTTCGCGGACGTCGATGATGTGGATGAGGTTCCGACGGCCGTGGATGTAGGGCCGCATCTTCGGGTTCCATCGGCTGGCACGGTGGCCGAAGTGGACGCCGGCTTCAATCAGTTCCTGGGCCAAGACGTTCGACACGCTACACGCTCGCTGGGGTCGCGGGGACGAAAACAGGGGATAGGGCCGCACGGTGCGGAGCACCGCAAACTATCGGCTTTTTTCGGGCCATGTCAACGTGCCTCGGTGGGCAGCGGCCGACAGGGGGGGGCGGGGGCCCTGTCAGGCCCCTGCGGACGGGCCAAGGCTTGAATGCCTGGGTTTAGGCTTACTAGACTCCGCCCTGCCCCGCAGCGACGGCCCGTCCGCCGACCCGCCTGCCCGTCCCGGTCCGGAATCCGTTGCGAGCCCCCCCATGCGTCACGTCCTTTCCGCCACCGTTCAGAACGTGCCCGGTGTGCTTGCCCACGTGTCGGGCATGCTGGCCTCGCGGGGCTACAACATCGACAGCCTCGCCGTTGGCGAGACCGAAGATCCGCGTTTCTCGCGGATGACGTTCGTGCTCCGCGGCGACGATCGCGTTCTCGATCAGGTTCGCCGACAACTCGAGAAGATCGTCACGGTCGTCCGGGTCGATGACATCAGCAGCCGCAACTACGTGGAGCGGGATTTGATGCTCATCAAGATCGCGGCCGTGCCAGGCCCCGACCGCACCGAGGTCAAGGAACTCGCCGAGATCTTCCGCGGCCGGATCGTCGACATTGCCGCCGACAGCGTGATCGTCGAGATCTCAGGCACCGAAAAGAAACTCGAGGGCTTCATCGAACTGATGCGACCCAAGGGCATTTTGGAACTCGTCCGCACCGGCCGGATCGCCATGGTGCGGGGAAGCTCTCCGACCCGCGAACTCACCGAGGCCGCCGACGGCGTCCGCGCCGCCGATGCGGCCCCGGGCGAGTCGCTCGCCTGACAACCATCCTGCACAACGAATCCACGTTCCTCGTCCACGCACCCGTTCGAATCACCACCCCCGGAGCGATCCCTTGGCCGCCACGATCTACTACGACGCCGATGCAGACCTCAAGGCCCTCGAAGGCAAGACCATCGCCATCATCGGCTATGGCTCTCAGGGCCACGCCCAGGCGCAGAACCTCCGCGACAGCGGCCTGAAGGTGGTCGTTGCCCAGCGTCCGGGCGGCCCCAACTACGACCTTGCCAAGAAGCACGGCTTCGAACCGATGAGCGTCGAGGATGCCGTCAAGCAGGCCGACCTGATCAACATCCTCCTGCCAGACGAACTCCAGGGCGATGTCTACAAGACCTCGATCAAGCCCAACCTCAAGAAGGGCGCCGTGCTGATGGCCAGCCACGGCTTCAACTTCCACTTCGGCCAGGTCGAGCCGCCAGCGGGCCACGACATCATGCTTGTCGCCCCCAAGGGCCCCGGTCATCTGGTTCGCAGCGAGTACGTGAAGGGCGGCGGCGTGCCCTGCCTGATCGCGCTCGGCCCCGGCGCCAGCCCTGAGACGAAGAAGATGGGCCTCGCCTATGCCAAGGGCGTCGGCGGCACGCGTGGCGGCGTGATCGAGACCACGATCGCGGAGGAGACGGAAACCGATCTCTTCGGTGAGCAGGCCGTGCTCTGTGGCGGCGTCTCAGAACTGATCAAGGCGGGCTTCGACACGCTCGTCGAGGCGGGCTACCAGCCGGAGATGGCCTACTTCGAGTGCCTCCACGAGATGAAGCTGATCGTGGATCTCTTCTATCAGGGTGGCCTGGAGTACATGCGGTACAGCGTGTCGAACACGGCCGAGTACGGCGACTACACCCGCGGCAAGCGGATCATCACCGAAGAGACCCGCAAGGAAATGAAGAAGATCCTCGAGGAGATCCGTTCAGGCGAGTTCGCCCGCGATTGGATCCTCGAGAACCGTGGCGGCGCCGCGATGTTCAAGAGCACGCGTCGTCGTGAGCGGGAGCACAAGCTCACGGAGACCGGCCGTGGGCTCCGAAAGATGATGAAGTGGATCGAGTCCAAGGAAGTGTGAGCCACGCCATGACGCCCGAGGAATACGAGGCCCGCAGCCTCTACGAGCAACTCCAGCCCGGTGACGCGGTGGAGGTGATTCACGGCGTGCAGGTCGGGTCGTCCGCCAACTGGACGACGAAGACCACGGGCAAGGTGCTCCGCCGGGAGCGGCGGCGGCATGGGCTGCACTTCCGCCGCAATGCCGATGACAAGGTCTACAGCGACGTCCTGATCCTCGCCCGCGACGACGGCGAACTGACGACGGTGACCATCGACGAGTTCACCCGCCTGCGTCGCCTTTAGAACGCGTTCGGCAGCCCGCTGTCAGCGGTCGGCATCGAGAAGTTGTTTGGCCTCCCTGACCTGCTCGGCGCATCCCGGATCGTCGGCGAAGGTGTCTTCGACTTGCTCGAGCAAGGCATGACGCTGGACGCGCGCAATGACTTGCTCTGTGGCATGGGTCGTTGGGTCGTCGACGTGTTTCCGGAGTTCAGCGGCTTGCCGGAGCATCGCGGCTGCTTTCGTGGTGTTCGCGAGTGCCTCACCTCGTGCTTCGGCGAGTTCGTTATCGATCAGTTTGAGCTGCCGGCGCGCCAACTCATGCCACGCGGCTGGATCCGGGTTTTCGGTGACGTCGCAGGGTGACGCATTCGCGGGTGGCCCACTGTTGCCGGGTGCCGCGATGAGGCCACGGAATTCCTCAGAAGCGGCTTCGAGATCTTTTTGCACAAGCCAGAGCCGGAGGCCCTCCAGGTATGAGTCCCGAAGCTTGTCTACCGCGTTGGGTTTTCCTGGGAGCCCGAACTTGAGTTTCAGGATACTGCGACGCGTCTTCTTCTGAAGCCGATCGAGACCGATCTCGCGGCCGATCTGACGAAGGCCGACGACGCGTGGGTCGTCCGGGAAGCGAGCCAGAAAGCTCTCGATCTTGTCGCAGGGAGGATACTCGAGCCTGTTCTCGTTGGGGTCCCGGGCAATCTGGATGATCCGAGCGTGTACGGCGTCGGCACTTGGAAAGAACACCTGCTTTCCGACGAACCATCCCCCGGCGAGGACCAAGGCGATGATGGCCAAGGCCATCGCTGTCATCAGCCAGGATCTTGGCCAGTGTGCACGAGATTTTCGTTCATGCTCGATCCAGGCAGCGCGGGCATCTTCTTCGCGTGTGGTGAAGGTGGATGGGCCACCTCGTGACGAGGCATGCGTGGCCTTGGCGGTGTGACTGCTGGATTGGGCGGTGTTGCCCGCCGTATCGGTCACGATGGTGGTCGGCAGTCCGTCAGGGACTTCGGGCATCGCGGAGGAAGGCGCAAACGGTTCGCTGGGCTTCGATGCCGCAGACGCTACGTCGGCCAGCATCCGCGCCACGATGGTCGCATTATTCGGCCGTCGGCCCGGTGACTTCTCCAGCAATCGTTCGATGAGGTCTGCAAGTGGCTTCGGAACGTCGTGCACGAGCGTGGTGATTCTCGGCGGCTCGCGCGAGCGCTGCGACTCGAGCACGTCTGCGACGGCTCCTTGGAACGGAGGTTTGCCAGCAAGCATGGCAAACATGACGAGTCCGAGGCTGTAGAGGTCGCCGCGGCGATCGACGTGCTGGCTCGCCGCCTGCTCTGGGGCCATGTACTCCGGGGTTCCAACAACGCTGCCAGACCGCGTCAGGCCCGTTTCGCCGAAGAGTTTTGCGATTCCGAAGTCGGCGAGCTTGACGTGAAATCCGCCTCCTGCAGCCGGTGGGAAAATCAGATTGGCAGGCTTGAGATCGCGATGCACCACCCCCAGGTCGTGCGCCGATTTGAGAGCGCGGACGATCTCCTGCGAGATGCTTACGGTGTCCCGCCACGCGAATCGCTTTCCCGAGCGAAGCAGCGCCTCGAGCGTCAGCCCCGGCACATAATCCATGACGAAGAACGGCAGGCCTTCCTCCTCGCCCCAGGCGAGCATCGGCACGATGCACGGATGCCGGAGCCTCTTGAGCGCGTCGATCTCCGACTGGAATCGCCGACGAATCGTGTCGTCATTCGCGAGGTGGAGAGGCAGCGTTTTGATGGCGACCGTTCGCCCGGTGGCCGGATCGGTCGCCTCATAGACCGTCCCCATACCGCCTTGCCCGATCAACCGGACGACGCGATACGGACCGAACGTGGAAGGGTGCACGGTATGGATCCCGGACGGGCGGGAATCTCCACCTTGGTCCTGAAGCGATTATGCTAAATGAGGTGAATCCGCACGCCAAGCCGTGGCATGAGCGATTCTGCGACCGCGCCATGAGTCCTGGCAGCCGGAAAGAGGGGGCATTCGATGGGCGACGACGACGACCATGGCGGTCATCCACCTCCCGAGATGGAGGATCGCAGTGACTCCGGTTGGCGGCCGGCAGCCGCTGCGACGTACTCGAAGGAGGACGCGCAGGACTTTCGCCCCATTCTCCGCCCCGCCGTACCGGTGGTGACCGTGCTGGATGACGGCTCGCAGCTCGGGGAGGCGGTGCGATTACGAGGCGACACCGTCACGATCGGCCGTACCTCAGGAGACCTGGTTCTTCCCAATGATCAGGCGATCTCGGGGATGCACGCAGAGATTCTACGGCGACCATGGAAGGGAAGCTTTCAGTGGACGCTTCGCGATCTACGCAGCGTCAACGGCACCTTTGTCCGCGCCGCGCGGGCAGTCTTCCACGAGGAGGCGATCGTGATTCTCGGCTCCCGCCGCTTTCGCCTGCGAAACCCGCTCCTGGCTCGCCGCGGAGCCTCTCCTTCGTCGGCCACCCTGTTCGACTCCGCGGCACTCCCGTCGACGGTCTGGCCCGTTCTCGTGGAAGCCACGCAACGTGGGCAAGGCATCGAGGTGCCGCTGCGGAGCGACTCGGTGTCGATCGGCCGTACCGGCGGAGGTGCCGATCTCGAACTCGATGATCCATTGGTCGCCAATCGTCATGCGCAGCTCGAGCGGCAGCGTGATGGGACGTGGCTGATCGTGGCAGAGACCACCCGCAACGGCGTCTGGGTGTCGATCACCGAAGTGACACTGAAGCCGTACTGCCACTTCCGGTGCGGCGAGCAACTCTTCCGGTTTGAAATCCCCTGACCGGCTCGCCTCAGGCCACGCGGGCGATCACGCAGGTGAGATACTCGCCCTCGAGACAGCTGGCGTTCACCGGGTGGTCGGCGGCGGCCCCACGGCTCTCGAGGATCTGGATCAAGCGGCCGGATCGCTGGGCGACGCCGGACAGCATCTGGTGGAAGTCGTCGCGGGTCACGGAACCGGAGCAGGAGCACGTCACGAGGATGCCACCGGGCTCCAAGAGGCCGACGGCCACGCGATTGATGCGATGGTAGGCCCGCAGGGCGTCGTCGACCGTCGCCCGGCTGCGGGCGAACTTGGGCGGATCGAGCACAATCATCCCAAACCGCTCACCCGCCGCCGCCAGCGAATCGAGCTTCTCGAAGGCATCGACCGCCTCGACGGTGACGTTGGCAGCGCCATTCAGGTCGGCGTTGGCCCGCGCCAGGGCCGCCGCCTTCCCGCTCGTGTCGACCGCCAGCACGCTCCGCGCGCCACCCGACGCGGCGCAGGCCACGGCGAAGCCGCCCGAGTAGCAGAACATGTCGAGCACGCGTCGACCGCGGGCATGGCGGGCGGCCGCCTGGCGGTTGTCTCGTTGGTCGAGGTAGTAGCCCGTCTTCTGCCCTTCGGCGAGGTCGACGCCGAACTTCAGGCCGTGCTCGTGCACGAAGATCGGGCCCGCGGGGGCCGTGCCGCGGATCACCCGGTCGGGCATCGCGAGGCCCTCGAGCTTCGCCAGCCCACGTTCCGCGCCCCGCAGCAGAATTCCCTTCGGCGCCAGCGCCGCGGCCAGGGCGTCGCAGATCGTTTCCAGCCGGGTCGCGATCGCCAGCGCGGTCACCTGCACGGCGAGATAGTCGCCGTAGCGATCGACGATCAGGCCGGAGAGGTCATCGCCCTCGCTGTTCACCAGGCGGGCCGCACCGGCGGGGTCATCGAGGCCAAGGTGGCGACGCAGGGCTATCGCCGAGGTGAGCCGTCCAATCCAGAAGGCGTCATCGAGCTTCGTCACCGCATCGAACGCATAGAGGCGGACGCGGATCCGGCTCTGCGAGTTCCAGAGGCCGCGGCCCACGAAGTGCCCGTCGTGGGTGGCCAGATCGACCACGTCGCCGTCGGCCGGGCTGCCTTCGACCTTCGCGACGGCGGAGTCGAGCACCCAGGGATGGCGGCCAAAGAACGGCCGGGCCCGTTTGGGCTTGAGCACC
>Ga0194055_10003288_pt1 | contig 12469 bp, 13 predicted proteins | sample SepL449m_MetaG_FD_155482 | JGI IMG/M metagenome (GOLD analysis project Ga0194055, IMG submission 155482) | Anoxic zone freshwater microbial communities from boreal shield lake in IISD Experimental Lakes Area, Ontario, Canada - Sep2016-L442-9m | ecosystem: Environmental > Aquatic > Freshwater >... | reverse complement strand
CTGCGCTCGGGCTTCGTCGGAAATAACTCGTTGAAGATCACGCACTATCGCTGGGAAGGGAGCCGGACCAACGGCAGATCCGATTATGTAATGACTTGTAGCAACCGATCCAACCCAGTCGCGGATTGCTTCGCTAACCGCCTCCTTCAGGGTTCCAGTTCCGGACGTGACAGGGGCAACCGTCGCTCCAAGCAAGCGCATCCGTTCAACATTGGGCCTCTGCCTACGCATGTCTTCGGCTCCCATGTAGACGACGCACTCAAGCCCAAGTCGAGCGCAGGCAACTGCGGTGGCGACACCGTGCTGCCCGGCGCCTGTTTCGGCGATGATTCGCTGCTTACCCATCCGGCGAGCAAGCAATGCCTGCCCAAGCGCGTTGTTGATTTTATGTGCTCCCGTGTGGAGTAGATCTTCGCGCTTCAGCCAAAGCTCGCCACCGGTCACCGCGGAAATTCGCTCCGCAAAATAGAGAGGAGTCGGTCTCCCTGCAAAATCGCGAAGCAGGACGTTCAGCTCGCTCCTGTACTCCGCATCATCAAGGGCGACTGCCCACGCCAGCTCTAGCTCAACCAACGCGGGCATCAACGTTTCTGGCACATATCGCCCACCAAATGGGCCAAAGCGATGCTCTATGACGCTCATACCGGGCTCTCCTCCAGACTTGGACCTCGGGCTGCCAGGGCAAAGTCTTCCATCAGCCGGTGATCTTTGACTCCTGGAGATAACTCAACCCCAGAGGCGACATCAACCGCAAACGGATGGGCCTGATCGACAGCTTCAGCGACGTTGTAAGGTGTCAGACCCCCAGCGAGAATCACGGGAATCGACCCGCGATGCCCAGCTGCAAGTTCCCAAGGGAAGCTTTCGCCAGTTCCACCTCGTGAACCGGGCACATGTGCGTCCAACAGGTGATAGTTCGTTCGGAACACCCTCAGACCGAGCACATCAGCAGATGACCTGACTCGAGCGGCTTTGATCACCTCACAACCAGTCCGTCGGGCTATCTCATCGCAGTAGGACGGACCTTCGTCACCGTGGAGTTGGACAATCGTCAGGTTGGCGTCCTCGGCGATCCTGCCGACCATCGCCAGAGGCGCGTTGCAGAAGACGCCGACGCTCTCACACTGTCGACGGACAGCCGCGCTTATTTCAGCCGCGACATCGACCGGACAGTTGCGTGGCGACTGCTCATAGAAAACCATTCCTACCGCCCAGGCCCCGAGGTCTAAGGCATGCTGCGCATCCTCAGGACGAGTCATCCCGCAGAACTTGATCTTGACTGGGTTTAGGGCCACTACCGGATCGTAGTGGCCCGAGGACCTAATTACCCGTGTGCAGGCCGCGGCGCCAGCTTAACCTTGGCCTTAATCGTCTTGTCGCCACGCTTGACAGTGATCTCAATCACGCTGCCAGGCTTCTCGCCACCAATTGCAGCCTGAAGGTCTTCCGCAGTGCGAATCTCGCGACCGTTGGCCGAAATAATGATGTCTCCCCCGGTGGTAATCGGCTGACCAGAGAGCTTCTGCTGCTTGGTTCCAGCAAGCAGTCCTGACTTGGCGGCCGGACTATTCGGGGTAATCCTCTGAATAAGAGCGCCGGAATCAACAGGCAGCTTAAGTGCCGCCATCGAGCTATCAACGGACGCAACCTCTACTCCCAACCACCCACGCTCGACACTCTGACCATGCTCAAGCTGAGGAAGAATCTTGCGAGCCGTATCGATTGGTACCGCGAATCCAATTCCAACATTTCCGGATGAACCGCCACCGGTCTCAATCTGACTGTTGACTCCAATCACCTGACCAGCGCTATTCAGCAGTGGGCCACCGCTGTTGCCGGGATTGATGGCAGCATCGGTCTGAATCACGTCATTGATTGTGAAACCGTTCGGTGCCTTGAGATTGCGCTGAAGAGCGCTAACAACTCCGGTCGTCAGCGTGCGGTCAAGACCGAACGGGTTACCGATTGCGAGTACCGGGTCACCTACCTGACTATCACTCGATTGCCCAAGCGTAAGTGGATGCAGGTTGGCTCCTTTGGGGTCAACCTTAAGCAGCGCTAGATCTGTTGAAGCATCGCGGCCAAGAACTTGAGCGGCAACTGACTTCTTGTCGTCGAAGGTGACGTTGATGGCAGATGCGCCGTCAACAACGTGGAAGTTGGTAAGGATGTAGCCCTTGTCCGAGATTACGAAGCCTGAACCGGTCGCAACGCCGGACTGATCGCCACCGAAGCCAAACGGGTCAGACTGGGTTCGAGTGACTGTGGCCTTGATAAAAACGACTCCAGGAGCATCGCGGCGGTAAATCTCACGAGCACTAAGCACTTGGTCCTGTGCAACTGAGATTGTCTTTCCGTTGATTGCTGACTGACTGGCAATAACAGTCGTAGTTGATGATCCAACTCCGCTAACGCCAATTACGCCAGCGACGATTGATCCACCGACTACTCCTGCCCCAAACATTGCTGCGATTGTCTTATTCATAGAAGTGATGATGGTGGCTGAATCTCAAGATCAGTTAAGTCCGGTCAACAGTCGCCGCGCAGCAGCCTCGAGGTCGTCTGAACGCATCAATGCCTCCCCCACCAGAACAGCGTCTACGCCGACCGATTCGAGCTCCTCAACCTGATCACGAGTACTAAACCCTGATTCACCAACGACTGTCTTGCCTGCCGGCACATCCTTGATCAGTTCGAAGGTCCGGGAGATGTCAACCGTGAAGTCTCCAAGATCGCGGCTATTAATTCCGATCAGCTCCGCGCCACATCTGAGCGCGACTTCGAGCTCATCTCGGTTGTGAATCTCAACTAGTACATCTAGATCGAGGGATGTTGCCTCTTCAAACAGTTCAGCTAGGTCATCCGGGTGCAGCGCTGCAACTATCAGCAGGATCGCGTCGGCTCCCCAGACTGCAGATTCGAGCAGCTGATAGGGGTCTACGATGAAATCCTTTCTCAGGATTGGCAGATCTACCGCTAGCTTCGCTGCAGCTAGATCTTCAAGTGAGCCACCAAAGCCTCTCGATTCGGTTAGCACGCTGATAGCGGCTGCTCCGCCGGCTTCGTAGGACTTGACGACCTGCTCAAGGGAAAGATCCTCACGAATTGCCCCTGCCGAAGGCGAGCGACGTTTGTGTTCGGCAATCAAAGACATTCCTGGCCGAGATAGCGCTTCGGCAAAAGGCCGGTCATCGCGATGCGCCCCGAGCCTCGAACGCAACTCGCTCTCGGGTAGCTGTCTACGGCGAATCTCGACGTCCTGACGGGTCGTTTCGATGATCGCGTCGAGACGGCTCAAGAACCAGCACCGCCTGTCAGAGCGACTAGCCGATCAAGAACTTGGCCTGCTGCTCCGGTGTCAATGGCTTCCTCAGCTCTGCGAGTCGCCTCAGACAGGTCTGAATCATCACCTGAGACCAGAATTGCCGCAGCCGCATTGATTACAGCGAGGTCTCGCTGCGGACCAGTATCTCCTGCCAAAACCGATCTAGTAACAGCCGCATTTTCAGCTGGAGTTCCACCGGCAACAGTTTCGATCGGAGCACGGCTCAGCCCGAGCTCCTCTGGCGAAACCTCAAACTCATTAATAACCCCATCGCGAACCTCCGTAACAAGCGACTGCGCCGAAATGGATAGTTCGTCGACACCGTCAGTTCCCCAAATGACCAAAGCCCGTTTGGTACCGAGGAGGACAAGCGCTTCAGCCATCCGCTTGAGGACTGCCGGATCAGATACGCCAATTATCTGTCGATCCGCCCCAGCCGGATTAGTCAGTGGACCGAGCAGATTGAAAGCAGTCCTAGTCCCAAGCGCCTTTCGGACTGGCACCACAAAACGGGTAGCCGGATGATGAGCAGGCGCAAACATGAAACCGAAGCCAACCTCGTCAATACATCGCGCGACTAAGCTCGGATCCGAATCAAGACCTACTCCCAGAGCTTCCAGAAGGTCTGCTGAACCGGAAAGACTCGTTGCCGATCGATTGCCGTGCTTAGCGACCGCACACCCTGCTCCCGCGGCTATAAGTGCCGCCGTCGTAGAGACATTGAAGGTTCCGTTTCCTCCTCCCGTTCCGGCGGTATCAACAAGGTCGGTGCGGCTGCAGTCAACTTTGGTAGCGAGGCTTCGCATCGCCTTAGCTAGGCCGGCAAGTTCCGCGGCGGTCTCACCCTTAGCGCGCAACGCAATCAAGAAGCCAGCTACCTGGGACTGATTGACGCGCCCATTCATAATCTCAAGCAACACGGCTTCAGACCGATTCAGATCTAGGTCGTGTCCCTCGCAGAGTCCATCGATAGCCTCAATAAGGACTGGATTAGGAGGAGAAACATCTTCCACTAGGCACCTCCCTGATGCGTATCCTCGGCAAGGAAATTAGCCAGTAGGTCATGACCGCTCTCGGTCAAAATTGACTCGGGGTGAAATTGAACTCCTTCGGCTGGGAGTTCCGGGTGCCTTACACCCATCACCACACCCTCCGGTGAACTTGCGACGACATTCATCTCTCCGCTCTTAGCTGGATCCACAACGAGCGAGTGATAGCGGCCAACCGAGAGTGGCGAGGGCAGATTCTTGTAAATCCGCAATCCATCATGTTCAGCAACTCCGAGCTTGCCATGGACCGGTATCCCGCGAACTACTGACCCACCAAACGCCTGCGCTAATGCCTGATGCCCGAGGCAGACCCCAAGTGTCGGAACTCCTGCCTCAGGGAACCGGCGCGCGCAATCAAGAGTGATGCCTGCCTCATTAGGCGTGCAGGGACCCGGTGAGATTACGAGGCGCTGATACCCCTGCTCCAGCAACTGCCCAGCGTCTGAAGCATCGTTACGAACAACATCGACCTCAGCGCCAAGCTCGCCAAGATATTGGACGAGATTCCAAGTGAACGAGTCGTAATTATCGAGGACGAGAACCTTCACCGATCAGTTCCAATCCGGACGTGTTGCTGCCATCTCAACGGCCTTAAGTACGCCTCTGGCCTTAGCTTCCGATTCGGCAAGTTCGTACTCGGGAGTCGCATCGGCCACCGTACCCCCGCCGGCTTGAACATGAGCGATTCCGTCCTTGACTACGACCGTTCGAATGTGGATGCAGACATCGAGATCACCTGAGTAGGAAATCCATCCGACCGCACCGCCATAGCCACCACGCTTTACCGGTTCAATTTCGTCGATAATTTGCATCGCTCGTACCTTCGGCGCTCCCGAAAGCGTTCCGGCAGGAAGGACTGCCCGCAGCGCGTCAACGGCGTCTACATCAGGCCTAAGCTCGCCACCAACCGAGCTAACGATGTGCATCACATGTGAGTACATCTCGACCGCCATCAGCTCCTCTACTTCGACGGTCCCGTAGTTACATACTCGCCCCAAATCGTTTCTTCCGAGGTCAACGAGCATCACATGTTCGGCCCGTTCCTTCTCATCGAGTAGCAACTCACTTGCGATCTGCCGGTCCTCATCAGGGGTATCCCCTCGTGGCCTTGTTCCTGCGATTGGTTTAGTACTAACTCGTGACCCGCTGACAGTCAGTAGCGGCTCAGGGCTGGCACCGGCAACCTCAAAGTCACCGAAGTCGAGGAAGTACATGTACGGGCTCGGATTTACGGCCCGTAGCCCTCTGTAGATCGAAAACGCAGACAGCCCGGTCTCAGCTGACCAGCGCTGGGAGGGAACAACCTGGAAGGCGTCTCCAGCATGTACATATTCGATGATCTTCGAGACCATCTCCTTAAAGCGTTCAGGCCCGGTATTTGAAACGAAGTCAGGCTGTTCGTGCTCAACCAACCTGCTGGCAGGTAACGGCTGAGCTAGCAGCGAGCGGATCGACGCAATCGTATCGACGGCGTTGTCCCAACTCTCACCGGGATCGCCGTCAGACGAACGAATCAGAGAGAAGACCGAAAGCGTGTTGTGCAAGTGGTCAAATACAACCATTGCGTCGGTCAACATCAGGGCCATGTCTGGCAGCCCAACCCCGTCGGGGTTTGGGGGACCTAGCGGCTCAACGGTCCGCACAAGGTCGTAACCGAACATTCCAACCGCACCACCCGCAAACGGCGGCATCCCTACAACCGGAGCGATGTCGTGATCGTCAGCTGCTTCTCTAGCAATGTCGAACGGGTCTCCCGGATCACCGAGCGACCAGCGAATCACTTCACGCGGCCGGTAGCCAATAAAGGAGTAGCGACCGACCCGCTGACCACGTTCAGCTGACTCGAGCAGGAAGGCCGGCTGATCACCGCGCAGTTTCAGAAAGGCCGAAACCGGCGTTTCGCAGTCCTCAACAACGGTGTGCAGGACCGGAACGATCGAATGTTTGCCAGCCAGCTGGATCGCTTCCTCGCGCTGCGGAACGACAGCTGCCGCAATCCTTGATCGATCTGATTCAACCATCCGAGCGCTCCGCGAGAACTTCAGCAGCGTCAGCGAACGTGAGTCCGCGGCTATGCATCAAGACCGCAAGATGATAGATGACGTCTGCGGCCTCTTCACTGACTCGCCGCTCGGACTCCTCGCGCGCCGCCCGACCAACTTCCTCTGCCTCCTCCTCAACCTTCGCCGCGTTGAGGGCAGCGTCGTCGAGCAGAGTGACCGTGTACGAGCCGGCAGGACGACTCAGCTGCCGCTCGGCAATCGTTCGCTCAAGCTGCGGTAACACTTCATGGCTAGCTGGCGGCGAGACATCACCACGGTAAAAACAGGTGCGTTCGCCTGTGTGGCAGGCCGGACCGGACGGTTCAACGAGCGCTAACAGAGCATCGCCGTCGCAATCGATGCGAAGAGCTTTTACTCGCTGCGTATTACCGGAGGTTGCTCCCTTATGCCAGATCTCCTGCCGTGAACGGCTGAAAAGATGAAGCTCGCCGCTTTCAATCGTCTTCGCTACAGCCTCAGCGTTGGCGTAGGCGAGTATCAGAACCTCGCCCGAAGACCAGTCCTGTACCACGCAGGGGACCAATCCCTGCTCATCGAAGCTGATCTCACCTGTATCCACGGAGATGCCGATCGTAGCGACCTAGAGCCAACAACAGCGGTGACGGCAGTGTCGCTGCGCCAGTGCACATCAGACGCCAGCGGCGACAGGCTGCTGAATCTCACTGGCGCTGCCAGCGTCAGCGAACGACGGCGACGCCTGGTTTAGGTACCAACCGAAGGCCCGACGCACAACCCAAGGCCTTGACATCACCGACAGAAAAGCCGAAAGGACTCTCGGCGGAAGGGCTGGCAGCAACTGCTGGAGCAGCAGCGTAAGCGAATAAAACCGTGAGTGTGAGGAGCTGAAATCCCGATATTTAACGAGCGCCTCTGCTAGGGGCTGCTTGCCCGCAAGAACTGCGCGAATCTCGCGCCCGCAGGCTATTCCGAAGTAGAACGCTGGGCGAATCCCCTCGCCAGACAGGGGAACGCAGTGACCGGCGCTGTCGCCCACAAAGAAAACTTGGTCGCCGGTTGCATCGCGAAGTCTGTGGGGGAACCAGTTCCCCTGATAGTTGACTGCGTCGCAATCGAGGCGAGATGCGAGTTCAACCACCGGCTCTCGAACATGATCACGTGGCAGGTAGCTGCCAATTCCTACACGCCGCTCTCCACCAGCCGGGACGCTCCAGCCGTAACCCCTGCCAACTAGCGAGCGGTCGATCCAAATATCGAGATCCTCGCCACGATCGTCGTGAGGGTGCACCTCTAGACCTCTCGACAGCGGGGCATCTGGCGGTTGATAGCCCTCGCGGTCGAGGACCCTCCGCCAGCCGAGGGCATCAACAATCACTCCAGCCCTAATGATCCCCCGATCGGTCTTGACGCCTCCCTCAACTAGCGACTCAACCTTTGCGGTCTCAAATCTGGCTTGACCACATTGCCGCCAAAGCTCTTGACATAGCTGTCGGTAATCGAAAGAAGACCAACTCCATGGCAACGGATACCGCCAGCGCCCGTGTGGCGTAGCGAAACTCATCGCCGGAATCTCCTGGCGAATCGACCGCTCTAGACCGAGCGCCAGTAACCACGGCGTCGGGGCTGCGCAGGCTGATGTTGCCCGCTCACCAATCTCATAGCGATCAACTACGAGCACCCTCGCAGCACTGTTTGCTAGTTCCCGAGCTACAGCCAGCCCAGCGAAGGAAGCACCGCAAATGAGCACATCAACCTCTGTGCCCCCTAAGTCGGTCCGTTCGCTTCCGCGAGCCGTCGCACGAACAGCCATCAATCAGCCTCTCAACCCAAGGAATGCTGCGCTAACGAGTCCGACTGGCGAAAGACTCGCCCGCTTGCCCGTTACGTCGAAACCAAGCCTCTCAACGCGATCAAGGGTCCGCAGGTAGATCGCCCTAGCAAAGGTAATTCCCTTACGAACGCTTGGGCTGACGCTGAGCGCACCATCTTCACCCTCACTGAACAGAACACGTGCACGGAAAACCTGGCGCTCAACAACAGCGCGGAGTCCTGCCTCGGCCGGCCGGCCGCTGACGATCCCTGGATCTACCCCGGCGGCAATCAGTTCGTCAGCCGGAAGGTAGAGGCGGCCGAGGGCCAAGTCCTCGGAAAAATCCCGGATAAAATTTGTCAGCTGAAACGCCAGACCGAGACGAGCAAAGCTAGCGCGCGCCTCCCGTGGAGCACCAAGCAACGGCGCCATTATGCGGCCAACTGAGCCGGCGGAACCCTCCATGTAAGACTCAAGGTCGCTCCAGTCAACTATCCGCAGCGGCTCGATATCCCGACGCATTGAGCTTAGGTATGGGCCAAGTTCGTCAAGTGGAAGATCATGAGTCCGAGCAGCGTCAACAATCGCATTGACAGACGGAGTCCGCACCTTCTCGCCTGATCTCGCGGCAGCTAATTCCAACTCCAAGGCATTGAGTGCTGCTAGGCGTTCACCTGCCGAGTCCGCACGCCTTGGACCATCAACTATTTCATCGGCTGTTCTTACAAATCCGTAGACAGCATGGACAGACGGCCGAATTTCAGCTGGCAGCCGCCGTGTGGCTAAATAGAAGGTCGGGTCGTGACGCCGCTGCATCTTCCTGCAGAGGTCATATGCCTCTTCAAGGGATTTATTGCTGCTTGCTGTCGCCACGTCCGTCATAGTCGCATAAGCAGTGAACCAATTCCGGAACAGAGAACTGATTGTCGTCACGGGCAAAGGCGGCGTTGGACGCACAACGCTCTCAGCGGCTATTGGCGTTGCAGCAGCATCTGCCGGCAATAGAACTGTCATCTGTGAGGTGAGTGGCCAGCAAAACATTCCAGCCGCATTTGGCGTTGCAGCACAGCCGCTGGGCAGCGAGACAACTCTCGGACCAAATTTGGCTTCGATCACAATCGACCCAGACACTGCTCTACAGGAGTGGATTCGCGCACAGGCCGGTGCAGCCGTGGGGCGCGCCCTTGGTGCCAGTCGATCGTTCGCGCACTTCGTTGCTGCAGCTCCAGGTGCTCGCGAAATGGTCACAATCACCAAAGCGTGGGAACTTGGCCCGGGCAGAAGATGGGGACGCGGAAAGGTTGAACATGACCTTGTTGTCCTTGATGCGCCAGCTTCCGGCCATGGAACCGCGATGCTGACCGCGCCACGAACATTTGCGGATATTGCGGGCAGCGGCCCGGTCAAAGAACAATCAGAGCGGGTTTGGGACCTACTCACCGATCCGATCCGCTCAATGCTCGTCGCTGTGACCACTCTCGCCGAGCTACCGGTCTCCGAAACAGTCGAGCTGAACAGCTGGCTGAAGGAGGAGCTGGATCGCCCGCTTGACCTCGTTGTTGCCAACCGCATCGGTCCGCCTGGGTTCAGCAGGTCGGAAATGAAGCTGATCTCTTACGCTGTCGATTCCGAGACGCTACCTAGCGGGGCCGCAAAGGCTGCCGAACTTAATAGCGCAAGAGCTTCGATCGAATCGGCACACCTTGCGGAGCTACAGAGTGGGCTTGACGCGCAGACCACCGTTATTAGGTTGCCGGAAACATCGGCTGACACAGAGAGCAGTGTTCTCGTTGAACAGCTCGCTGAACAGCTGACTAAATCGCTGCCGAACTGACCCTCCCGTCAGTCAATCCCCAGTCGATCGAGCAGCGCTTCATCGCCACGCCAACCGCGACGGACTCGTACGCGTAGATCGAGGTGAACCGGCCCGTCAACCAGCTGCTCGATCTCGGCTCGGGCTGCAGTGCCGACCGCACCAATCATCTTTCCTGCACGACCAACGACGATTCCCTTCTGAGATTCAGCCTCTACAAAGATCGTTGCTCGAATGATCGTCATTCCGTCGCGGCGCACCGTTAGCTCTTCCACCTCTACCTCAACTGCATGTGGCAACTCCTGCCTAGTTCGCGCGAGTACCTGCTCTCTTACAAGCTCAGCTAGGTGAATTGCGAGCGGCTGATCACTAACGGAATCCTCTGGGAAGAGGAACGGTCCCTCCGGAACTCGATCGACAAGCTGGGCGAGCAGGTCGACGATTCCCTCACCGGTTCGTGCACTTACTGGCACAATCTCGTCCGCTATCTGAAGAGCTCCAGTCGCCCCCAACACGCGTACAAGAGTCGGCGCTGAGACCCGATCAATCTTGTTGACAGCAGCGACGACCGGGACATTCGCCTTGCGAAGAAGTCCAGCAATAAAACGGTCGCCAGCGCCTACTCCTTCATGTGCATTGACGACGAACAGGACCGCATCGGTCTCAGCGAGCTCCCGTTCGACGCGTCGTTGCATCCGCGAAGTCAATGCGTCAAGTGGACGCTGAACACCTGGCAGGTCCGTGAGGACAAGCTGCGATTCCCTATCAGTGACAACACCGCGTACTGCCCGACGGGTGGTTTGGGGCCGCACGGAAACGATCGTTACTTTCTCGCCAACAAGCCTGTTCGTAAGGGTGCTCTTGCCGGCATTGGGACGCCCCGCTAACGCGATGAACCCGGAGCGTTGAGTCATTGCTGATGCCAACGCATGATCTCGGATTGCAAGGCAAGCATCTCACCGGAATCAGTCTCGTGGTCCATTCCAACTAGATGCAGAGCACCATGAACAACTGCCTCGGCAACACTGCTGCAAAGCGGTGCGCAGATGAAAATGTCGCCGAGTTCGCGAGGCCCACTCACACTGTCAGCGCCATCAACTGGAAAGGAGAGGACGTCGGTAGCAGCATCCCGATCTCGGTACTGACGGTTCAGGTCGCGAATGCGTTGATCGTCTACGAGCTCGACAGCTGCATGCCCATCAGACACGCCGCAGGCCGCGAAGGCCAACCGGCAGAGCCGCTCCGCGGTTTCCGAATCGGGCTCGCCACCACCGCCATCAAATCCGCTTACTTCGATGTCAACCACTCTGTTCGATCAGGCGCCACGCCGACCGGCCGGGCGCAACTCAGGCGCGGCGCGCCGATCGTGCTCTCGGTAGGCAGCGACAATGCTTTGAACTAGTTGGTGTCTAACAACATCCTGATCATCGAAGTGAGTGAAGCTGATGCCGTCAATTCCGTCAACCACTTCAGCAGCCGCGATTAGGCCTGATTGCTGATTCGATGGCAGGTCAACCTGAGTCACGTCGCCCGTAATAACCATCCTTGAGCCAAAGCCGAGTCGCGTCAGGAACATCTTCATCTGCTCAGGCGTTGTGTTCTGAGCCTCATCGAGAATCACAAAGCTGTCGTTCAGAGTCCGACCGCGCATGAAGGCAAGTGGAGCGACCTCAATCACTCCTCGCTCCAAGTGGCGCATCACCTGCTCAGGATCGAGCATCTCGTGCAGCGCATCGAATAGAGGCCGCAGGTATGGGTCGACCTTTGCCATCAGGTCGCCCGGAAGGAACCCCAGCCTTTCGCCGGCCTCCACTGCGGGCCGCGAGAGAATTACTCGCTTAACCTCGCCTCGGCTAAGTGCTGAAACAGCCATGGCGACTGCCAGGTAAGTCTTGCCGGTTCCCGCAGGGCCGATTCCAAAACTAATCGTGTTTTCGCGGATTGCATCTACGTACGACTTTTGCGTCGGAGTCTTCGGTGCAATGCGCGTTGTCCCTCTCGACCAGACAAGATCTTTGACCATCGATTGAGGGTTGAGATTCGATTGAAGCGCTGACGCAACAGTCCTGACGGTCGCTTCGTCAAGGTCGTGACCACTGTCAGCTAATGCGGCTAGATCAGTAACGACCGAAACCGCTGCTGCAACCGCGGCTTGGTCTCCATCAAACTTGAGCAGGTTGCCCCGCAACCGAATCGAGCACGCGGAGGCATCCTCAAGTGCCCTGAGTACGCGATCACCCTCGCCTGCGATCTCAACCGCAGCCCGATCGCTTACCTCGATCTTTCTAACCACCCAACTCCTCTCGGACCAGCGCGTTGACGCGCTTTCCGTCAGCTCGGCCAGCCACCTGCTCCATAGTTGCGCGCATCGCCGTCCCTATATCGGCGGGACCGCTGGCACCTGAAGCAGCAACCGCTGCTCGGACTAGATCTCGAAGCTGATCATCAGGC
>Ga0194055_10003287_pt1 | contig 12470 bp, 11 predicted proteins | sample SepL449m_MetaG_FD_155482 | JGI IMG/M metagenome (GOLD analysis project Ga0194055, IMG submission 155482) | Anoxic zone freshwater microbial communities from boreal shield lake in IISD Experimental Lakes Area, Ontario, Canada - Sep2016-L442-9m | ecosystem: Environmental > Aquatic > Freshwater >... | reverse complement strand
TTCGCGGTCCGCGTGAATTGCCAGTTCGCATTAACGCCCGTACCCTCTAGGAGTGCTCGACCTCGATTCTCTCAACCCCGATCAATACGATGCGGTGGTGCACATTCCCGTCAACGTCATTGCGCGCATGTTGGGCTTCCCACCAGAAGACGGAGAAATCTTCCGTGGTTTTGTACACGACGTTCTTGAGTCCATCAACTTGGCCCCTGGGCAACGGGCAGAAGCTTTCATGGCTCTCGATGCCTATGTTGCGAAGCAAGTGCAAGATCACATCGAGAACCCACGCGACGACCTCACAAATTTTTTGTTGAATGCAAAAATTTATGATCAGCCACTCAGCCTCCAACATGTCGGTGGAAGCATCATCTTGTTGCTCATTGCCGGCATCGACACAACATGGAGTGCAATTGGTTCAAGTTTGTGGCACTTAGCAACGAACCCTGTCGACCGTCGTCGATTGGTCGACAACCCTGCACTCATGCCAACAGCAATTGAAGAGTTTCTTCGCGCATATGCGCCGGTCACCATGGCTCGCGTGGTGAAAGACGACTACAACTTCCATGGAAATGAAATGAAGCAAAACGACTGGGTGCTTTTGCCTTTCCCTGCAGCAAACCGTGACCCGGAAGAATTTGAAAATGCCGATCAGGTACTCATCGACCGCGAAGTGAATCGCCATGCTGCATTTGGCCTGGGAATTCACCGTTGTTTGGGTTCGAACCTGGCACGACTCGAACTGCGTGTAGCGGTAGAAGAGTTCATTGCTGCCTTCCCCGATTTCGAACTTGCGCCCGATGAAGTTGTGAAATGGAGCGTTGGCCAAATTCGCGGTCCGCGTGAATTGCCAGTTCGCATTAACGCCCGTACCCTCTAGGAGTGCTCGACCTCGATTCTCTCAACCCCGATCAATACGATGCGGTGGTGCACCTCGGAGGGCCACTACTTGTAGTGGCCGGTGCAGGATCAGGAAAAACACGCGTTTTAACACAGCGCATCGCATGGCTCATTGAGGGCGGTGTTCACCCCATGCGCGTTCTTGCTATTACCTTCACCAACAAAGCTGCTGGTGAAATGCGCGACCGCGTGGAAGCGTTGGTTGGCCCAGTTGCGCGCCAAATGTGGGTAAGCACGTTTCACGCAGCATGTGTTCGTATTTTGCGGGCACATGCCGACCTTCTCGGTTTCCCTAAAACCTTTTCTATCTACGATCAATCCGACGCCCAGCGTTTGGTGAGCTATGTCATTCGTGATCTTGGCCTCGATGTCAAGCGTTTTCCAGCGCGCGGTGTTCAGGCGCGTATCAGTTTGTGGAAAAACGAATTACTCACACCGGGAAAAGCAAAAGATCGCGCCACTGGCATGCTCGAATCGAAGCACGCCGATGTTTACATTGAATATCAGTTGCGTTTAGAGCGCGCCGGGGCAATGGACTTCGACGATTTGCTCATGCGTACCGTGCAGTTGTTTAAGCAACATCCCGACGTGCTTGCAATGTACCAAGAGCGCTTTGAACATATTTTGATTGATGAATACCAAGACACCAACATTTCCCAAAATGAAATTGTTCTCATGCTTGGCGCAAAGCATCACAACGTTTGCGTTGTGGGCGACACCGACCAATCGGTCTACCGTTTTCGTGGAGCAGATTTTCGCAACATCATGCAATTCGAGGAAGCCTTTCCCGATGTCACCACCGTGGTCTTGGCGCAGAACTACCGCAGCACACAAAATATTTTGAATGCAGCTAATGCTGTTATTTCCAACAACATTGAGCGCAAGCCGAAGAACTTGTGGAGTGACTCTGGAACAGGCGACCCCATCGTGCGCTACTACGCCGATGACGAGCACGATGAAGCGCGCTGGATAGCACAGCAAATTCGCGATGCACATGAAACCGATGCGCGCCAATGGGGCGAAATGGCAGTGTTCTATCGTGCAAACGCACAGAGCCGCATTCTTGAAGAGTCACTCATGCGTTTTGGTGTTCCTTACAAAATTATTGGTGGCACTCGCTTCTATGAGCGCCGTGAAGTAAAAGATGCACTTGCTTATTTGCGCGCAGCTATTAACGAAGCCGACGAAGTAAATGTGAAGCGTGTACTCAATATCCCTAAGCGTGGAATTGGCGACACCAGTGTCGACAAACTCGACACGTATGCCCGCAATCATGGCCAAGGGTTTTCGTTTGCGCTTCATAATGCAGCTGCGGCCTCGGTTGGTGGCGCAGCATTAAAAGGAATTACCGCATTTCTTGCAGCACTCGATGAAGCTGGCAACCATCAAAGCGAAGGCCCTGCTGAAGTATTGCGCTTAGTGCTGAAGAGCTCGGGTTACATGACGGAATTGGAAAATGAAGACACAGTGGAGTCGGCAGGCCGCTTAGAGAACCTTGCAGAACTCATTGGTTTTGCAGAAGAGTTTGAATCTGTTGATGACTTTCTTGAACAAGTTGCGCTCGTTGCCGATACCGACCAAATAGATGGCGACAACCGCGTCATGCTCATGACATTGCATGCTGCAAAAGGCTTGGAGTTTCCTGTGGTCTTTCTTGCAGGATTCGAAGAAGGCGTATTCCCACACAGCCGTAGCCTCGCAGAGCCCGAAGAGATGGAAGAAGAGCGTCGCCTTGCATATGTAGGCATTACGCGTGCTCGTGAGCTTCTCAACGTTTCACATGCATGGAGCAGAAGCCTGTACGGAAACACCCAATACAACCCACCGTCGCGCTTTTTGGAAGAAATTCCCCACGAGCTCTTTCGCATTGAGGGCAATGCGAATGCTCAAAGTTTTTCTAGCGGATCTTCTTCATTTGGGTCTGGGGGTTCAAGTCGTCGTGAGCGCACCTATGGCAATTCGTTTTCCGAAGAACACACGAACCGTGTTGTTGACGCGGCCATTGCTGCGGGCCGTACCGCTGCACCAGTAGTCAATGCCAATGTTTTGTCCGATATCAAGGTGGGCGAAGACGTGATGCATCCAACATTTGGTGAAGGTGTCGTTATCGACATTAAAGGTGCCGGCGAAAAGGCGGAAGTAACCATTCGCTTCCGCGATAAGGGCACAAAAATACTTGCCCTGGCCTGGGCGCCTTTGAAGCGTCCCTAGGTTTTAGGTCATGGTGATGTCTTTCCAACAGGCGCTTCAGAAGTAGAGTGAAGATATGAAGGCAGCACTACTTGTAGAGAGTTTGACGGGAAATACCTGGAAGGCCGCTGAAATGATTGGCGCCAATTTGCAACAATCAGGCTGGAGCATCACGGGGTTGTCGCCAGTGCGTAAACCAGATCATGGCTCTATTCAAAATGCCGACATCGTGTTGGTAGGAACTTGGGTGCACGGCCTTTTTGTTGTTGGGCAAGCACCATGGGGTGCAGGAGCATTGGCAAAACTTCCTGCTATGCGCGATAAAAAAGTTGCCGCGTTTTGTACGTTTGCATTGAACCCTGCAAAAACTCTCGACACCATGACGCGTATTTTGGAATCACGTGGCGCAGAAGTGGTGGGTGGCCTTGCGCTTCACCGTGGCAAGTTAGGTGAGCACACAGAAATTTTCGCTGATCGCTTAGTGGCGGCGCTCGCTACTTCGTAGCGCGTAAGTCGATATACAAAGTGGTGTGGTTCTCTACAAGAGGGCGCACGTCTGTTGGTTTTGACAGGTCATCTATTGTCAGCGTGCGGCCACCACAATCGGTGAACGTTCGTGTTTTTTTCACCTGGGTGGCTAGGCAGGATCCATTTTTGTCGGCCGGGTAGGCAAAGAACACTCGCCAACCTCGTGTTGGGTCAGTGCCGAGGTGGTCGAGAACGATGCTGCGTTTGCCGTTGGGGTCGCGCAAGTCGGGGTAAAGCACCGGACCAGACTCTGTGACAGTTTTCGCAACTTGGGTAACTGAGCCCACGCGCAAGGTTTGGTCACCGAGATTGGTGACGTTCTCGGGATGGCGAGAAATGAGGGAAGCTGCGCCCCATAAGGCCAAAAAAAGCAGACCAAAAAAGACAATTCCTGCCCCAACGGGGGCAAAAGCTCTGGCGAGCGGGGACTTGAGCCGAGAAGATGCCACCCCCATAGTGTGGCGGGTTAGAAGGAAGATGCCACAACGGCGTAGGGTTTCTTTCTTGTGAAGAGGCCTTACCGAGTTGTCGTAGCTAAACCTGGCCTCGATGGTCACGACCGTGGTGCAAAAACCATTACGCGTGCCCTTCGAGACCATGGATTCGAAGTCATTTATACGGGTTTGCACCAAACCCCAGAGCAAATTGCAGAGACTGCTCTCCAAGAAGATGTTGATGCAGTCGGACTCTCGCTGTTGTCGGGGGCGCATCTCACCTTGTTCCCTCGCGTGATGGAGGAACTTCGTGCGCGTGACCTCGGTGACATTCTCATCTTCGGTGGCGGAGTGATCCCAGACGCTGACGCAAGAACTTTGAAAGAGCAAGGCGTTGGCCAAGTGTTCGGACCAGGCTCATCATTGAAGGCCATTTGTGCTTGGCTAGAGGAGACGCTCGACGCAGCGCAATAATTTTCTGAAGTAGTTACATGTTTTTTGCAACCAAGATCTCAATTATTAATAAGGAGTAAGAGTGGACCTCTTTGAATATCAAGGCAAACAGTATTTTGCCAAGTTCGGTATTCCTGTATCAGCTGGTGGCGTAGCAGTCACTGTTGAAGAAGCAGTGAAAGTTGCCGAAGCATCTCAGTACCCAGTTGTAGTGAAAGCTCAAGTGCAAGTTGGCGGTCGTGGAAAAGCTGGTGGCATTAAATTGGCCAACAACGCCGACGAAGTTCGCTTGCATGCGGGAAACATTCTGGGAATGGATATTAAAGGCCACGTGGTCAAGCGCATTTGGGTAGAACATGCGTCTGATATTGACGAAGAGTATTACGCATCATTCTCACTCGATCGCGCAGCGAAAAAGCACCTTTTAATGCTGTCTGCTCAAGGTGGCGTTGAAATTGAAGAAGTTGCTGAAAAAGACCCCGACGCAATTGTGAAGTTGCACATCAACCCAGTTGATGGGCTCAGTGAAAAAGTTGCTCGTCAGGCAGCAGTTGATGCAAAGATCCCTGGAAAGGCACTCGATGGCGTGGCAAAAATTTTGGTTCAGTTGTACGACTGCTTTACTGCAGGCGACTGCGACCTTGCCGAAATTAACCCACTCATTTTGAAGCCAAGCGGCGAAGTGCATGCGCTTGACGCAAAAGTAAGCCTCGATGGAAACGCTGAATATCGCCACCCCGAGTGGGCTGAATACAGCGCAACTGAAGAACTCGATGATCGCGAGCAGCTCGCTCGTGAAAAGGGCTTGCAGTACATCGGTCTGTCAGGAACTGTCGGCATCATTGCCAACGGTGCTGGCTTGGCAATGAGCACGCTCGACGTAGTGAACCAAGTAGGCGGCACTGCAGCAAACTTCCTCGATATTGGTGGTGGTGCAAATGCCGATCAAATGGCAGCAGCACTTGAAGTAATCAACTTCGACAAAGACGTGAAGAGTATTTTCATCAACATTTTCGGCGGCATCACACGTGGTGAAGAAGTTGCCAAGGGAATTGTTGAAGCAATGAAGCGCGTCAACCTGCGTGCACCCATTGTGATTCGCCTCGATGGCACCAACGCCGAAGAAGGACGTGAAATTTTGGCTTCTGCCGGAATTCCAGAGTCCAAATTAATGAGTAAGCCAACAATGCTCGAAGCAGCTCGTGCTGCTGTAGCACTTGCGAACGGAAAGTAGAAAACACCATGGCCATTTTTGTTAACGAGAACACCAAGGTGATTGTCCAAGGACTCACCGGAGGTCAAGGCAAATTTCATGGTTTGCGTAACCGTGCTTATGGAACCAATGTTGTTGGTGGCGTAACGCCAGGTAAGGGCGGTCAAGATGTTGAAGGCATTCCTGTTTTCGACTCCGTTGCCGATGCAGTCAAAGCAACAGGTGCAGATGCCTCATTTATTGCAGTTCCACCAAAGGCTGCCGCTGCAGCAATTTTGGAAGCAGCAAAAGCAGGCATCACTTTCATCGTGTGCATTACCGAGGGTATTCCTGCCCAAGACGAAGCAAAAGTGTTCAACACACTTCTTCGCGATTATCCAAAAGTGCGTTTGCTCGGACCAAACTGCCCAGGAATCATTAGCCCAGGGAAATGCAACATCGGCATTACTGCCGGTGAAATTGCAGAATTGCCTTCAGCTAAAGGTCCAAACGTGGGCATCGTTTCACGTTCAGGAACACTCACATACCAGGCGCTTTACGAATTGAAGCAACAGGGTATTGGCGTGAGCACTTGTGTAGGAATTGGTGGAGACCCAGTTCCAGGAACATCATTTGTTGATTGTCTTGCAGAGTTCCAAAAAGATCCAGAGACGCACGCCATCATCATGATTGGTGAAATTGGTGGGTCGGCAGAAGAAGAGGCTGCAGAGTTCATTAAGGCCAATGTCACCAAGCCAATGAGCGCTTACATCGCTGGTGTCACCGCACCTGCTGGTAAAAAAATGGGCCATGCCGGAGCAATTGTTTCTGGCGGCAAAGGTACAGCTCAAGGCAAGATGGACGCGCTGCGTGCAGCAGGCGTACAAATTGGTTTGAACCCTACTGAAGCTGGTTCGCTCATGGCAGAAATTGTCAAGGGCTTAAAGTAAGTCACCAAAGTAATTAGAGAGTTTGAACAGTGCCCCGCGCCCTTCTCAGTGTCTATAACAAAACAGGCATTGAGGAATTAGCGCGGGGCCTTGTTGCGTCTGGATGGAGCGTCATCTCGAGCGGTGGTACCGCTAAAGCTCTTGTTGCTGCAGGCATCAGCGTGACCGATGTGGCAGACCTCACCGGCGTGCCTGCAATTCTCGATCATCGTGTGGTCACACTGCACCCAAAAGTGCACGGAGGAATCCTTGCCGACACCGCACTGCCACATCATGTAGCCGATATGGCTGAGTACGGAATTGAATCGATTGACCTCGTCGTTGTGAATTTATATCCGTTTGCCGATAACCCCAGTGTTGATCTCATCGATGTTGGTGGACCCGCAATGATTCGTGCAGCTGCGAAAAATTTTGCTCGCGTGGGTGTTGTGGTGCACCCATCTCAATATGCACCAATCCTTGCTGAAATCACTTCGCATGGAGTTTTGAGCGATGACACACGCCGTGCGCTTTCAGCGCGCGCATTTGCAGCCACTCGCGATTACGACGCAGCAATTGAGCAATGGATGAGTGGAGAAGAGAAGTCTTCATTGTCTTTGCAGCTAGAGCATGTTTCAGATTTGCGTTACGGAGAAAACCCTCATCAAACGGGCACTTTGTATCGCCTTGAAGGAAGCCACAGCTGGTGGAATTCTGCCGAACAACTTGGCGGTAAAGAGATGTCGTATCTCAATGTTTTCGATGCCGATGCGGCATGGAAGTTGGTGCATCACTTTTCTGAAGCTGCAGCGGTTGTAGTGAAGCATGCGAACCCCTGTGGTGTAGCAACTGCACCGACACTTTTCGACGCGTATCAGCGTGCTCATGCCTGCGACCCTGTGAGCGCATTTGGCGGAATTATTGCCCTCAACCGTGAGGTTGATGAAGCAACTGCTCAAGAAATCTGCAATGTATTTACTGAGCTTGTTGTAGCTCCGGCGTATTTAGAGTCTGCATTACAAGTTCTCCAAAGTAAGAAAAATTTACGCATCGTACGAGCAGTCGCTCCACAGCTTCCCGAATACGAACTACGCAGCGTGAGCGGCGGTGTTCTTGTGCAGACCCCCGATGCGGTGAGTGATCACCCTGCAACATGGACGGTGGCAAGTAGTGCGCAGCCCACTCCCGAACAGCTTCAGCAAGCTGCCTTTGCGTGGAAGGTGTGTGCCGCGGTGAGCTCAAATGCCATTGTGGTCACCCAAAATAATGAAGCAGTGGGTATTGGCGGGGGTCAGCAAAACCGCCTCGATGCAGCGCGGTTAGCTTGCGAACGAGCAGGAACCCGAGCCATTGGCGGGGTAGCAGCGAGTGACGCCTTTTTCCCCTTCCGTGATGGGCTCGACATGTTGGCAACTGCTGGAGTTCATGTGGTTGTCGAGCCAGGGGGCAGTATTCGTGATGAGGAAGTCATTGCGGCAGCAAATGAGCACGGCATTGTTCTCCTCTTCACTGGCGCACGCCACTTCCGTCACTAAACTATTGCGATGGCTCGCATTACGGAACTACTTGCTCGCGGTCATACATTTTCCTTTGAATTCTTCCCACCCAAGACCGATGCTGCTCAATTATCGCTAGGTCGCACCATTGCGGAATTGGAAACCTTGCACCCAAGCTTCGTGTCGGTGACATATGGAGCCGGTGGAAGCACCCGCGAACGCACTCGTGACCTCGTTACATGGATGCGACGCGAAACATCTATTTCGCCGATGGCGCATCTCACCTGTGTGGGTCATACGCGCGGCGATATTGAAGAAATCCTTCAGGCATATCTAGATGCTGGCGTTGAAAACATCTTGGCCCTGGGTGGAGACCCGCCAACAGATCCTGCCGATGTGCGCCCCAGCGACTACCAATTTGCTGCCGATCTTGTTCATGAACTGCAAGCAGCTGGTCAGTTCAGTATCGGTGTTGCCGCACATCCAGAGGTGCATCCGCGCAGTTCATCACGGAGCGAAGACCGTCGATTTTTGGCAGAAAAGTTGCGCGTTGCAGACTTTGCCATCACCCAGTTTTTCTTCGAAGTAGAACACTATGTTCGTCTTGTAGAAGAACTTCAAGAACTTGGTATCGACAAGCCCGTCATTCCTGGCATCATGCCTGTAACAAATAAAAATCAAGTGCAGCGCATGGCAGAGTTATCTGGGGCAGCTTTTCCACAAGAATTAGCTCAGCGGCTTGCCGATGTAGATGACCCAGAAGAAGTACGCCGCATCGGAGTAGATGCTGCAACCGAGTTGTGCGCCCAATTACTCGATGCAGGTGCGCCAGGGTTGCATTTTTATACGTTGAATCGGTCGAGCGCCACGCGTGAGATCTATGCAAACTTGGGGTTGCCCGTTGTCGCGGCTACCTCCTGATTCCACGGGTGGTTTGCGCACCCCTGCCGTTGTTCCTTACTTGCCCGGACTCGATGGTCTGCGCGCGGTAGCAGTTGTTGCGGTTATTTTTTATCATGCCAACCACTCATGGTTGCATGGTGGGTTTTTGGGTGTAGAAGTATTTTTTGTTATTAGTGGTTATCTCATCACTTTGCTTCTGGTGGCCGAGTCGCAACGCACAGGCACAGTGAACCTGCGTGAGTTTTGGTTACGGCGTGCTCGGCGCTTATTGCCTGCGCTGTGGACATTGCTTGTTGGCATCACTGTTTATGTTTCATTATTCAAGCGCAGTGAACTAGGAACACTGCGCGGCGACGTGCTTGCAGGTTTTTTCTATATCTCTAACTGGTTTCAAATTCATACCGGGAGTTCGTATTTCAGCGCATTTGCCTTTGCGCCTTTGCGACACCTGTGGTCGTTAGCTGTTGAAGAACAATTTTATTTGATCTGGCCGCTACTCATGTTTGCGCTGTTGAAATTGGCACGGCGTCGCTTGCCGATCATCGGACTATGTTTTTTTCTTTCTGCAGCAGGCATAGCAGTATTCACCGCAGTCACTTATCGCACGGGTCCAATAGCAAGCCCTACAGATACGGCAAATCAGTATTTTTCATTTCTTGGTCGCGATGTAGCGCGCATTGACTTTGTGTATCTCTCCACAATCACCCGTGCCGGTGGTTTGTTCCTCGGTGCTGCTCTTGGAGTGTGGTGGCGCCCGTGGTACATCGCTCAGGCACGTATTGCTCAGCGATCAGTATTCGTCGATGCAGTTGGTTTCATTGGGCTGTTATCGCTTGGATTCATGGCCTGGCGTTTTACCAACGTCGTCACTGGAGCAGAAACAGGAAGTCATGGATATGACCTTTTGTATCGCGGTGGGTTCTTCCTTGTGGGTCTAGCAACAGTTGCAGTTATTGCAGCTGTAACGCATCCTTCGACTGTTTTGGGAAGAGTTGTCTTAGGGAACAAGTTATTTGTTTGGCTGGGCGTACGTTCCTACGGTTTGTATTTGTACCACTGGCCCATATTTCAAATTTCTCGGCATATTGCTGGTAACTCGCTGAGCTGGAGCCGCTTTGCATTTTTGATGCTGTGCACGTTGCTCCTCACTGAAGCTTCATTTCGGTTCATCGAGACGCCCATCAGAAAGGGCAAACTCGGGGTCTGGTTACGAACATGGCACGGCGCAGCTACTGCGGAGCGTCAGTTGCATCGCCGCAAGATGGTGGCTGTTGGCGTTGTATTTTCAATTGCCCCCATTTTTGCCATCGCCAATTTGTCAACTGCAAAAGTCAAGCTTGATGCAATTAGCCAGAGCTTGGTAGATGCCGATGGTTTCATCACCAACCTCATGCCCACCACTGTGCCGTCAACAATTCCCACCAGCTCTATTGCGGGCCAAGTAACAACTTCAACAGTTGCGCCAACAACGGTGCCGGCCGAGCGCATAGACATTTTGGCAATAGGCGATTCTGTGATGTTGGGGGCTGCTCCCGAACTGACAAAGTATGGGGTAACGGTTGATGCGCTCAAGAGCCGCCCGTTTAAAGCCGCCTTGCCAATTGTGAACTACGTGAAGTCCATCAATGCTCTGGGTAGCGCTGTGGTCATTCACCTTGGTACGAATAGCGGTACCTCGCAAGAAACGATGGACAGCATCATCAGCGTTTTGGCCGATGTTCCCTTGGTGGTGGTGCTCACCAATGCGGTTCCAGAAAAAGACTGGGAAGAGCCAAATAACCGCCTCATCCGGGCCTTGCCCGATCGGTTCCCCAACGTCCATGTCCTCGACTGGAAAAAGTATGCCACAGAGCACCCAAATTGGCTCTACGACGACCATACCCACCTGCGCCCGTTGGGTCAACGCAAGTACACCGCGCTCGTTATGGAGGCTTTAGGGCGTCCTGGGCCGCAATTTGAAGAGGCGCTCTTATCGGTCCCTGGGCAAACCACGAGCACCTCAAGTACGACCTCGACCACCACCGTACGGGCAACGACGACGTCGGTGAAATAGGTCGTAGCGCTTCGGCTTGGGAGGCGGAGATCAGCGCCCTACGATGGGGGTCTATGACAACCCCCGTACGAGTCGCCGTTACCGGCGCAGCAGGCCAAATTGGCTACAGCCTTTTATTCCGTATCGCATCTGGAGCAATGTTGGGGCCAAACACCCCCATCATTTTGCAGTTGCTTGAAGTGACCCCAGCACTTGGCGCTCTTGAAGGCGTCAAGATGGAACTTGAAGATTGTGCATTCCCACTTCTTCAGCAAGTGGTGTGCACCGATTCTGGTGACGTTGCATTCGGCGATGCCGATGTAGCCATGCTTGTGGGTGCAATGCCACGTAAAGATGGCATGGAGCGTGCCGACTTGTTGTCGGCAAACGGTGGCATCTTCAAACCACAAGGTCAAGCAATTGCTGCGAATGCAAAAAAGAACATCAAGGTGCTTGTGGTGGGTAACCCAGCAAACACCAATGCTCTCATTGCAATGAGTAATGCAAAGGGAATGAACCCGGGTCAATTCACCGCAATGACCCGCCTCGACCACAACCGCGCTATTTCACAGTTGGCAGCAAAACTCAACAAGCCAGTTTCATCAATTAAGAAGATGACTATTTGGGGTAACCATTCCACCACTCAGTATCCCGATCTTTTCCATTGCGAAGTAGACGGAAAAAATGCAGCTGCAACAGTCAATGACCAACAGTGGCTCGATGAAACTTTCATCCCCACCGTTGCCAAGCGTGGTGCTGCAATTATTAAGGCCCGCGGTTTATCGTCGGCAGCTTCTGCAGCGAATGCAGCAATCGACCACATTCGTTCATGGGCAACCGACACTCCAGAAGGCGATTGGGTGTCAATGGCAGTTCCTTCCGACGGCTCATACGGTGTTCCAGAAGGACTCATTTCTTCTTTCCCATGTGTATGTAAGAACGGTGAATACAAGATCGTTCAAGGTCTCGACATCGACGCATATAGCCGAGGAAAAATTGATGCATCGGTTGCAGAACTTGTTGAAGAGCGCGACGCAGTACGTGAACTTGGACTCATCTAACACAATCGAAAATTATTAAAATGTCAGTAGCGGCCCTCGTGAATACCAGCGAGTGGCCGCTTTCTGATTTTCAGACCACTGCGCACTTGCGAGAAATCTTCGAACGCGATGGGGTTGTGGTGTTACCAGAGTTCATTGCGCGCGATGTGGTTTTAAAGATGGTGTCGCAAACAGAAGAGTTAGTAGACCTAGCGCACCGTTCGGAGTCTCGTAAAACTGTGTATTTGAGCAGCCCCGACGAGTCTTTCCCTGTTGGCCACCCACGTCGAACCTTGCAGGCGTCAGCAGTAGAAGTGGTTGCCTACGACCACATTCCCGCGCATCATGCAGTGCGTGAACTGTATGAGTCTGATGAACT
>Ga0194055_10003286_pt1 | contig 12478 bp, 8 predicted proteins | sample SepL449m_MetaG_FD_155482 | JGI IMG/M metagenome (GOLD analysis project Ga0194055, IMG submission 155482) | Anoxic zone freshwater microbial communities from boreal shield lake in IISD Experimental Lakes Area, Ontario, Canada - Sep2016-L442-9m | ecosystem: Environmental > Aquatic > Freshwater >... | reverse complement strand
GTTATCGATTGTGGCCTCATCGGGATGGATGTGCGGGAGGGTTTGCTGCCGCCCTCCGAATGAGACACGATCGGATACAGCCTGCGTCTGGGCTCGAAGCGCCGGGCGAAGCAAAACTGCCGCGCGTCGGCGAAGCTCGCTCACAGCGACGGGAAAAACGCCAACACGAGGATACACATCGAGGGTTGAGGGAAGAGCGACACCAGCGAGAAAAGATCGAAACAATGCTGGCGGCCCTCGGAACCATTCATGGGACATTGCGTTGGCATGGAGGGATGTACGTGCTGGTTGAGTCGGGGTTGGATACATGGCTGGATGGGAGAGATGAAGCCGATGGATGGGATACGACTGGGCTGAATGTGGCTCCTGCGGTTGTGTGCACGGGCAAACAGATCGTCCCTTCGCATGCGCTAGCACTGATGTCACGAACGTTGTTTGAACCCCATGGCGTGCTCCCGTTGACGGATTCTCTGGCCGTACGCGTGATGCAAGGGGAATCGATAGGGCTGTGCGACACGCCATGGATCGAAGGGTCTGGGGGTTCTCGTGGCGGTGCGGATTGGGTTGTCGCAGACTGGCGAGATCGACCGCTTGGCTGGATGAAGCGATCGGCAGGGCGATGGAACAATCATCTGCCCGCTTGGTCCCGTGTCAATCGGGCCGTTTGGTCAAGCGAGGAAGAATCGACGTAAGCGCGCGGACCGTTTGATCCACTTCGGATTCCGTCGTTTCGTGCGAAAGGCTGAATCGAATGGCACCAGCCAATACCGCAGTTGGCACGTGCATGGCTTGGAGTACGTGCGAGGGTTGGCTGGAACCGCTGGCGCATGCGGATCCGGTGCTGCATGCAATGCCGGCTTGATCGAGAGCCATTTGGAGTGCTTGGCGATCAACTCCGGGAAACGCAACGCTCAGAGTGTGTGGTAGTCGCGAAACGGAATCCCCCAGAATGACGGCGGTATCGAATTGGGTATGCAGGAGAGATTCGAATCGTCGTCTCAGTTGCAGCATGTGCTCCGAGCGCGCTGGAAGATCGGAAACCGCCATTTGAGCCGCCATGGCAAAACCGCTAGCGAGGGCCGGCATCTCCGTTCCGGGTCGCAAGCCCAGTTGCTGGAAGCCTCCGAAGTGATACGGAGCAAGCGATACACCATGTTTCAGGATCAATGCCCCGATACCCAGTGGACCATGTAGTTTGTGAGCCGTAATCGTCATCGCATCGAGTTGAAGCTGATGGAAATCAAGGGGGACTTTGCCGAGAGCTTGGACCGCATCGGAGTGAACATAAATGCCATGCGTTCGGCAGAGGGAAACCACAGACTCGATCGGTTGCATCACACCCGTTTCATTGTTGGCGGACATGACTGAGACCAAGGCAATGGGTGCGCGATCCACTTCGATCCAACGTCGTAGAGGTTCGATATCGGTTATGCCTGAGGGTAGTGATGGAAGTATACGGACTTCGCGACCTATGCATTCCAATCGCTGTGCCGCTGCCAGGATACTCGGATGTTCGATGTTGGAAACGACGATGGCTCCGGGTCGCGATTCCGCGAGGCCGAACAAGGCCAGATTATTCGATTCTGTACCCCCACTTGTGAACAAGCAACTGTCACTCGCCATCCCTTGAGTTTGAGCACGGCACGATATCAGAACACGATCGCGCGCCTGCTCGAGGATTTTGCGGGCCGCGCGGCCGTGGGCATGTTGGCTGCTGGGGTTTGCAAGACGTGCATGCAGCAACTCGGCAACATGGTTGGCGACCTCCGGTTCCATTTGGGTCGTGGCGTTGTTATCGAGGTAAATCAACCGAAGGATTCCAGGTGGTTGGGTGAGAAAATTGAACTCGGCGTGGCGGTCGGCCTAAAGAGGGTATAGCTGGCGTGGTTGGATGCTTCGTGTGCTCCGTGTGATTGCAGTATCCAGTTTAGTTCGGTTGGTTCGAATGAGGCATGGGGTGACTTCTGGACTTGCAAACCACCCGACCGAAGCGTCGTGTTCGTCCGTAACACGTTTTTTAGTAGGGTTTTACGGCATTCCGGACGGATTTCGTTCCTCTTGGGAGCAGGGAGTATGGCGGATCCCGCCATGGAACTTCCATCCATCCCGCTATGTTCGCTCTTCAAGGCGTAAGCCATGATCGACAGCCGAGGTGTCTGTACGGTCGAGCGAATTCGTCAAGCAAGAGTCGAGAGGAGTGTCGACCCGATGCCGCGGGACATTCTGATGGTAGGAAAGCCAGTCCTGACTGTCCAATGGCTTGGAGATCTCGGGCGATCGCTGGTAGCCACGATTCCACGAGGACGCCCTTTCCGTTCCGAGATCAAACTTCAAAAAGAGAATAAGAGAACAACATGTTACAAACGATTTTGATTGTGCTTCTGATCCTATTTCTGCTGGGTGGAATTGGAACGCTGCCCGTGTGGTCCCACAGTCGCAATTTCGGTTACGGTCCGGTTGGAGGGATCAGCGTCGTGGGAGTCCTATTACTCGTGTCGCTTGTAATGGCACTCACGGGACGCTTGTAGGAATCGATTTGGGGGGCAATCCCGAGGAGCATGGGGAATGCGACGTGTGTTTTTGTTGGTTCTGTTCGCGGGAGGGTTCGCGAATGTGGGTTGCAATCAGAGAACGCAGGATTTGCAAAAGAAATCGGGGGATCTCGCTTCTGCAATGAGAGGAGACATGGGGAGCGAAGTGGCTATGCCTGTTCGAGCAAACGGTGCGGAAGCTTCCCGAGGAGATCAGGATACCCTAGGCCATTTCATGAAGCAATTGGCGGTTATGGACGCCAAGATTGGCGAGCTGCAGTTGCAAGGCCCCGGGCTCATTCGCGGGCATCAACTATTCGGGAATGCGATATCTAGCTGGGAATGGAGGATGCAAAGAATTGAAGTCCTTCGCCGATCCGCAAGTTCGAAGTTAGTCGAGATCGAAAAGTCCCTCATTTCAAGCAGCCGGCAATTCGCCAAAGAGGCGCAAATTACTCTGGAAGATCTGAAAATCGCTATCGACGATGCGTCTAGCGAGTAGTGGAAAGGGAATCTGCCCGAATCGCGATTATCTATGGAATTAGTGGTTTTGTTTGGAGTGCGTTCGCACCCTAGGTCCCGTGACGCGGCGCGAGAGGAGTGACTCGACGAGGCCAAGGTGATGCAATCACTGAGCGGATGCTACCGTTGAGGACGGCTGCTAAAGTTTAGGAGCGGTCGTTGTTTTCAATCGTGCTAGTCCGCCATCGACGCCTAGGATTTGCCCAGTTACCCAGCTTTGTTCGGGGCTTGCTAACCACACGATCGCACGGGCAACATCATCGGGAGTTCCGAATCGGCCCAGAGGATGCATGGATAAAGACACCTCTGCGCTTCGAGGATTACTCCAGACCCGTTCGGTAAGGGGCGTTTGCACGAGTCCGGGCGCCACGGCATTGACGCGAATTCCTTTGGTGGCGTAGGTCGTGGCCGCCGAACGGACCAGTCCTTCGATGCCTCCCTTGCTAGCTGCGATCGCTTCGTGATTGGCCAATCCTGTTGAGCCTGCGGCGGAGCTGACGAGCACAATCGATCCTCCAATGGCAAACATTTTCGGAACGGCAGAACGCAGAATTCCCGCGGCCGAGGTCAAGTTGGTGGCAATGGTTGCGTCCCACTCTTGACGCGATGTCAAATGCATCGGCTTGAGGAGGACTGAGCCAGCCAAGTGGATAACCGAGTGAAATCCTCCGAGGATCGAATCCGCCGAAATGAATGCTGACTCGAGCTGGTTCCAGTCCGTCGCATCGGCTACGGAGCAGGGCCATCCATAGCGATCGGCAAGAGGCTGCAAACGATCGATCGAGCGACCAATGAGGAAACCAGTCCCTCCGGCCTGATGCACCATTGCGCAGACGGCTTGACCAATTCCACCGTAAGCGCCGACGATCACAGTTCGAAATGTTTCGGACATGGGGACCATTACATTCAATTGCAGAAGCGAAAGCCGAGCTCACGCACAGCCAATCCAGTTGATTCAGGGGACTCGAGAGTCCAGTTTGACTGTTTGTCCTAATGAACTCTCGTGATATTCATAGTTTGGCGGCAAGCCCCCAGTCGCATGGATTGGATCAGCGGGGGCGAGAATCCCATTTGAAACCGACTACTCCGAAGCAGTTTGGTAGGGATTCCATTCGATTTGCACAGCTGCCCCATCCCGTTCGTCCATCTTCCATCTCGAGGGGCCGGGTTCGCAAATGAGAGTTTTTTGGCAAATCGGTATTGACCTGTCGTTATAGTCTACCGGTCGCGGAATGCGATTCGCATGTTGCGTGAGTTTGTTTCCCGGTGTCGGATTCCTGACATCGTTCCTTCCCCCTCCATTTGGGAATTGTTATGAAGAAGATGTTTGCTTTGGTATGCGGAGCTGCATTCGCGTTGATCAGCTCGACAAGTTTCGCGTTCGACAAGAACATTGTCGAAACAGCCGTTGAAGCCGGTAAGTTCAAGACGCTGGCGGCGGCTCTCACAGCTGCTGGGTTGGTAGATGCCTTGAAGGGTGAAGGTCCTTTCACCGTTTTCGCACCAACCGACGAAGCTTTTGCAAAGCTTCCTAAGGGAACAGTAGAAACGCTGCTGAAGCCTGAGAACAAGGGCAAGCTCGCAGCGATTTTGACCTACCACGTTGTCCCAGGCAAGGTAATGGCCAAGGACGTTGTTAAGCTTTCGGGTGCCAAGTCGCTGAACGGTCAACGCATCGACGTCAAAGTGGACGGGTCCAAGGTAACTGTCGACGGCGCCAATGTGATTGCCACCGACATCGCAACCAGCAACGGAGTCATCCACATTATCGACTCGGTCATTTTGCCATCTGACGAAACATTGACGGCTGTTGCCGACAAGGCTGGCAAGTTCAAGACGCTTTTGGCAGCTGCTAAGGCAGCAGGTTTGGTGGATACACTCAACGGCGAAAAGAGCTTGACCGTCTTTGCACCTACCGACGAAGCCTTTGCGAAGTTGCCTAAGGGAACTGTAGAATCGTTGCTGAAGCCAGAGAACAAGGACAAGTTGGTCGCGATTTTGACCTACCACGTCCTGGATGGTCGCGTTTACTCCGAAGATGCATTGGCAGCGAAGTCCGCCAAGTCCCTTCAAGGCGGGACTGTTGCCATCTCCGTTAAGGATGGGGCTGCATACGTCAATGGCGCCAAGATCTTGGCCACCGATATCGATGCTGGCAACGGCGTGATCCACGTGATCGATAGCGTCATTCTGCCTCCCAGCAAGTAGTTTTGAGAGGGCGAACTGACTGCGGAAACGCATTTCATTCCTCCGCCGGCGAAACCGATTTATGAGCATGCTCCTAGCATGCTCTCGGTGAACGGGTGGAAAAGGGTGAATGATCCAATTCGCAGCATCCGATTGGGCTCCCGCAAACTAAGCGGCGAGGGAACCAGCTTCGGATGATCAGAATGTCATCAACGAATCCAACGGCCGGAAGATTTGTTCGGAAATCCGACGAATCAACCGGCCGTTTTCGTTTGCGCATCCTGAGGATGTGCGGTGTGCCGATCCACAGGGGCTGCGATCCACGTTAAACTATCGGTGTGGCCAAGTTCATCGTGCCCGTGCAGATTTCCAAGCCGGGGATAGAGGTGGCATTACGAAACGACTAGGTATTGCGATGACAAATTTCCAACGGATTGGTAGTTGTAAAGTGTTTGCCGGTTGCCTGTTTTGGTTGGCAATCGATGCTTGCATGGTCGTGCCTGAAGTTCGCGCTCAGTGGCCGCAAGGGAGGTTCTCTCCGTCCGAAGGAATTTTGCTGAAGGCTCCGCGGGAAGTCGAATCGCTACTTGAAGATGCTCAGGGATCGATCGCGCGAAAGCAGTGGAGCGAAGCCACGCTGGCGCTAGGGATGCTGCTGGGAATCGAAGAGGCGGGCAATGAAGAATCCGGCGAAGACTATTTTTTGGTCCGCGAAGCGGGTGACAATGTGACGGTGGACGGGACGGTTCTTCGTCGAGCGCATGCCATGCTCTCCTCATTGCCGGAAGAAGGTCAAAAAGTTATCGAATTGCGTTATGGAGTTCAAGCGTCGCAAGGTCTCGAGGAAGCCGTTCAGCAAGGCAGGTGGAATCAAGTTCGCGAATTGGCTGGACGCTATGCATTCACTCGGGCTGGTCAAGATGCAAACATTATTTTGGCAGAGCGTGCATTGAGCGATGGAGAGTCCCGTCGAGCGGCCCTTCTTCTGGAACGGCTGTTACTCATGGATTCTGCGACCAAACGCTACGGTGCTGGACTGGGATTGATGACCGTGGCTGCCTTTCAAGCCGCCGGGATGGAAGAGGATGCCAAGCGAGCATTGGCGGCGACTCGTGCAAAGTTCAACTCGGTGACTCTGGACTGGAATGGCGCCAAGATCGATTGGAATGACAAGAGCACCGAAGCTGAGATCTTGGAGAAATTAAAGGGGGAAGGGCTGGCGAGTTTCCCTCGCGTTGTGACCCATCCACCGGTACCTGGGGGCGATTCGACTCGCAACGCAGATACGCGAGGAGGATTGCCATTGCCTATCTTGAGTTGGCTGGTTCAGTTGCATGAGTCCTCGCAGCACAAAGACAACTTGGACCGCACACTGAAGAAACTGGTGGGAGAGAGAAAATGGAATCTGATTCCATCTCGGATTCCGATCGCGGTCGGACCATTGATCATCACGCCGACATACGATCGCAGGATCCTGGCAATTGATTCGCGTTCGGGGCGGATCGTCTGGGCGTGTGTATTCAGTGGTACACCTCTCGGCTTCTCGCTCGATCGATTTGCTGGCAAGGATGGATTTTCGCTGGGGCAGCCTGCCCCCGATTATTTGCTACGGAGGGTTTGGGGAGAAACGGCAGAAGGCCAGGTTTCGACCGACGGGCGATTGCTGTTCAGTTTGAGCGAAGTTCCTGCGGTCGATGTCGGAGAGAGTTTTGCGCAAGGTCCCAATGCGCGGTTAGCAAAAAACCTTGGCATCAAGAGTTACAACGTGTTGCAAGCATGGAGTATTCCGGATCAAGGGAAGCTGGTTTGGGAGGTCGGAGGTCAATCGGGACTGAATTCCCCGGAGTTGGCCGGAGCGTTATTCCTGGGGACGCCACTTCCGTATGAAGGTGAATTGCTATGTATCGCTGAGATCAATGGAGAGATTTTCCTGTTGGGTTTGGAGAGCGAGACAGGCAGATTGAAATGGCGACAACCCATTGCCGCGAACTCGGGGACAACCCTATCCGTCGATCCGCAGCGCCGGTCCTTTGGAGCGACACCCGCCGTGGATGGATCGATCGCGGTATGTCCTACTTTGTCGGGGTATCTGGTGGCATATGATCTCGCATCTCGAGAACTTCTTTGGCAATTCAAGTATCCCGTGAATGCCTCGCAAGTTCCCGGCGCAGCGTTTAACTTCATCGGCAACATGGAGATGCGAGGAGCCGATCCCTTGCTGGCTCGATCCGTCGACAACAGTGTCCTTTTGCACGAAGGTGTAGCCATCTTTGCTCCACCTAACGGCGGGGCTGTTTTCGGGGTATCTCTTTCGGATGGGAGTGAGTTATGGCAAGTTGGATTCGATGATCCGACACCACTGCGTTATGTCGCGGCGGCAACTGGCAAAATCGTTGCGATTGTGCAGTCGAATGCCTTAATGGGAGTCGATGTGCGTTCCGGTCAGCGGGCATGGCCAAACATACCGTTCCCTGGGGATTCTCAAGCGGTTGGTCGAGGAGTTCGATCGGGCAATCGTTACTTCCTCCCTCTCTCCAACCAATCCATTCTCGAAATCGATTTGATCGAAGGAAAGATTGTGGGGGAAACCAAGGCCGAGAAACCATTGGGGAACTTGGTCGCAGTAGGGGATCGATTGTTATCGGCCAGTCCATTTCAGCTCGATTGCTACATGGTCCTGGACGCGTTTCAAAAGCGATTGCTCGAAGAGATCAAAACCGATGGAGAGACTGTCAACACCCTCCTGCAGCGCGGTGAAATCGCGATGGCCGGAGGAGACTTGGACGAGTCTCTAACTTGTTTGGAGAAAGCCTATTCGTTGTCCCCCGAGAATGCAGAAGTAAGGCTATCACTCCTCAAGGTAGCCATGATGGCCCTGAAGAGCAATTTTGATCGTTATGCAGATCGTGTTCAGCAATATCATGACCTGGCGCAGATTCTTGATGTCCCGTCGTATTTGCGAATCATGATCCACGGCTTGGAGAGACAAGAACGTTGGGAGGAGATGTTTGTGAAGTTGCTGGAGTATTCGGATGTCCGACTGGGGCATCGAATCGATCAGATGAGCGACGGAGAGGACATTGACGTCAACGCTTTATGGACTGTCCAAGAAGACAGGTGGATAGCGACACGACTGGAGCGATGCGCGGAAAAAATGTCGGCGGAAGCATGGGCTCGGATAGCGCCGATGGTCGCTGCCAGGACTTCCATTCCTCTGAAAGATTTCGGATTGCGACGTTTGAGGTTGGAGCACTTTCAAGGGATCGATGGAATTGAAGAGGAGAGATTGGCGATGGCATCCATGATGGGCCGAAGCCAGCTCATCGATACCGAGAGGATCTTGCAATTTCGCCGCAGCCCCGATGAGAAGTTGGGGCCTTCACGCTTGGAAGCACTCATTCATTTGTACCTCGCAGCAGGACGGGTCGGGATAGCGCTAGAGGTTGCGGCTGGGAACCTGGAGCGTGTCCGGTCCGCATTGAAAGAATTGGCCGGTGAAGCCCCGTTTTCGATCCGTTCCGGTATCGACACGCCGGAGCTCGAGCGGGCAGTCGAATTGTTCGAGACTCGCCATAAGAATCATGTATGGCCTCAGGGGAATCTCCAAGTTTGGACCGAGTTCGGACGGGAAGGTGGTCGGGAGTTGGGACGGCCGGGAGATACGTCGACCCTTTGTCCTATCGTGGAAGTGGTGGGAGATTCCTTCCGCGATTGGCAAGTCTACTTCGGGTCAGGGTACCTGCAGTATGTTCATCGAGTGACGGGAGATACGTATCAACAGCTGATTGATGTGGGGACATCGGAGACGGGGGTCGTGCCCCGCTTGTATGCGGTGGATAGCATGCTCTTGATTGAATTGAAGAACCAGTTGGTCGCCATCGACACGCTCAAGGCATACATGATTCCGCAAGATGGGTTGCTTTGGAGGACGTCGTATCTCGACGAGACAGTGGATCCTCAAGAACGGGTTCGACCTCGGGCCAGCACTATCGTTCGAGACGATTGGGGTTTACCCACTCAGAAACGAGCCTTCAAAGTGGCTGCAGTATCCCGGCGAGGGGTGGTGGTTCAAAGTAACGAGGATCTTACCTGCTTGGATTTGCTGACCGGAATACGATTGTGGACCGTCACGGGCTTTAGGAACGCCTCGTTTATCCGACAGGGAGAAACGCTCTACGTGTACAAGCCGGGCCAAAAATCATCGGGGGAGAAATCGAACAGTGCTGGTAGTGAAGGGGAAAGTAACGGCACGTCAAAGATCGTAGCGGTGGATTTGCGTGATGGAATGATTTTGTCGAGCAAGGAAACCGAGCTTAAGAATTGGGATGTCTTGGCAACCATGGGAGGGAAATTTTTGCTGTCGCCGGTGGTTCCAAAATCGGAAGAGCGAGCGGCGAGGATGAAGCTACGGTTGTTGGATCCTGTGAGTGCAACTGTCGTTCTGAGCCGCGAGCACACAACGGATACCCGTTTGGCATTCGTCGGAGACACGGGTGTACTGGCGATGCGTCCCAACGGAACGATGCAGTATTGGAATGTCCGTAAGGGGACGGAGTTCGAATACGAAATCGATGTCGAGGGGAAATTCGGGATGGTGAGTGCCCCCGTTTTTGGTGACATCGCGCTAGTGCTACCCCACGCTGGTTCCATGGAGCTCGAAAAGGTTGCTGTCTTTCCATCGCAACGCCAGGACCCCACCGTGGTGTCCTGCGCAGGGAGGATGTTTGCGATATCGGTCGAGGATGGCAAACCCATTTGGGAACGAAGTCAACGGGTTCGACAATTCGCTTTTCCTCTTAGTCAGAATCGGGAATCTCCCGTCGCTGTTTTTATTCGTCAATTGACCCTCTCTAAAGTGAAAGGGGTTGATATTGATTTCACGAGTCTCGCCATGGTGGACGTAAAGACAGGGCGATTGCTTTACCAAAAGCACGACCTTCCAGCGATGCGAGGCAGAGGATTTAGGCAGGTATTGAATCCGGGAGAAAATAGCATGATGTTGCAGTATCTCGGGAATACGATTCATGTGGAATGGACGGACGACAAAGAGGGTTTACCCCCTGTCGACGAGGTTGATGAAGTTGGCGAATTGGATGTTGTCGAGTTCCGGAAAATGGCGGAGTCGTTGGTGGATGAAATCCAGTCGCGACTGGATCCCAGCGGGAGGCTGAAGAACGCCCCTGAAATCGACGAGCCGAAATGAGAATTACCGCACTCCCTCGTTACTACCGCAACTTAAAACGGTGGCGCGAGATTATTTTGATCTTGCGCAAATACGGTTTAGCGGATTGGTTGAGCCGATTGCGCGTGGACTTTGTGCGGGACTGGATCAAGGATGATCAAGGTGTACCCCTGGCTAATTATTCTCGCGAAGCCCGAATTCGGATGGCACTGACGGAACTGGGCCCGACGTTTATCAAGCTCGGGCAGGTTCTATCGCTTCGACCGGATCTGGTCGGATCAGCACTGGCTGGCGAATTGCAAACGCTGCAATCCAACGTTCCGGCGGACCCATTGTCTTCCGTTCAGAGCATTATCGAGTCGGAGTTGAAGAAGCCGCTATCCGAATTGTTTTCGGAATTCGCCGGAGTGCCATTGGCCTCGGCATCCATTGGTCAAGTGCATGAAGCCAACTTGAGCGATGGGACACCTGTGGTTGTCAAAGTCCAGCATGAGAATATCCAGAACAAAATCTCCGAAGACCTGGAAGTCTTAGCAGGGCTAGCCTCTCTCGCCGATCGCATCCCCGAGATCGCTCCTTGGCAACCCCGATCCATCGTGGAACAACTGTCCCGATCGTTGAAACGCGAGTTGAGCTTTTCGCATGAGCAAGCCAACTTGATGATGTTAAGAGAGTCGCTCAAGGACTTTTCCGGAGTGGAGATTCCTGCGCCATTTGCTGCCCATTCAAGTTCACGCGTTTTGACGATGGAAAAGGTGGAAGGATGGTCCATCAACGACATCGGCAATCAAGAGCTATTTCCCGATTTGGATCGTGATGCGCTCGCGCATCGCGTGGCGTCCCTTTATGTGGAAATGATCTTTGTGCATGGGCTGTATCACGCGGATCCACATCCAGGAAATATTTTGATCCAGCCGGATGGAACTATTGGTCTGTTGGATTTTGGTTTGGTCGGGCGGATCGATGACGGATTGCGAAACAGTATTGAAGAAATGCTTTGGGCATTGTCGATGCGAGATTCCGCATTGCTCACGTCGTTAATCAAGCGTGTCGGCAAAGCGCCGAACAACATAGATGATGCCAACCTATCTAATGATGTCTCGGATTTGATTGCGACCTACGGAAATCAACCGATCGATCGCATCGATTTGGCGGGTGCACTCAATGAGATCACGGATATCCTGCACCAGCATCGCATCACTTTGCCCAGCCAAGTAGGAGTGCTCATCAAAACCTTGGTTACATTGCAGGGAACCATATCGCAAACGAGCCCTCACTTCAGCTTGCTCGAAGCCATTGAGCCGATGTTTAAGAAGCTCTGGGTTGGCCGTTTTTCTCCTTGGCGACAAGCCCGTCGACTGCGGCGGCTCTATGTGGAAGTGGAAGGACTGGTGGAAAAGCTCCCATCCCAAATCACATCGCTCATGGATTTAGTGCAGTCGGGAAAGCTGGACGTTCATTTGTCCCATCGTGGGTTGAGCCCATCGATCAATCGGCTGGTGCTAGGATTGCTAACGAGTTCTCTTCTGCTCGGGTCCTCGGTCCTGTTGGCATACAAGGTTCCACCCCTTTTGTTTGTCGGGGGAGGACCCATGGGGCTGAAGGACCTGTCGTTGATGGGATTGCTCGGATTCCTGACCAGTTTGATGGTCGCCATGCGCATTTTGTTAGCTATCAACAAGTCTGGCCATTTGGATACGCAGTCGGATGATCCGGACTTTCCGATGTAGTTGCGACCTAGAGAGCCCCTAACGCCGCTCGGGTAGAGCAGCGGAATCGAGAAACCAGTAGAGTTCGCCCTGGGTTGGCTGAATCAGCTGGGCGGGATAAAGATTGGGATCTCGGGGGCCGTGCCAGACTAAGTCGATAGCAGGTTGTTTGGAGGCGCCACAGACGAGGAAAGCTACCTTTCTCGCCTGATTGATCAGTCTCGCGGTCATCGTGAGGCGATACGTTCCGAACTTGGGCACAAAATTGGCGACGACCAAATCATTTGTCTCATGAATTGCGTTGGTTTCAGGAAAAAGGGATGCGGTGTGCGCATCGTCCCCTAGGC
>Ga0194055_10003283_pt1 | contig 12483 bp, 8 predicted proteins | sample SepL449m_MetaG_FD_155482 | JGI IMG/M metagenome (GOLD analysis project Ga0194055, IMG submission 155482) | Anoxic zone freshwater microbial communities from boreal shield lake in IISD Experimental Lakes Area, Ontario, Canada - Sep2016-L442-9m | ecosystem: Environmental > Aquatic > Freshwater >... | reverse complement strand
CTTTTGGACGGTGGAACTTTGAACAAACCTGAATTTAGCCGTTATGATATAGAAGGCAAGGAATGGATCATTGAAGGAAAGGGTGTTACCCCGGACATCATCGTTGATAACGATCCCGCAATTGAATATGGCGGGAAGGATCAACAATTGGAACGTGGCATTGAAGAGATTCTCAACGAGTTAAAGACGAAGGAAAAGAAACTGCCCCCACCCCCGCCATTCCCAAAGAGGTAATAATGGAATGGGTTGAGATGTTTTTCTTATGGTTTGCCAAAGGGAAGTTTGCCTTCGCCCCGGGGTTTAATTTTGGCATAGCCTCCAACTTTGTCGTAAACACGAACATAATCGACTAGCATTTCTGCAGGGAAAAGTGTGGTATTATCAGGGTTGCCCAAAAACTTACCGCCCACTGCAACATTCATGACCAGATAAAAAGGCTGGTCAAATGGTGCAGGCCAAGCGTTGAGATCGTCCTCCTTGGTTGGTTGAAGCCCTTTGTTGGCTGCAACTTTGCTGCTACTCCACCAGAATGATTGTTCTGCAAATTGTTTGCCATCGAGCAACCAGCGGATCTCACCCGGTTCCCATTCAATCGCATAAGTGTGAAAATCTGCAATGGTACCATTGTTGGGAAGAAGGATGTTGTTTTCTTTAAGTGCGTTGGCGGGCCAGCGTGAGCCAAAATGCAAGGTCCCCAAAATTTTATTGGGCTCTTGCCCTCGCGCTTCAAGAATATCAATCTCACCTGACGAAGGCCATGTGCCATATTTATCACTCTGTGGCAGCATCCAAAGCGCTGGCCAAATACCTTTCCCAGTTGGTAGCTTGGCTCGAAATTCAAACTTACCATAGCATTGGTTGAACAGTGCGCTGCCGTCTCGTTTTCGAGTTTTCATTCGTGCGGAAGTGTAACCACAATTATGGATCGATTCTTTTATCGCCTTGATATGAAGCAAGCCCTCTTTGACAAAAGCGTTTTCTGGTTCACGGGTGTAGTACTGCAGCTCTTCATTGCCCCAACCGTTGAGCCATTGTTTTGCATTATAATCGTAGAAACCATTGCCTAGATCGAAGTCCCATTTTGAACGGTCGATTTCTTTACCTTCGAATTCATCACTCCAAACTAATTTCCAATCACTTGGGTTGGAATCGAATGCATATGCAAAACCAAAGACAACAAAGGAAAAGATGATTGAGCCAAATATTTTTCGCATGTTAAAGTGCCTATCGAAGTTTGGAGCCTTTATTACCGGTGAGTGTATCGCCCAGTTCTTCCCTTATCTTATCACCCAGCATCTGCAACTTTTTAACTACATCAGGGTTTTGATCTGCAACATTTTTGGATTCAGTAATGTCTGAATCAAGGTCAAACAGGGAGAGCTCAATTTTACGGGTTTCGCTTTTTCCTGGTTTACCATCGCTTCCACCCTCGATGATATGAAGGTAAGGGTGGGGGAAATGTAATTTCCATTTGCCACTGGTAACTGCATGAAGGGCGTCGCCCCAATAAAAATAGTAAGCCTCCTGAGGGCTTTTGGCATTAGGTTTCGCTTCGATAATTGCACTGATGTTTTTTCCATCAATATTAGATTCTGCCTGAACAACGCCCCCAGCATAACCAACAAGGGTTGGTAAAAGATCGATGGTCATGGTGGGTTCATTGCTGATACTTGCGGCGGGAATTTTTCCGGGCCAGCGAGCAATAAATGGAACCCGCACTCCTCCCTCAAACTCGGTACCCTTACCTTCACGCAACATTGCCTTCGAACCCGCATGATGCCCGTAGGAAAGCCATGGGCCGTTATCCGAGGTAAAGATCACGAGGGTATTTTTATCCAAGGAATGTTTCTTGAGGGTTTCTAGAATGGCACCAACGGAAGCATCTATTTCTTCGATGACGTCTCCATAAAGCCCCTGGCTACTTTTACCTTTGAATTTTTCTGAAGCATAAAGAGGCACATGTGGCATTGAATGGGGCATGTACAAAAAGAAAGGTTTATCTTTATTTTCTTCAATGAACTTCACACTGCGATCGGTGTACCAGCCAGTTAATTTAGACTGATCAGGGTTAAGTTCCAAAACCTTGTCATCTTGGCGTAAAGGTAAAGGGGGAAAGTTTTTTGCAGTGGGATGATTGGGCCACATATCGTTTGAATAGGGAAGGCCGAAATATGTGTCAAACCCATGGCGTAATGGTGAATATTGGGCAGAATCACCCAGATGCCATTTGCCAAAGATGGCGGTAGAATAACCTACCTTTTTAAGATATTCGGGAAGAAGGTTCTCTGCATCCTTAATACCATTTTTTGAATTAGGGCCAAGGGCTCCAAGAATACCAATACGATTTGGATAACAGCCAGAAAGAAGAGCCGCACGCGAAGCAGAGCAAACTGCCTGAGGCACATGGAAGTTCGTAAGCTTAATGCCCTCACGAGCTAGAGAATCAATGTTCGGGGTGCGAATCTTAGTCGATCCAAAGCAGCCTAGATCTGCATAGCCCAGATCATCTGCAAAAATAAGCACGATATTAGGACGGTTTTCGGCACTCCAAAGTAAGTTGTTGGAGAAAAATCCAAGTAGCGCAAGGGAGTATAAAATGATGTTTTTCATGAGCTTATCAATACCAAATATCTTGGCACAATGCAAAAAGGAACAAGCAAAAATGCTCTTCAATCAAAATGTAAAGGTGCAATATCTATGCAGTTTGATTAAGATATGTTGATGATAAAAATAGGGGAATGGATGATGAAGCTTGGTCGGTTAATCTTACTTTTAGTAATGATGTTTTCGATGTTTTCCAGTTTGCTTTTAGCGGATGATAAAGCTGATTGGGTTCATGTGGGCAGCCTTGCTGGGAAATTACTCGGCCCGCCACGCGATGGAAAAATTCGTATCAGTCTTGCTCATCAATTTGGCGAAATCGATAGGGACATGGCATTGCGTGCGGAAGCCATGCGACAGAAGTTGCTTGAAATCAGACAAAAAGGAATGGGGTTGCCCAAGAATTCTCCAGCCCGGGAAGAGGCTGTTCAAGAATTGGAAAGCGGCCTCGCAGATCTCCAAGTACTTCGATCTAAAATATTATTGGTGCACCAAACAGGCGATGTGCTGGAGTTGGTACTTCGCAACCCTTGTAATGTGCGGAGTACTTTTCCACCCGGTGGTTTTTTTGATGAGAAAGGAAACATTAGAAAATTCACCAAGAAAAGTGTTGCTGAGATGCGAGGGCCATTGAAACTCCCGGGCTTCGCCTCAAGTTTAGAAAAATTAGACGAAAGCTCCTCGGTGTTGGTTTATGTTTATAAGAAGAAACCACTACCCAAAGGGCCCAACCCTAAACCCGATTTAGAGCAGTTTGACCTTTTTGCTGGCTTGATCATCATTCTAGATGCGGAATAAATCGCAGATTATTATTTGAATAATGCAAAACGAAGAATCCGCTACTTCATGAGTTTTTCAATAATATTGCGGGTGATGGCCATGGTTGATGGATCCTTCCCTGCCAAGCCATGCGCCCAATCCGTTGTGCCTACGGTGATTACCGTGCCGTTGTTCGAATATGTGCCTATCACTGCATTACCTGTACGGCCTTTTTCCCAGCGCTCATACCATTCGCAATCATCTGGGTGCCACTTAGCTGGAGCAGTAGCAAGGATGGAAAAGTTTTTGGGTGTGCCATCTGAAAAGGTAGGGAAGGGTAGGCCATCTTTCCAAGCAAGTTCACAGCCATCGCATTCGTAACCTACGATGGTATCTTTGCCACCAAAGGTGGAATTTTTTTTCATGTTGGTTTTTTGAAAAATCCAATGCTCAGGCCGATGCACCGTAAAAGCAGCGGTTCCATCCATGAACTGCCCATGGCTGCGATGATACCCGCCATTAAGAAATCCAACGCCTGTGAGTGTGTTTTCTGGTCTCTTTAATAAATGATGGCTCCAGAGCGAGGATATTAGTTTAGGGTCGCCTTTTTCAAAAAGAGGATCATCACGAAATGCCTGCTTGTAACAAACAAGGGCTTTGCCTGAATCTTCAGATCGCACCTGCCAGCAGCAAGTATTACCACTGAAGAAAGCAACATTTCCACCGTCGGAAATATATTTTTCAAGGTTATCGCGCATGGGAGTGGACCAGTATTCATCATGCCCTACACTGAGAACGAGTTTGTAGTTCTTTAGCATTTCAGGGTAATGTTCGAGATCGCTATTGATTGCATAATCAAAAATAAACCCAGCTTCCTCGGCCCATTTGATAAAGGGATATTCCCAAGAACGAAACTGGCCAGCCATTGGGCGTTCAAAAGAAACACGCCTTCCTTGAACCTTGTATTTTCCATTAAAAGCATACAGGCTGTAACCTCCCCAGTTGCAGTAGGCGTTATAGGTGTTCGTGGAAAGCTGAATTAAAATTTTAGAATCTTTGCCTGGATTTGCATTTCGCACTACAAAGAACGCTTCGCTTGTAAGAACCTTTCCTTCCGTATTTTTCACACTAAGTGTTGCGTTGTAGTAACCGGTGCGCCAAGTATTGGGGATTTCAAACCCGAATGATTCTTTCCAGTTGCAACCATGAGAAGAAGCATTATCGGGAATCATCTGTTCCGAACATATTAAATCTGTTTTGGTAAGCACCACTTCCCGCTTGGCGCCAAGCCTGGCAATTTCAATTCCGAAAGATGACGCTTTTGAAGAAACCTTCCATGAAACTTTTTCTCCGGGAAGATAACTAAGCTTGTCAATGTACCCTTCGATTGCTGGCCTTGCTGCTGCAGGAGTTGGAAGCAAGGGTTTCAAGGTGGGTACCATTACCTGGGCTTGTCGTAAAAATCCAAGATCAGTCGGGTGTGAACTATCAACGGTTGCTTCCCCATCATCGCCCATCAGTGGTTCACCTGGTTGAACAAATAATCCGGTGATTCCTCGATCCTTCAGTCTTTGAACAGCCTCTGTATGTGCTTTGCGATTGCTTTCGTTCTTTTGCTTTACTCCCGAAATTATGCTGGCATTGGTATAGGTGCGATCTTCTACCAAAAGAATTGGCGTTAGGGGTTTTGCTTTTCGTAATGCAATTACAAAAGGTTCAAGTCTTTCAGCGATACGCTGGGCATCAAGATTAGGCAGGCAATCTAGCACATAAACCGAGGCATCAATTTCAGCAAATAGTGGAACAAACTCTGGGTCCAGTGTGCCATTGCCTGAAAAACCAAGATTGATGACAGGGCGATCCAACATGCGATGCAGGATATTAGTGTGCGCCATACCTGGCCTGGAAGCACAACCACCTTGGGCAATGCTGGTGCCATAATAGACGATGGGTTGCCCCAGGTGAGCAGCACGGGGCAGGGCTTTTTCTAGGGTTGCACCTTTGCTAACACCAATCTTGACTTCTTTGACACCATTATAAAGCGGGAGATAAATCAAGTACTCGCGCTTGCCCTTAGGAAGCCCAGTTGCAAGTGCAGCTTTGTTAGTTATTGCGGAGGGCCTGCCATTGGCCACCCATTTCCATGAGCCTTTATCATCCCGCGCATAAAGATCCAAACCGCTGACACCGGTTGCGGGCATATGAGGCATTGCGAGATTGGGCGATGTTAAAGTCCATTGGGCATGAATTTCAGAAGAGTCAGTGATAAACCTGCAAGCCAAACCTGCGCTATTTCTGGATAGACTCCACACAGGTGGGCGCACAATTTTTTCCACGCTTTTGGGAAGTCGATCGTACGGAGAAAGAGTTTCTTTCCATCCTTGGTTTTCAAGACCTATCTCTGCAGCTTCTTTCCAAATTAATTTGTCTGCTTCGGCTTGTTGAAATAAAAGGTTGAGAAGTAGAAACGCTTTAATGCCTAACATTGTAAAACCCTCAAGAAGGTAGGAATGATTTGATCATCAACTAAGAAGGAGCCATGATCAAGTAAGAAAAAGATGAGTATCCGCTTCGAATTATAACTGGACATTTATAGTATGTATTTTTAAGATGCATAATTCTGATGTTGTTAAAAATCATAAAGGATCGCCTGATGACTGAAATAGAATTACCTGAAAAATCAAAGGAATCAAACAATCCCTTGGATTCATGGGTGGGATTGATGGTGGTGATCATTGCAACCTTTATTGGAATTTGCAATGTTAAGGATGATAACATCGTGCAGCAAATGCAGTTAAAGCAAGTGGAAAGAAATGATAGCTGGGCTTGGTTTCAGGCAAGGAACATTCGCCAGGCAGTGTATGAGGGAGTGGCTGCGGAATTAAGCGTGCCACAAGCCAATGAAACTCCGGAGATCAAATCCTTCCGCGAAGCAAAATCAGAAGAGTTCCGAAAGAAATCTGAATCGCAGGAAAAGAAAGCGGAGAAACAAAAAGCTGATGCTGAAGAGGCACAACAAGGTTACGACAAACTCAATGAAATGGACGACCAATTCGATCTTTGTGATGCAGCTTTGGCTGTGAGTTTAGCTTTGATGGGAGTAACCGCATTAACCAAGAGATGGGGGCTTTTCTTTTTCGCCCTCATTCCTGCAATAATTGGTTTTATCATGGGCCTTGCAGGTTTTTGTGGATGGGATACCAACTTTGCAATCATCAAGTCGATCATCAAAATATTATCGTAGCAATGATCAACCGTTGACGAGATCAGATTCGCGTTGAAAATTCTGCATGAGTTCAGCTTCATCAAGGCCATATTCATCCAGCGAATATTTGTGAATGCCATGCCTGTGCTGCGTTCGCTTTGCCAAATAACTTTTCAACTTTTCGTCCATTCCTTCAGGAATAGGAATACTGAAATGATTTAGTATTTGATGAACTGTATCAACAGACTTGCTCACTAATTTTTTATAGGTGATGTCTAGAAAAGGTGTTGCAGTAGCAGGCCAAGCATTTCGCGTGCGATAACCCAAATCTAGCATTTGTTGCAAATGTTTCACCATTCCTGGGCCGATTAATTTTAAATCCTGCGTAGGCAAACAAACCATTCGAATCATTGCGGTAAGGCTTGCCATGGAAGGCAAACATTCCAATGGATTGCGATGCGTGAAAACTATACGAGCATCAGGGTAAACAGCCAAGAGTGGGTCTAAGGATGCAATATGTGCAGGGGCTTTTAAAAACCAAGTTTTCTCTTCTCTGTTGAAAGAAAGCGCTTGCAGATGTTTCTTATGCAAGGTGTAACTATCACCAAAATTTGATGCGAGAACATATTGGAAATAATCTGGTACATAAACCAATTGGCAAAACAACAATGCATAAAAAGAGGACATCAAGAATGGGTTACATTCCTCTGGTTCCATGGTGCCCAATTCATGCGCTTTGATAAACTCGGGTGATAACCTATTGACACCATCGATTTGCGCCTGTGCTGTTATCATTTGCCGTTGCACTTGCTGGGTTGTAGCGAAGCATTGGGGTACGGGTAATTGATGGGTTTCCCAATTTTGCAGAGGCCTGAGCGTCGATACTTGCGAAAGCAAGCCTTGGAGAAAAGTTGTTCCAGTTCGGGGTAAGCCGATGACAATCAAGGGGGCATTGATAGGAACCTTTTCTACTTCTGGGTACTTTTTTAGTACATGATGCAGGTTTAATCGGTTCTTAAGCGAGGAAAGAATCATTTGAGAATAAACAAAACGGCCTAGAGTGTCTGTTTGATTATGGGTTATAAAATCTTTGATAAGAAGATTCAATGGTTCAAGAAAGTGATCTGGGCCGAAATCATCCAGCCTGGTTTCTCGAATCGCTTTTTTTAAAAGATGCTCTAACTTAAAACTTGCGCCCTGCCAACCTAAGAGAGATATCAGACCAAGAGCACCTGAAGCATAGCGACGCCACCAGACAGATTTTCGTATTAAAGCCATGAGTCTCTTGCTTGGTATTAATTAACTTTGACAAGCTTCATAGAAGAAGTGTCGAAGTAGGCTTCGCCTTTTAAAGAGCGCATCTCCAAGACCAAAACAATTTCCTTGGGTGCTGCGACATCAAATTCAAAAGTGATTTTTTCCCAGCCTGTTGATTCAGAAATATACTTCGTTTTTTCGCCACTAGATAAGCGCAAACCGACACCCGAATTCGGTTCGTTGCGGTTTTTGACATTCACTGCTTTTGCAAGCAACTCAACCCTGTATTTGCCTGGGTCTAAAGCAACGGGCTTGCGCCAGCAACCTACAGAATCAGAAGAGCTACGGATATATAAGCAAGTTTTGTCTTCGAAGGAAGATTCTAGTAAAAGGGAAGGCCCTGCTTCTAAAGCGGGCTTCCAACCAGAAAGAGCCACTGTTTTATCTGGCCCAAAAATAGGTGGGCCAGCAGGCATTTCTCCAATCAAGCGTGCGAGAACCTTACCCCTTTCAGCAAGTCTGTTTTTCATATCTTCACCACCGCCCTTGATATCTTTCAAAGGCTTTAATTTTTCCACAACTTCATCGATGCGTTTATTCATTTCGGTCAATAGAAAAGCCTGATTATAAACTTTGCGCAGGGCATCGTTATAACGCCAATACATTCCAGGGCAGGGCATCAGGGCATTGGCTAGGATGCAACTCATTGCACGCAGATCGAAATTTGGATCACCAAACATCTGATCCATTCCCGCAACCAGAAAGACCGCTTTGTTTCCTTTGGAAGGATCAAAATAAATCCGGTAGTTGTTACGATTGCGATTGTAGCCATCCCAGTGTGCTGTGATTTGTTCCAATGCAATGAAAGTCCAGAAAGCATCAATATCCACAAGGGCTTCCAGTAACAATAATCTCTTGGCTGGATCGGGTTCTTTGCAAGCTACTACGATTGTTTTTAAAGGCGCCTGTTCATCCTTCTGCCCCTTTTTCCCAGCAAGCAATTTCTTGGGTTGGTCGAGGTCTTGACAAAATCCACCGTCATAGAGGTTGCCATCGGGCGATCCAAAATTACGCTTGAGAAAAGTTCGATCCAATCCCTCCAACAACACATAAAGCCCGAGGTCACGATTGTTCAACTTGACCATGGCATGGGTTGCCCTACCTGTGGGTAATCCCGAATTGCGTGAGAGTTCCCTGCAAATGAGTTCGTTGAGATAAGAGCCATCTTGTACAGAGTTATTAAGATGAAGTTTATCCAAGCCATAGAATTTTTGGCCATCCACAAATTTGTCAAAGTTCAGCGATAGGGCAGGGCGATCTTCCAACGCACGATAACTTCCCGCAGCACCCTTTAAATGAATTCCTACTTTGGTGTAAGTTTCGCCACCTTCAACCTTAATAGTGCAGGGCACATAAGTGCGGTCTGCCATTTTTAATGCTTGTATTTCTTTCGGTGCTATCTCGATTGAAATGCTTAATACTTTTTTCGATGCAAAAAATTCAACCGATGGATCGGGCTTTGCGGGCTTTATAGCCTTAGCTTCGGCCTGCCCAAATAAGCTTAATAGTAGCATCCAAGTAATGATCATATTATTTATCCTTCCTAATCATTATGTTCCCTGTTTACTTAGCGATTGTCAAGCAATCCCTATTTAGGAAGTTTGGGTTTCAGTGGAGCCTTAGTATCTTTTTCTATAGGATATTGCGCTTGTTGCATTTCCATCTTTGTAATTAATTCATGCATCATTCGCTTTAGCTCTATAGGATTGGTGGCTGCAAGATTCTTTTGTTCAAATGGGTCTGAAGTAAGATCAAACAACTGATAATGCGAATTCTCTGAAACCTCAGAAGGAAAATAATGATAGATGACTTTCCAGTTTCCATTGCGATAGCTGGTGAAGTAATCCGTACGGTGTGAATGCGGATAATGCATCAGAAAAACTTCCTCCCTACCGCTATCTCGATTCCCTGTCAGCAAGGTATCAAGTTTTGTCCCATCAATTACATGGTCTGATGGAATCGGTTTTCCAGTTAAGGAAAGAATAGTTGGGAACAAATCATAGACAGCAGCTTGCTGAGATTGAATAGCCCCTGCAGTTATAGGCAACTTTTTTTGATTGGGATTATTCGAATTGGGTTTGGCCCAGGCAGCAATGAAGGGCACCCGCATCCCCCCTTCGTAATGAGATCCTTTCTTCCCTCGTAAAGGTGCAGCACAGGCTACCGCATGCTGGTTTCCAAGGGGCGCATCGGAGCCATTATCGCCTAGGAAGAATATTAAAGTATTCTCGCTGATGCCAAGCTTTTCAAGATGATCAAGCAAATCACCCAGTGATTTATCCATACCCTCAACAAGGGTTGCAAATGCCTGCGCCTGTGTATTCTTGCCTGAAGTTTTGTAATGATCTGCAAACCGAGGGTCTGAATTGAATGGCGCATGCACTGCGTAGTGCGCAAGGTAGAGGAAAAAAGGCTTGTCAGCAGTTACTGCATCAGAGACATGAGATTTCGCTTCAAGAGTAAGGGCCTCGGTGAGGAAGGTATCGGTGCCATGGTATTTTTCTAAATCGGGTACAGCATGGGAAGCTTTCTTATTTTTATCATTACCATAGTTTTGTTTTCCATAATAACTTCCAGGCTGCCCGATCGAAGTGCCTCCAACATTAATATCAAACCCAATGTTCATGGGGTTTGCTCCTTCAGAATTTCTTGGCCCAAAATGCCCCTTGCCCACATGAATGGTCCGGTAGCCATTGGCTTTCATTAGCGCGGGGAGTGCCACATTGTTTTTGTTAAGGCCTTTCCAATTCCAATCGGTTGGGCCTTTGGGGCCTGCGTTATTACTATCTGGGTTGATCCAGTTGGTTGTGTGATGCCTTGCTGCGTTCTGGCCGGTCATGATGGAAATTCGGGTGGGTGAGCAGACACTCATTGCGCAAAAGTTGTTGAACCGAACGCCTAGCGATGCAAGCCTTTCCATATTGGGGGTGCGGTAGAATTCATTGAGCGGATACTTCTTTGGCTTGCCTTGGGCATCGGTCAAAAAAGGAACGGAGGTGTCCATCACCCCCATGTCATCGACCAGAAAAACAATGATATTGGGCTTGTTTGCATCTGCACAAAAAACAACCTCTGGTATCAACATCCAAATCAATACACTGCAAACAATTCTTTGAATAATGGTCATTTGAACGGCCTTTCTTAAGTAGTATCCTTACTCAAAATATACCAGAACTGAGGCTTGAAAGTAATCGATTATTGGCCGCGCTTTCAAAACATACCCTTCTACTTTCAGCTTACTTTGCTTGATTGTTACATCTCCCACGGGTAATCTAAAGTAGTATCACACCGTATTAAAGTTTCGAGTGGTTGGGAGTTTTGCATGAATCTTGGTTGCTTCCTTCTATTGCTAAACCTCGCTCCCTTTGAAATCAACTTCAAAGAACAAGTTGTGCCTCTATTGGTGAAGAATTGCATCGAATGCCATAACTCTTCCGTCACTAAAGGGAATCTAAACCTTGAAACGCTTGCATCCACTCTTAAAGGGGGGGATGAAGGCAGGGCAATAGTTTTGGGGAAACCAGAGGAATCGCAACTCTATTTAAAAATCATCGAGGGAGAGAATAAAAAGAAGCCCGAGATGCCCCGGAAGAAGCCCGCACTGGCCAAAGCCGATGTCGAGAAAATAAAAGCTTGGATCGAACAGGGCGCAGTATGGCCCAAGGAAATAGTGCTGAAAGAAAAAGCCAAGGCGGATGGATCGTTCTGGTCGTTTAAGCCCATCGCTAAAGTAACGCCTTCTGTTATCAGCGATGCACCTGATGCTTGGAAGATCAACCCGATCGATGCCTTTGTATTTTCGAAGCTGAAGGAAAAAGGAATCAAACCATCGCCAGTGGCTGATAAGCGAACATTGATCCGCAGGATTACTCTGGATTTAATTGGCTTGCCTCCCACTTCTAGCGAGGTTGCAGATTTTCTGAATGATGGGAATCCTGATGCTTATGAACGAGTGGTGGATCGGTTGCTTGCATCACCAAGGTATGGTGAGCGGTGGGCCCGTCATTGGTTAGATGTTGCACGCTTCAGCGAAAGTGATGGCTTTGAAGAAGATATGCAAAGGCCACAGGCATACACCTTCCGTGATTATGTAATCAAGTCATTGAATCAGGATAAGCCTTACGATGAGTTTGTACGCGAGCAAATCGCAGGTGATGTTCTAGCTGTTCAAACTGGCGATAGTATTGCAGCTACTGGGTTTTTGGTAGCGGGCCCTTGGGATGCGGTTCAGCGGGTCACCCCAAGTAAGCTGGGAAGATTGCAATCGCGTGAAGAACAGCTCGAAGAAATAGTTTCGGGGGTTAGTCAGGCGTTTCTGGGCCTGACGGTTCAATGTGCGCGTTGTCATGACCATAAATTTGATCCGATTTCGCAGGAGGATTATTACCGGGTAAAGGCGGTGTTTGAGGGCGTGGATCATTCGTTGAAAATAAAAGCCCATGGGTTGCGAAGATTGATGGGAGCAAAGGAAGAGTCTGCCTGGTTGGAAAAGACGGAGCCTTTGCGTAAAGAAATAGCAGGGTTGGAAGCTAGAGATTTAGAACTACAAAAGCAATTAAAGGAAAAGCAAAAAGAAGCTGAAGCATTGGCATTGTTGATGA
>Ga0194055_10003281_pt1 | contig 12484 bp, 9 predicted proteins | sample SepL449m_MetaG_FD_155482 | JGI IMG/M metagenome (GOLD analysis project Ga0194055, IMG submission 155482) | Anoxic zone freshwater microbial communities from boreal shield lake in IISD Experimental Lakes Area, Ontario, Canada - Sep2016-L442-9m | ecosystem: Environmental > Aquatic > Freshwater >... | reverse complement strand
GCCCAACTCGAGGTTCTTAACGCCGGCCACACGATCGGCAATGCGCGTTGGGAAGCGGGCAACATTGCCAATGTTTTCAACTATTACTCAGGTGCACCTGAGCGTCTACTTGGTCACCAGATCCCAGTGCCCGGCGGTATCGATATCACGTTCCGCGAGCCCCTCGGCGTTGTTGGCGTCATCGTTCCGTGGAACTTCCCAATGCCGATCATGGGCTGGGGTGTTGCCCCGGCTCTGGCAGCCGGAAACACGGTTGTTGTTAAGCCCGCTGAACTCACGCCGCTCACCGCGATCCGTATTGGCGAGCTCGCCCTCGAAGCGGGTTTCCCAGTGAACGTGTTGCAGATTCTGACCGGCCGCGGTTCAGTGGTCGGCGAACGCTTCGTCACACATCCCGATGTCGCGAAGGTCGTCTTCACAGGGTCGACTGAGGTTGGCATTCACGTTGCCGAAGGCTGCGCCCGACAGGTTAAGCCGGTCACGCTAGAACTCGGTGGCAAGAGCGCCAACGTCATCTTCGCCGATTCTGATCTCGCGACGGCCGCAGCGTCAGCACCGGGTGGTGTGTTCGACAACAGCGGCCAAGACTGCTGCGCCCGATCACGAATTCTGGTCGAACGTAAGGTGATGGACGAGTTCCTCGCCCTGCTTGAGCCGGCCGTTTTGGCTCTGCGCGTTGATGATCCGAGCCTGCCCACGACGGACATGGGACCGCTCATCAGCGCAGGACATCGCGACCGCGTCGCATCCTTCGTCGATGAGAACACCAACGTTCTTATTCGTGGCACCGCGCCAACGGGTCCTGGCTACTGGTACCCGGCCACCGTTGTGCTTGCCGAATCTCGTGACGATCGCCTGCTGCGTGAAGAGATCTTCGGCCCGGTCGTGACAGTCGTGCCGTTCGACGACGAAGCTGATGCGATCGCGCTCGCCAACGACAGCGAATTTGGCTTGTCGGGATCGATCTGGACGCGCGATGTTGGCCGCGCTCTGCGAGTTGCTCGCGGCATTGAATCTGGAAACCTATCTGTGAACTCGCACTCGTCAGTTCGCTACTGGACACCATTTGGTGGATTTAAGAAGTCCGGCCTTGGCCGGGAGCTCGGTCCGGACGCTCTTGAGGCGTTTACGGAAGTCAAGAACGTATTCATTTCTACGGAAGGCTGATCAATCGTGGAACGCTTTACAAACCGCACCGCTGTCATCACCGGTGGAGGCAGTGGCATTGGACGTGCGACCGCCAACCGCCTTGCATCTGAGGGTGCGAACGTCGTCATTGTTGACATGAACCTTGAGGCAGCTGAAATGGTCGCCGCTGAGGTTAAGGGACTTGCTGTTCAAGCAGACGTGACCGACGCGGACGATGTCGCGCGCATGTTCAAGACCGCCTTCGATCAGTACGGATCGATCGACGTTTCCTTCCACAACGCTGGTATCTCACCCCCTGATGACGACTCGATCCTGACGACCGGCATCGAGGCATGGGACCGCGTTCAGAAGGTCAACCTCACCTCGGTATACCTGTGTTGCAAAGAGGTCATCCCCTACATGCAGCGTCAGGGTAAGGGTGCGATCGTCAACACTGCTTCCTTCGTCGCGACGATGGGTGCAGCCACATCGCAGATTTCCTACACTGCCTCAAAGGGTGGCGTACTTGCGATGAGCCGCGAGCTCGGAGTGCAGTTCGCCCGTGAAGGTATTCGCGTGAACGCGCTCTCGCCTGGCCCAGTCAATACGCCGCTGCTCGTTGAACTGTTCGCCAAGGATCCAGAGCGTGCAGCGCGTCGTCTGGTGCACATTCCATTCGGTCGTTTCGGTGAGCCAAGTGAGATCGCGGCAGCCGTCGCCTTCTTGGCAAGTGATGACGCTTCGTTCATCACCGCCAGCAACTTCCTTGTAGATGGCGGAATCTCTGGAGCGTACGTAACTCCGCTCGACGTTTAGTCCTTTCGCACTGTGAGGTATGCCAATGCCCGTCATTGAGTTAGATGAAGCCTGGTCCATTAAGGGTCATCTCAATGGCGGGTATTTGGCTGCCGTCGCAGGGCAGGCCGCGAGTGAGTTCTTCAATGGTGCGCCTGTCCTGACCTTGAGTGCGCACTATCTCGAGGTGATTCGTGGGCAAGGGCCAGCCGATCTTGAGATCACCCCACTGCGGACGGGTCGGTTGTCCACCGCCCGCTTAACGTTGTCACGTGACAGCGTGCTGGTGGCGGAGTTCATTGCGACGGTTGGAAGTCCGCGAACCAGTGACGTTCGTATTGACGATATCGAGCCTTTCGATGGGCCGGCATGGGATCAGTGCGGATCTCCAGGACCAGCATGGTCAGGGCCGGGTATGGAGTTGCTGGACACCCTCGATGTTCGACTCAAGCCAACCGATGGCTCGGCGCTTATCGGTGGCCAGCCGAGTGCCCATCCGGTTATCAACGGGTGGGTTTCGTACTCCGACGGTCGGGCCGTTGACCCATTCCTAGTGATGGCGTCCTGGGATGTTCTGCCGGCGACGATTTGGTGCATGGGCATCCCCGGAAATATTCCGACGGTGGCGGCGCAGATTGTGCTCTACCCCGGTGAGGTTGTTGGCCGGCTGGCGTCGCGGGTGCGCGGACAGTTCTTAAGCGACGGAATCATGGATGAAACTGCAGTCTTGTGGGATGAGACTGGTCGCGTTTGTGCAACCTCACGCCAAACGGCCGTTTATGTTCCACCGAGGCCGAGCTAAGCCCGTCAAGCGAAACAGTTAGAGGCGATCCGCCGCGCTGCGCCGTGCTGCGCCGATCAGGCCGGCGAAAAGTCGGTGATCATCGGTCATCTCGGGGTGCCACTGAACGCCCAAAACGAATGCTGCTTCTGGATCTTCACACACCTCAACCGTGCCATCTTCAGCCCAACCAGTGATAGTGAGGCTGCCGGGGTTGTCGACGGCTTGGTGATGGCTTGAGTTGACTACCGTCTCAGTGGTTTCAAGGAGTCGTGCCACGAGCGAGCCAGACTCGAATCGTGCACCGTGCTCAAGGAAGTGCGCAGGCCTAATCCGGTGAAGCTCACCGTAACCGGCTGCTGGCAGATCTTGGATCAATGTTCCCCCGGATTCAACAGCCATGATCTGCAGACCGCGGCACACACCGAGCACGGGAAGTCCAATAGCGCGGGCATGCCGGTAAAGCGCCCGCTCCGTCGCATCGCGATCAGTCCGCGGAACATCAACCGTTTCGTGGGCTTCCTGACCGTAGTCGGCCGGATCAATGTCCGCTCCGCCCACAAGGAGGAGGCCATCAAGCCTGTCTACCGTCGCACTCGCGCTTTCGGCGTTGGTCACCGGTGGAAGTAAAACTGCCGCGCCACCTTCGGATTCGATAGCGTCGATGTACTGGCGCGGAATCACCGCCGCAAGAGTGTTGCTCCAAGCGCCCCAGGTGGAGATTTCGCTGTAGCAAGAGATGCCGATAACTGGTCGAGTCATAGCCCTATCATTGCGCACCGAGCGCGAAGTGAGACAGTTGGTGTCATGTCATCGCTGATTCGGCTCATGCCAGTAACTGACCATGTTTATGTCGCCACCTCACGTCGATATGTGACGAACTCGACGGTGATTCTCGATGGCCACGGCGGTGCGCTGGTGATCGACCCTTCATGGGATGCCGATGAGTTAGCTGCCATTCCCGCCGATCTGCGAGCGCTGGGCGTCACCTGCGTTGCTGGCCTAGCCACCCACATGCACTACGACCACGTGCTGTGGCATCCCGACCTCGGTGAGGTGCCTCGCTGGGCATCGGCCGGGACGGTTGAGGTGATTGTGAATCGACGAGCTGAATTGCTCGAACCGTTGATTGGCGATATCTCCGAAGACCTCATCAATCTTGCCGGACATCTCGTACCCATCGATGGCCCGACACTGGATTGGCGTGGTCCGACGGCAGTGATTCATCAACATGACGCACACGCTGAGCACCACATCGCGGTTGAGATTCCGGAGCTTGCTGTTTTGGTGTCCGGTGACATGCTCAGTGATCTTGAGTTGCCCATGCCCGACTGGACGGATGCGAATCTTGAGACGTATCGCGCTGGGCTGCTGTTGTTGTCTGATGTCGCTCGTCGAGCCGAGCGTGTCATTCCCGGCCACGGTTCAGTTGGGGTCGACGTTCGTGAACGGTATGAGGCAGATCTGGCCTATCTCAATGACGTGGATCAAACTGGCGCGAGCGCCGATCCCCGTGTCGACCTCGAACTCAATAAAGAACTTCATGAGTTGAATGTGCGGCGCAGTTTGTTCGCCTCGGCGGTTTGACGATGCTTAGCGCCTAGGGGTGGGATGTGTGTCACGGTTGACCCGGTTGGATGGAACAGAATCGTCTCTGGCACGGTTGTGATGCTCAGACGGCGTTTTTTGTAGTCTCCGACGCAATCGAACGATGAACCAGGAGAAGTCGATGCAATTACCACCCTTGGTAGAGCCAGCTCCCGAGCTGACAGTGGACGAAGTGCGCCGCTACAGCCGGCACTTGATCATTCCGGACGTGGGCATGATCGGGCAGAAGCGCTTGAAGAACGCCAAGGTGCTCTGCGTCGGCGCTGGTGGGCTCGGTAGCCCTGCGTTGCTCTACCTAGCGGCGGCGGGTGTTGGCACGCTCGGCATCGTGGAGTTCGACACCGTTGACGAATCAAACCTGCAGCGCCAAATCATCCATGGTCAAAGCGATATCGGTCGGTCAAAGGCAGAGTCGGCTCGCGATTCGGTCAAGGAAGTCAACCCCTACGTCAACGTCATCGTTCATGACGTTCGGCTAGACAATGACAACGTCCTAGACATTTTCAGCGGATACGACCTGATCGTCGATGGCACCGATAACTTCGCCACGCGCTACATGGTCAACGACGCTGCTGTACTGCTGAAGAAGCCCTACGTATGGGGTTCGATCTACCGCTTCGAGGGCCAAGTTTCGGTCTTCTGGGATGAGTTCGGCCCGAACTATCGCGATCTCTACCCCGAGCCACCGCCCCCCGGAATGGTGCCCTCATGTGCTGAGGGTGGCGTTCTTGGCGTGCTGTGTGCGTCCATCGGTTCGATCATGGTGACCGAAGCCATCAAACTCATTACCGGTATCGGCGACACCTTGCTCGGACGTCTCATGGTGTACGACGCACTAGAGATGTCCTACCGCACTGTAAAGATCCGTAAGGATCCCAATGCGGTGCCGGTTACCGAGTTAATCGACTATGAGGCTTTCTGTGGCTCGATCTCGGTCGAGGCCGCTGATGCCGCGGTGGGTTCCACGATATCGGTGAAGCAGCTCAAAGAGATGCTCGACGAACGGGAAGCTGGTGATCGCGATTTCCTGCTTGTGGATGTTCGCGAGCCCAATGAGTACGAGATCGTCGCCGTTCCCGGATCTGTTCTGATTCCGAAGGGCGAATTCATGAATGGCTCAGCCCTAGGTGGCCTTCCTCAAGACAAGCCGGTTGTCATTTACTGCAAGAGCGGCGCTCGGTCAGCCGAAGTTCTCGCAGTGGTCAAGGGAGCAGGATTCGCCGATGCCGTTCACGTTGGTGGCGGTGTCGTTGCCTGGGTCAACCAGATCGAGCCGGAAAAGCCGATCTACTAATCAAACAAGGCTCAATGTGAGCGGCCCAATCGAGAAATCTCGAGTGGGCCGTTTGCTTGTGTAAACCGAGTTATGCGTTGTTCTTCTTCACGCCTAGCCCGTCATCGGTGAAGCCAATCTTGTTATGAGTACCGTCGCAGAAGGGCTTGTTTGCCGAATGTCCGCAACGGCACAGGTACATGCGCTTACCTTCACGGATGGTCTTACCGTCTGCACCACAGGCAACGATTTCACCTTGAATTTCCAGTGGACCGTTCTCCTGCACCGTGATGGTGGTGATGTTTGATTCCGAACTCAGTTCCGTTGATTCACTCATACCCTGATCCAACACCTTTTCGCCCGTTTTTTGCTCGCAGGATCGAGGTACTTTTGGCTCGGCTTTCGCTCTAGAGCGCGCCAAGTTTCTGAAGTCGGTTAAACGACCAGTAACCGGGGATCGTGGGAAGCCAGAACGTCAAGAGTCGAAAGAGCAAGGTTGCTGAAAGAGCAACACCTGGATCGAGACCCGCTGCAGTAAGTCCCGCTACGTAGGCCGCTTCGACAGCGCCAAGACCGCCGGGGGTTGGCGCTGCCTGCCCGATTGTGGATCCAGCGAGATAGACCAACGCGATCGCTGCGAAGTTGGACTTACCAGCGCCGAATGCTTCACAGCACGCGATCATGCACGCGGCGAATGCGGCGTTCAGCAATAGAATGCCGCCGATACCTTCGGCCAGCTTTGCCGGCCGTTGGGCGATTGTGAGCAGCCGTGGGCCGACTTCAGCCAAGATGGGCTGGACGCGATCCTTAATGAGTTTGCGCACGGCGGGAAGCAGCAGGAGTAAGGCGGCGACTACGAGCAGGCTCACGATGGCTATGACGGCCCACATTGGTGGAGTGAACGAATGCTCCATGGCCTGGCCAGCCGCGATTCCGGTGAGGAAGAGCAACCCGATGTGTATGAAGAAGGCAAATACCTGTGAGACACCGACACTTGCGGAAGCCAATGCCGGATGCAAGCCAGACTTTTGCAGGTAGCGGACGTTAATCGCCACCGCGCCAATGGTGGGCGGTGAGACCAAGGTTGCAAACGAGGCCGCGAGTTGCGCCATGAATGTTCTTACGTGTTGGAGCTCCTCAGGTACGAAACCTGAGAGCGATAGCGCGGCGCCAATGAATGTCAGGACTGACAGAGCCAACCCGACAGCAGCCCATGTCCAGTTCGCGCTCTTGAGCAGATCAACAATGTTGACGTTGGCAAGCTGGGTGAACAGGACGTAGGCCGCAATTGTCCCGGCCACGATGGTCAACAACGTTCGAGGTTTGATCCTGCGCAGATCCAGGGGCTGGACTTCCGCTGCGGATGGACGAAGTTCGATGACGGTATCGCGCAATTGCACAAGAACATCCTTGTTCTTCCGCATTCGCTTTCGAGTTTCTGGTGAAAGTGCAACTAACTGAAGAGCGGGCAAGGCACGCGCGATCTCGTCTGCACCAAAGACTTTGACGCCTGCCGCAACGGCGCGATCGGCATCTGCAAGCAGTGCGAACGAACACAGCATTTCGGCCAAATCGATCCGTCGTTGCACATCACCAGCAGCGATCTGGCCATGTTGCATTCCGGTCAGCCAGATCTTTCCGTCGTTGTCCTTGACCATGTGCTCGGGTGATAGAGAGCGATGCGCAATGTGATCGCCGTGAAGTACCCGCACCGCCCGAGCGACACCAACCAGATCGCTATCTGTCACTGTCCCTGGATCGGCGTCGGAAAATGAGGGGCCATGGATTTCTTCGAAGGCGAGTAGAGATGCGTCTGGCCCGACCTCGGTCGTGACGAGGAGTTCAGGAACCGGGGCGCCAGCTGAATGGGCTGCATACGACATCAGAGCACTGTGATCGATCTGCGCCCTCATCGAGAAGCCAGCATTGGTTGGGTCCGTGCGTAGGCGAACCTGGTTCCACAGTGCTGCGGCTAGTCCGGCGCCTTCAAGGTCGCGATCGAACACGACCACGCGCATGTGTTCGTCACGTGTGGTGTGTGCGTCGTACTGACGACCTCGAGCAGTGCTTTTAGCGGCCCGCAGGAGTGTCAGCGGGAAGCCGGCGGCCTCAAGGGTGGAGGCAACATTAAATCCGCTCGGTCGCGTGGTCGCGGTGCCCAGGACGTAGCGAACAGCGAGTCCGACCGCCCAGCCGAGTAGCAGCGACAATCCGACGGATGTGGCGGTCCACGTGCCACTTGTTACCGCACCGATCGCTATGGCTGAGACGGTCAGCACTGCCGCGATCGTCCAGCGACCGCGGCCAACGATGCGGCTCACGGTGATGAACGCCACGAGGCCGGCGATGATCGCATTGAATGCGGAACGCTGCTCGGAAGCGGCGGCTCCAGTGATGGCTACAACGAGCCGAGGTGAACCATGTGAAATTAAGAGAGCCGAAAACAAAATTGCGATGGCTACCGCGACGAACATTGCGCCAAGGGCTTCAAGTAACTGACGACCGCGCTTGCGAACAAGCAGATCGATTCCAGCAACGATTGGAAGCAGGATTACGCCAAAGCCGGCGATCAGGTTGACGATGGCCACGATGAAACCCGGCAGACGGTTTCCGGCCCCAGTGATGTCCGACTCGATACCAGCACTCGTCGCAGTCAAGAAGTAGGCCAATGCCATTAGGACTGCCCCGGCGGCCACCGCTATCACCACGCGAAGGAGATCCGTTGGCCGTCTGACTCTGCGTGGAAACACCCCATCCTCGATGACGAGGGTGCTGTAGCCATCGTCATCGCTAAGCACGAGGGCATTTTCGGGCGCGGTCACTATGTGATCGTGCCATCTTCGGAGCCGAACGTCGCGTAAGGGGGCAAGATTAGCGCCGTGGGCCGTGAACCTGATCCGTTGGATGTGTCGATCGGGCTGCCGAGCGAGTTTGCCGAGCGAGTTTTAGATCTCGTCGAACAAATACCGTCAGGGTGGGTGATGACCTATGGTCAGGTCGCTGATCACCTTGGCTCTGGTGCCGCCAGGGCAGTGGGAACGACGATGGCTCGCTATGGCTCAGGAGTGCCGTGGCATCGGGTGATTAGGTCTGATGGACGACTCCCGACTGGCCACGAGGTCGAGGCCCTGGCCCGGCATCGACGTGAAGGAACACCGATGCTCGCCAATGGGGATCGTGTGGATATCAAGGCGGCTCGTTGGTTGGGCCAACCCGTCGAGCGCGCCATCGACGTATCGCAGTGAATTGTCACAGGTACGTGATGAGATCTACCTGTGACTGATGTGGCCTCCGCTCCTGCGCTCAAGCTGGATCGCAGCCGCCCGTTACCCGTCGACGCACCCGTCCTCGACGAGAGTCAGCGGCGGGTCATCGCCCATCGTGCCGGAGCGATGCTCGTACTGGCTGGTCCGGGCACAGGTAAGACGACCACCCTCGTTGAGGCGATGGTGGCGCGCCTACTTAATGAGGCGCCGCTCAGGCCAGATCAGGTGCTGGGTCTTACCTTCGGTCGCAAGGCTGCTGCGGAATGGAAGCAGCGGGTCACCGCTCGGCTAGGCGGCGGACTTGTGCCCACGATCACCACGTTCCACTCATTTGCGTACGCACTTGTTCGCGCTGAGTCCGATCCGCTCGCCTTTGTTGAGCCGCTTCGGCTGCTGTCGGGCGCTGAACAGGAGGCGCGCTTACGCGAACTTCTAGACGGTTCGGTGCGCGATGGGCATGTGCAGTGGCCGCACGATCTGTCTGCCGCCCTTGGCACTCGGGGTCTCGCGGCTGAGGTTCGATCCGTCATAGCCAAGGCGCGCAGTTTAGGCCTCGACCCGCAGGATCTTGAGGCGCTGTCGGCACATGCCGACGTACTTGGTCCCGCATGGCAAGCGATCGGTCGGTTTTTCGGAGAGTACCTCGACGTACTCGACGCCGAGGGTGTTACCGACTACACCGAAATCATTCATCGGGCGTCGATTCTTGCTCACGACCCGCAGATTCAACATGGGTTGCGCCAGAGGTATCGGGCTATCTTCGTCGACGAGTATCAGGACACAGATCCTGCGCAAGTTCACCTACTGCGCGGCCTAGTTGATCCGTCAGCGTCTTTGATTGTCGTTGGCGATCCCGATCAATCCATCTACGCGTTCCGCGGGGCTGATTCAACGGGTATTGCAAACTTCCGTGATCGATTCACGCAGGGTGACGGTTCGCGAGCCGAGGTTGTTGTCCTTCAGCACACGCGACGATTTGGCCCGATAATCGGCCAGGCGGCAGCGAAGATTTTACGTTCGGCAGCGATCACCGGAATTCCGTCGGAGGTCGTGCGTGCGCATCGCAATCTGATCTATCAGGCACCCACTGACGGGGTGGTTGATGTGCGGACCTTCGATAGTGAGTCATCCGAGGCCGCCCATATCGCCAATATTCTTCGTAGAGCTCACCTCGAGCGCGGAGTTGGCTGGGACGAGATGGCAGTGCTCGTCAGATCAGGACGACGGTCAATCGGACCGTTACGACGCGCACTTGGTTCAGCAGGAGTACCGGTTGAAGTCGCGGCTGATGAGATCCCGCTCCGCGAAGAGCCCGCACTGGCCCCATTGCTCCTGGCGTTGAAGGTAGTCCTCGATCCGCATCAGGCAGATGAGTCCGAGATTTCCGCACTTCTGCTGTCACCTTTGGCTGATGCGGACCCGTCAGATCTACGCAGGCTCGGCCGTGCCCTGCGGCGGATCCAGCGTGAAGAACATCCAGAAGAGCGACCAACCCCCTCGTCTGCGCTCGTCTGCCAGCTCTTAGTTGAGTTGATCGACAATCCAGATGCCCCACTTCCGATTGCGTCGGGGTCCAACAGTCGTGACGTGCGCGCTCGCGGTGCGCTCGATGCGGTTCGTCGGCTCGCGGCGGTTATCCGGGCGGGCCGTGATTCGATTGGGGCACAGGGCAATACCGAAGATGTCCTGTGGGCGGTTTGGTCGGCGGCCGCAGCCCCGCAAGGTACGGGATGGCCTCGGCGGCTTGAGGCGGCTGCGCTACGCGGAGGTGATGCGGGACGGCGGGCTGATGCAGATCTCGACGCAATCGTTGCGTTGTTCGCGGCCGCTCAGCGCGCGGAGGAGCGTTTCGGCGGACGGCGAGGGATTACAAACTTCATCGCTGATCTCACTGAACAGCAGATCCCAGCCGACACCCTCGCTGATCGCGGTATCCGCGGCCCGGCGGTTCGCGTGATGACTGCCCATCGGTCGAAAGGTTTGCAGTGGCGCATCGTGTGTGTCGCTGGTGTGCAAGAGGGTATCTGGCCCGATCTTCGCCGCCGCGGGACCCTTCTTGCGGCAGATCGGCTTGAACGATCAGGTATGGCCGATGCCCCTTCACCGGCCGCCATGCTTGCCGAAGAACGAAGGCTCTTCTACGTTGCGTGCACCCGTGCCAGTGAGGAACTGCACGTATCGGCTGTCGCCTCGCGTGCCGATGATGGGTTGCAACCCTCACGATTCGTCGAGGATCTGCTCGGCCGTGAGCTAACCGCTGCTGAGCACGTGTCTGGGCGTCCTGCGCGCCCGCTATCGGTTTCGGGTCTCGTTGCTTCGCTGCGTTTGGCATCTGTTGATCCAGCGCTGGAGCCGAATCTTCGACATGCCGCGGCTCGTCGTCTGGCCGTCCTGGCTTCAGCCGTCACTGCTGATGGTCGCCCCGTTGTCACACATGCTCATCCAGATCAGTGGTGGGGCATGAAGCCGACGACGGTGTCGCCAACACCGATTCGACCCCCAACTGCGCCGCTGGATTTTTCGGGTAGTCAGCTTTCGTCGATCGGTGATTGCCCGCTCCGATGGTTTCTTCAGCATGAAGTACACGCGGACGTGAGTCGAAGCACTGCCCTGGGCTTCGGGTCAATCATTCATGAACTTGCCGATGCCGTTGCCCGCGAGGACATTCCTGCTGAAGAGGCAGTCCTGACGGGATACATAGATCGAGTGTGGGGTGAGCTTGGCTACGAGGCGGCGTGGTACTCGGCCGCAGAGCGCAGTTCGGCTGTCGATGCGCTAGGCCGGTTTGTGGCCTGGCATAAGGGTCGTCCAGAACGCCAACTGATCGGCAGTGAAGTGGGATTTGATCTGACGATTCCTATTGGCGCACATGGTGTTCACCTGCGAGGTTCGTTCGACCGCGTCGAAGTTACTGTTGACGGTTCGGTACACATTGTCGATCTCAAGACGCAGCGCAATCCAGAGTCAAAAGAGAAAATAGAAACCCATCAGCAGTTGGGGCTCTACCAACTCGCCGTTGAGCATGGTGCTCTAGATGAGATTCCGGAGGCAGTTCGTGCGTCGGCCGCGCTGCCTCCGGTGGGAACGCCCCCACCAGTGGGTGGAGCCGAACTCGTACTTCTACGCCTTGGAAAAGACCTTCCCAAAGTGCAAGGGCAGCGGCCCTTAGACCCGGACAACCGCTGGGTCGAGCAAGCACTTGAATCAGCTGATGCACTTGTTCGATCCGAACAGTTCCCGGCTGTTACCTCGTCGCGCTGCGATAGCTGTTCATTCCGCGTTACCTGCCCTGCGCAGGACGAGGGACGCGAGGTAATCCCGTGAGCTTGACGCCATCCGCTGGTTCATCATCGTTCACCATTGACGATCTTCGCCGCCTGCTCGGGATCGAATTCAGTGATGAACAAAGTGCTGCCATCACTGCACCCCTTGAACCCTTTGTCATCAAGGCAGGAGCTGGCACGGGTAAGACGACGGTGATGACGGCCAGAGTGGTCTGGCTTGTGGCGACGGATCAGGTGCGTCCTGAGCAGATCCTTGGGCTGACCTTCACCACGAAGGCCACAGCTCAATTGCAGGTGCGGGTGCGTTCGGCTCTGCGCCGACTTTCAGACGACATGCACGGTGTGCCAT
>Ga0194055_10003280_pt1 | contig 12487 bp, 14 predicted proteins | sample SepL449m_MetaG_FD_155482 | JGI IMG/M metagenome (GOLD analysis project Ga0194055, IMG submission 155482) | Anoxic zone freshwater microbial communities from boreal shield lake in IISD Experimental Lakes Area, Ontario, Canada - Sep2016-L442-9m | ecosystem: Environmental > Aquatic > Freshwater >... | reverse complement strand
TTCGATGCTTTCAGTGCGCGTTAACACTTCAAGTGAGCCCGCACTAGCTAAATAGGCGGTCGGATCTTTGGCAAAGAGTAATTGCATTCCCTGACCCATACCACCGTCCATGTATGCCTGAAGGGCGATTTTGCCAAGACTCTTCTTCAGCACATCAACATTCTCGCGCTGAGTGGCTTGCTGGCCTTTGACACCCGAAAGTTTTTGTTGCAATTTTGCGAGCTTAACTTTCGCACCATTCGCATTCTCGGCAGCGTCGCCAGCTTCGCTCTGCAATTGCTCCACTTGCCTAGCTACTGCGGTAATGGAAGAAGGGGTGGCTGTGGCCCCTTCGGGCAGCGCGAACGCCAGTGCACAGATTGCCACGATCGCAGACCTGGAGGTCTGACGTCGGCTCATTCGAGGACCTGCCATCTAGGCAGGCTAACCACCCACTTCGCCTCACATCAACTTTTCACCCCGCCGAAAGCCCAGGTTTACGCTCAAATGGCCAAAAAATTAGCCGGTAGCGCTTAGATGTTTCGACGGCGGCACCAGACCAGATTCCACCAGCACCTCAACTGCTGCCAAGTGCTCGGGGCTGGGTGTGGGCAGGGTGCCAGAGGTCCCGGGCATGCTCGAAACTCCGGTGATGGATAACAGGTGGGTCACTACACACTCAGAACATTCGTGTGCCCGACCCAGAGCGGGGATGACGCAGGTATCGCAATCGATGATCATGAATTCAGCCTAGAACCGACCACTGACATCATCTCTCAAAGGAGATCCTCTCTCAAAGAAAGATCCGTGCCGCCTCAGGGAAGGATTGAGACCCCGAAAACCTTTCGGTTGGAGAACCACGTGCGCCAGATAACGATAAAGAGAAGATAGAGCGGGGTAATTGTCAGCATCCAATATGCCCAGCGAGGACCGCTCAGCAGGTCAGCGCTCTCGAAGGTAGCCGAAAGAACAGTGAGCGCCAGGAGATAGAGCAACATCAATGGGATAGTCAATGAGCGCATCGCTCTGACTCTCATCAAATGTGGAAACTTTACCCTCGTCAATTGCAGCAGGCAGAGCGCGATCGAAATGATGGTCGCCCACGTGGGACCAATATGGAGAATGAGAAAAGTGGGGACCACCACATTCCATGCTGCAGGAAAGCCGTTAAACCAAGCATCTTCAGTTTCCAGGTCGGTCCGGGCAAACCAGAGAGCCGAAGTAAAAACGATCAACGCCGCAACAGCCATCTGCCACCCACTTGGCAGGAGCTCCATGCGAACCATGAAAGCGACCGGAACAACCACGCACGTTACGTAATCAACGACGAGATCGAGAATATGGCCATCAAACTGCGGAGCATGCTCCATGACGGCGAGCTTGCGAGCAATAGGACCATCGATACCGTCGAGTACCTGACAAACAATTAACCAGAGCAAAGCAGCTCGGATGTGGCCATCTATGGTCGCCTGCAAGGCCAACAGCCCGGCGGCAGCTCCGCTGGCGGTGAGAGCATGAATAGCGAGTCCAGCCCTGCGAAGGTGATGGGTTTTTGAAAGCGCCATGAGGCACAGCCTATCCCGGGAGTCGGTGGCTCACCGTAGGCTCAGGCCATGAGTTCTTCTCCGGCGCGCACCGCCAAACGCCGCCTCCTTGAGCGACTTTGGGTCGTCTTAGTGATTGTTTACGGAGCCGGTCGTGCCTTTGTGGTCTGGAAGGCCCTCGGTAAATATGGTGTCAATCCGTGGCTCTATTTAGCGCTAGATGTCACGTCGTCATGGCCATACGCAGTCGCGACTGCTCGCTTGGTGACGTCAGTGATCGATCGAGAATTCTCTCGAGCGAGGTCATGGGGCGTCCTCGCCGCGGTCACATTCCTTATTCCCGATATCTATATCTTGGCCGTTGCAAGAGAGGTGCCCACCGAGGTTTACGTCATCGTCATCGCGATCATTTCGTTATTAGCGCTCTCGGCGATCCTTTCGCTCTTCGTAAAAATTCGTAATGGACGTAGAGCGCGCAGTGAGTGATCAACTTTCGCTCCACGATCTAGGTAGACCTCTCCGTGACACCACGTTTATTGTCGTTGACTTAGAAACCACTGGTGGATCGCCAGCCACTTCAGCGATTACCGAAATCGGTGCAGTAAAAGTTCGATCAGGTGAGGTTCTTGGCGAATTTCGCACTTTTGTTAATCCAGGTGGACCCATTCCGGTCTTCATCACAGTTCTCACCGGCATCACCGACTCAATGGTGGCCTTAGCGCCAGGCATTGAAAGTGCGTTACCTGCCTTTCTCGAATTCTGTGACAACTCCGACAACGCAGTGCTCGTAGCCCATAACGCGCCCTTCGATATCGGATTTCTTAAAGCCGCGAGTGCGCAGTTGAAGATTGAGTGGCCCAATTACGAAACTCTAGACACGGCAAAGTTAGCGCGCACCATTCTGAGCAAAGACGAAGTGAAGGATTGCAAGCTCGGCACTCTCGCTCCTTTCTTCGGTGCCAGCACCACGCCGAACCATCGAGCGCTCGATGATGCGCGAGCGACAGTCGATGTACTGCACGGACTCATTTCAAGATTAGGAAATCTTGGCATTTCAACCTTGCCTGATTTACGCGCCTTTTCCCATCGCATCACTCCTGCACAAAAGAGGAAAAAATATCTAGCAGAAAATATCCCTTCGGTATGTGGCGTCTATATTTTTAAAGATATTCAGGGGGTCCCACTTTACGTCGGAGTTTCGAATAATTTACGCAACAGGGTGCGTTCATACTTCACCGCATCCGAGCAGCGAAGACGCATTATCGACATGATCGCCATTACAGAGAGTGTTGAAATAATTGTCTGTCGCACCTCTCTCGAAGCGAGTGTCCTGGAACTTCGTCTTATCGAAGAGTTCCAACCGCGCGTCAACCGGCGTTCGAAACATCAGAGTAAATCGTATTGGGTCCATTTAACAAGCGAGCGCTTTCCTCGCCTTGCGATCGTTCGAGGAATTGAAAAGATAAATGACGAATGGATTGGCCCCTTTCACTCGCGGGGCGATGCACAGTTGGCTATTGAATGTGTGTATGAAGTACTTCCCATACGACAATGCACTCCTCGCATCACTATTGCGAGCCAGAAAAAGTCGAGCGCGTGCGCACTTGCTGGCATGGGCAAATGTGGCGCTCCATGTATTGACGATCAATCCGCTGAAGATTACGAAGCTATCATTGATGTCGCTCGCCACCTCTTCACGCTCGACGCTTCTTTAGTGGTGGGTCGTGCGAATGTTCGCATGCGCGAATTAGCCATCGAGGAAAGATTCGAGGAGGCCATCGAAGTTCGTAATCGACTCACCTCATTCCTGCGCGCATCCTCAAGGGCCGAAAGACTTCGAGCTTTCGTTCAATTGCCTCAAATCATCACCGCACTACCGACACCAGATGGCGGATGGGAATTCACCTGCATCAGATACGGACGTTTCGCCGGCGCACTCATCGGCGATCCCGGATATGCACCGCAACTGACCATCGATTCGCTCTTACTGCTCAGCGAGCACGTCTCCCCCGGCGAGCGCATTATGCCGGCCTCATCACACGAGGAAGTGGAGCGACTTCTGCGCTATGTGGAGACCCCTGGGCTTCGACTCGTGGAAGTTCTGGGTCAATGGTGTGTACCGGCGCGAGGCGCACAAGCCCACCGCCATGCGCTAGAGGCTCTCGAGTTAGCTATTCCTACAGTGAAGCCCACAGGTGGTGGCCACGATGGCCGTCCCATCCCCCGTCGGAGTCGGATTTCTTTAGGTGAACCGGGGAGTTAAGCCAGGATTTTGGCTGCCAGCGCAACCAGGGCAAAAGGATCGATCGGATGAGCCAGATAGCCCTCAGCGCGCGACCAGGTAGCTAGCCAGGCATCATCGGGGCGTCCGACCACCAGGAGAATGGGTGGAGAGTTAAAGAATTCGTCCTTAATCTGCCGGGCAAGGCCCAGGCCACCCTCGGGGACCGCTTCGCCGTCTAAAATGAGCAGGTCAAAGCCTTTTTTTCCCTTGAGTGTGGCTTTAGTAGCCTCTTCCATGGCGGCCAGCAGGGCCGGTCCCGTAGCTACTTCGAAGGTTTCAACGGGCGGCAAATCAACCGATATTCGTCGACCTAGACCGGCAATGATCTGGGCGCGGACGGTGGAATCATCGCTGTAGATCAGTACTCGAGTAACGCCCGTAGGTGGCGTCGAAGCAGTGCCACCGAGCAGATCTGATTGAGTGTGAGCCACCCACTTATCTTATCCCCCTGCAAGGCGGATTTCAGGCGCGCTTGTAGTGACCTGGTTCACCTCATTGAGAACGCTCCCGCAGCGCGCATTTTGGCACTTTATCCACCATAATTTAAATGTGACTAGCACCCTTGAAGACTCTGAGATGAACACCGCTACGGCCAACCGCCCGAACCTCGTAGCGGTGGGCACTATTGTCTGGCTCTCCAGCGAATTAATGTTTTTCGCAGCGCTCTTCGCGATGTATTTCACTGCGCGGTCGGTGCAAGGGCCAAAAATCTGGCATGAGTCGAACGGGATGCTCAATATTCCCTTCTCCACACTAAACACCACGGTGTTAGTGCTCTCTTCGGTCACCTGCCAATTCGGTGTTTTTGCCGCAGAACGCTTTCAATTACGGCGTACAGGGAGCGCCTTAGATTTTCGTAAATGGGGATTATCCGAGTGGTTCGGACTTACCTTTCTGATGGGTGCTTTCTTCGTCGGAGGACAGATTTACGAATATGCAAACTTGGTCACAGAGGGTCTCTCGTTCTCCACGAACGCTTATAGCTCGGTCTTCTATCTGACAACCGGCTTCCACGGGCTCCATGTCACGGGTGGACTTATCGGCTTCCTGATTCTCCTTGCACGCACCTTCAAAGCTCGACGATTCGGCCATTCACAAGCTACCTCGGCAATCGTGGTCTCTTACTATTGGCACTTCGTTGACATTGTTTGGATCGGACTATTCGCCACTATCTACCTCATCAAGTAAGGCTCCGAGTTGAAAAAGATTCTGCGTCATCGCCGCCATCCCGTCGCGCACTTCCTCGTGTTGGGAATTGCCCTTCTTGCTATCGGGTTTGGATACACGCTGCTTTCACCCTCGAATGCAGCAGTTGCCACAAATGCGCGCAGCCAAGCGGTAGAAGAGGGTCGTCAGATCTTCCTCAAGGGCTGTTCCTCATGCCACGGACTCAATGCGGAGGGTTCCACCCAAGTGCCCACTTTGCTCGGTGTCGGCGCAGCTTCTGTTGACTTCCAGGTAGGAACTGGACGCATGCCGTTGGCAAATGCCAGTCAACAAGCAATGCGCAAGACTCCAGTCTATAACGCAGAAGAGACCGCCGCGTTGGCTGCCTACGTTGCTAGTCTCTCCACAGGACCAGCGATACCTAATGCTGCACAGTTGAATTACGAGCGTGATGGAAGCATCGCCGAAGGTGGACAGCTTTTCCGCACAAACTGCGCCATGTGTCACAACTACGCGGGACAAGGAGGAGCGCTGACTCAAGGGAAGTATGCGCCCACCTTGATGGGTGTTCAAGTAAAAACGATGTACGAAGCGATGCTTACCGGGCCGCAATCGATGCCAGTCTTTGGTGATCGCACCTTAACACCACAACAAAAACTTTCAGTCATCAAATTTATTAAAGGCGTTGATTCTGAGAAGGGTCAAGGAGGGTTCTCACTCGGCAAAGTGGGACCAGTCACTGAAGGTCTAGTTGCCTGGGTCTTAGGGCTCGGGTTACTCATTGGGGTCTCTGTCTGGCTAGGAGCGAAATCTAAATGACCGATACACACAGTGCGCCCGAGCACTCAGGACACCAGAGTTCTACAGCGCTCTCCCCTCTCGCCGATCCAGGCCTGCCTCCCCACGTTTATCGCCGTGCCGATACTGAACCGAGTGCTGCAAAGAAAGCTGAGCGGCAGGTAGCAATCCTCTTTGGTCTCTCTGCAGCTAGCACGATCGCATTCATAGCTTCTTTTGTGGGTATCAACAAAGACGTTTTCGTCTTTATCCCACTATTTGGGTCGACACAGGCTCAACAACTCGCTCTTGGAATCACGCTAGCGCTTTCGCTCTTCCTCATCGGTGCGGGCGCTGTGCATTGGGCTAAAACATTGATGCCAGATCACGAAGTAATTCAGGAACGTCATGAGCTTCGCTCAAGTGATGAAGACCGTCAGGGCGTCATTGATGTCTTCCACGAAGGAGCCGAGGCTGCCGGTCTGGGACGTCGCTCTCTCATCAAACGAACGCTTCTTGGATCAGTAGGCCTGGTTACTCTCACCCCAATTCTCTTGCTCAGGGATTTGGGTCCACTGCCCCGGAAACAACTAGAGACCACAAATTGGGCGGCTGGGCGTCGCCTGATTACTGATCCGGGCGGAATTGTTCTCAAGGCTGCTGACTTACAAGTGGGCTCGGTTGCACATGTGCTTCCTGAAATGCCAAAGGGTAGTGAAACAACACTGAACGATTTGGTGAAGGATGCTGTCATTGTTGTGCGCCTCCGTCCAGAGGATCTCAATCTTCCCGCGGACCGCAAAGATTGGGTTCATGAAGGTATCATTGCCTTCTCTAAGATCTGTTCACACATGGGGTGCGCTGTGGGACTCTACGAGCAACAAACTCATCATTTGCTCTGCCCATGCCACCAATCAACTTTCGATGTAGAAACCGGTGCCCAAGTAATCTTTGGTCCCGCCGCCCGCCCACTTCCACAATTGGCAATTACCATTGATTCAGAGGGATATCTGATTGCCAAACAAGGCTTTATGGAACCAGTCGGACCTAGCTTTTGGGAGCGTTCATCATGACAACAGGTCAGCGTATCGGTGGAAACTTAGCCAACTTCGTAGACGAACGCACTGGGGCAGGACGCGCCCTGAAGAAGAACCTCAACAAAGTATTCCCCGACCATTGGTCATTTATGCTCGGAGAAGTGGCGATGTACTCCTTCGTCATCTTGCTACTCTCCGGCACCTTCCTCACCTTCTTCTTCATCCCTTCGCAAGAAGAAATTATTTACCAAGGAAATTACGCACCTCTCAGCGGACTTTCGATGTCGCAGGCATATGCGTCGACTGTTGATATGTCTTTCGACGTACGCGGTGGCATGTTGATGCGCCAAGTCCATCACTGGTCTGCACTGATCTTCCTTGCAGCCATGGTGGTACATATGATGCGCGTCTTCTTCACAGGCGCCTATCGCAAACCACGAGAATTAAACTGGGTTCTTGGCGTAGGTCTGTTGACCCTTGGAATTGTGGAAGGCTTCTTGGGGTATTCGCTTCCGGACGATCTTCTTTCGGGTACCGGCATTCGTATTGCCGAAGCAATTATTCAAGCCATCCCGCTCATCGGCACCTATGTAGCGTTCTTCCTCTTTGGCGGTGGATTCCCAGGAACAATTTTCATCTCCCGCATTTACACCATCCACGTATTACTTGTACCGGGAATCATTCTTGCTCTTATCACCGCTCACGTGCTTCTGGTTTGGTTCCAGAAGCACACGCAATACCCTGGGCCCGGTCGCACAGAAAAAAACGTCGTGGGCTTCCCGCTGCTGCCGGTATACATGGCTAAAGCTGGTGGCTTCTTCTTCATTGTCTTTGGAATCACCACTTTCTTAGGTGCAGTTGCTTCCATCAACCCGATCTGGCTTTACGGTCCCTACAACCCGTCTCAGATCTCTGCTGGTTCACAACCAGACTGGTACATGGGTTGGCTTGATGGTTTGGTTCGGATGGCTCCTAACTGGGAGACACACGCATTCGGTCATACCGTGTCCTGGAACATTTTGATTCCAGGCTTGATTGTTCCTGGGATTATGTTCACTGGGCTTGCGCTCTGGCCATTCATAGAATCCTGGGTCACCGGCGACAAGCGGGAACACCATCTCCTTGAACGCCCTCGCAACGCACCTACTCGCACCGCGGTCGGTGCCATGGCACTTGCGTTCACCATGGTCACGTTAATCAATGGTGGAAATGACCTTCTGGCCACCCACTTTGGTCTCTCCATCAATCAGATTATGTGGTTCTCGCGCATCGGAGTCTTCGTGTTACCTCCGATCGCATATTTTGTGACTAAGCGGATCTGCCTCGGTCTGCAACATAAGGATCGGGATACCGTCCTTCATGGTCGCGAGAGCGGTCGCCTAGTGATGCTTCCTAGCGGCGAGTTCATCGAAGTGCATGAACCCATCGATCAATACGCACGCTATTCACTCACCAACCATGAGCAACCAGAAGTTGTAGAGCTTCAGCTTGAGGATGCCCATGGCGTCGCACGGCCCGGATCTGTGAAAGAGAAGATCCGCGCTCGCCTCTCACGTGGCATGTACGGCGAACAAGTACAGAAGCCCACTGAGAAGGATCTTCTCGAGCTCGAAGATGGTCACCACTAACGGCCTATGAGTTTCGAACGCAATGTCTTAGGTGGGGAACTTGAACTCTGTTCACTCGAACCAATTACTGGATGGTTTCGAGATGGTTATGCCCGGGAATCGTCAGATGATCTTGGCTCACACACCGTGGCCGCGGTCCTCTCTCGAGATTTTCTAGAACACCAACGCGAGGTAGGCAACGATCTCACTACTCCACTCCCCCAATATGGCTTCCCCGGCCTCGTCCCCGGAGATCGTTGGGCGGTGTGCGCCCCGAGATGGCATCAAGCATTCCTTGCTGGACGCGCGTGCGGCGTAGTACTTGCCGCCACGAGTGAAGGCGCTTTGGTACACACCACCCTTGAGGCACTGACCGCCCACAGTGTGGATGTTCCGGCAGACCTGCGATCCTTATGACCTATGCAATTGCGGAGTCCTACCGCCAGGCAACCCTCGCTTTTTCTGATGTTGCCGTCTCTCTCTCGACATTAGATCTTGATAAGAAGAGCGGCGAAGACCCATGGACTCCTCGAATGGTCATTCACCATGTCACGGATAGCGAAACCAACTCTTATTTGAGGCTTCGCCGGTTGGTAGCCGAACCTGGAACTCTTATTCAAGGCTACGACGAGGGCATCTGGGCTCATGATTCAACTCTTGCATATGCGACTCTTGACATTGAGGAGTCGCTTGCAATATTTCGGGCAGTGCGAGCCTCTTCTTACTCACTCATCCAACGACTTAGTGACGAAGACCTGAAAAATGAAGGAACGCACTCAGAGTACGGCAAGTACACCGTGTCGCAGTGGCTCACAAATTATTTGGCCCATCCGCTCGATCACTTAGCGCAGATCAAATCAATTTTGAACTAATCCAACGATTAATGAGGCCCGTGACCGGGGCGTGAGTACTCCATGGTAAATCCCACCACCGTGATGAGGAGCAGGCCTACACCGATCATGGTGAGCCACCAACCTAGAATTAGCCCTAGACCCACTACAATCGTCGACCCAGCTACCGGGAGCGGCCACCACGAACCTGGGCTGAAAAAGCCCAGTTCACCAGCGCCCTCGTAAATTTCGGCTTGCAATCGATCTTGCGGTTGTGCACCTAAGCGCCGGTCAGTGAACCAGAAGTAGAAACCGATGATCAGCGCAAGACCTGTACTGAGAGCAAGGGCGGTGGTACCGACCACCTCATGTGACAAGAGCCAGTACACGACTGTGATGGCACCATAAAAAGCCGTGATTCCCAAAAAGAGTTTCCAGGCAAATTTCATGAGTGATGATCTTCCTTCACATTTCTCACCGCGGCGTCCGTGTCGTCATGAGGCCCCAACGCGGCAATATGCGGATAGTGGAGGTCAAAGGCCGGACGTTCAGAACGAATTCGAGGCAAGCTGTGAAAGTTGTGTCGCGGTGGCGGGCACGAAGTAGCCCACTCAAGAGATGCCCCATAGCCCCATGGATCATCTTCATTAACTCTCGGGGCGTTCCGAGTGATCCACAAGTTTACAAAGTAGGGGAGTATGGAAAGCGCAAGGATAAATGAGCCCACAGTGGAAACCATATTCATTCCAGTAAAGCCATCACTCGCCAAATAATCTGCGTAGCGGCGCGGCATACCCACGGTGCCCAACCAATGCTGAATCAAGAATGTGGTGTGGAAGCCTACAAAGAGTGTCCAAAAGTGAATCTTACCTAGTCGTTCGTTGAGCATACGACCCGTCATCTTCGGCCACCAGAAGTAGAATCCCGCAAACATCGCGAAGACGACAGTGCCGAAGAGTACGTAATGGAAGTGGGCAACAACAAAGTAAGAATCTGAGACAGGGAAGTCAAGGGGTGGGCTCGCCAAAATGATGCCTGTTAAACCGCCGAAGAGGAAGGTCACTAAGAAACCGATAGTAAAGAGCATCGGAGTCTCAAACGATATGGATCCACGCCACATAGTGCCGACCCAGTTAAAGAACTTCACACCGGTGGGAACGCCGATAAGGAAAGTCATAAACGAGAAGAACGGAAGTAGAACTGCACCAGTGACGTACATATGGTGCGCCCACACTGCGACTGAAAGCGCAGCGATAGAAATAGTGGCAGCCACTAAACCTTTGTAGCCAAAGAGTGGTTTACGACTAAATACCGGGAGAATTTCGGTGGCAATTCCGAAGAACGGGAGAGCAAGGATGTACACCTCTGGGTGACCGAAGAACCAGAAGACGTGTTGCCAGAGCATGGCTCCGCCGTTTGCCGGGTCAAAAATATGCGTACCGAATCTGCGATCCGCCTCTAGGGCGAAGAGTGCGGCGGCTAATGGTGGGAATGCGAGAAGTACAAGGATCGAGGTAAGCAAGGTATTCCACGAGAAGATTGACATGCGGAACATGGTCATACCCGGAGCGCGCATCACGAAAATTGTGGTGACGAAGTTGACGCCACCAAGAATGGTTCCCACGCCACCAATCGCCAGTCCTACGATCCAAAGATCACTGCCCAATCCAGGTGAATACTCAACGCTCGAGAGGGGTGCGTAAGCCGTCCAACCAAATGATGCGGAACCACCTGGTGTGAGGAATCCAGCTGCCGCCATGAGTCCACCGAAGAGATAGAACCAATAACTGAGCATGTTCAAGCGGGGAAATGCCACATCTGCTGTACCAATTTGTAACGGCATGATGACGTTTGCGAAACCTACGAAAAGTGGTGTGGCAAACATTAACAACATGATCGTTCCGTGCATAGTAAAAATTTGGTTATATTGCTCATTAGAGAGAAATTGCAATCCAGGTTGTGCGAGTTCAGCGCGGAGTAAGAGCGCTAAGACGCCAGCAAAAAGGAACCATGCAAAAGACGTGGCAAGGTACATGTACCCAATTACTTTATGATCGGTTGTGGTGAGTAACTTCAAAATTGTGCGACCGCGAGGTTCTCGCCGCGGAGGGGCCATCCTTGAGTCTGAACGGACGGTAGGCTCTGCGAATGTGGTCATGCCGCACTCCCCTTCAAAGAGTTAACAATTTGATTATATTGAGCAGGTGGGACAACTTTCACGTTGAAAAGCATTCGTGAGTGATCGCGTCCGCAAAGTTCGGCGCATCTTCCAACATAGGTTCCTAATTTATCTGGGGTAACTTCGAATTGATTAGTTCGCCCGGCTATCAAGTCCATCTTCATGAGGAATGCTGGAACCCAGAACGAGTGGTTCACATCTGAAGTCGTCAAATCAAATCGGACGCGCTCACCTTCGGGTAAGTACAACGTGGGAATATATTCAGGGGTGCCGGTGACTACCGTATTGGCCGGCAAATCTTCGTAGGTGAATTGCCACGACCAGCGAATACCATTCACATGAATCACGTGTACGGCGCTGCCTTTGGGCGAAATCTTGGTGATCACAGATTCGTCACGAGCTGTGAAGAAGAAGAGCACTGCAACAATCAGAAAAGGCACAATTGTATAGAGAATCTCGACGGGCAAGTTGTACTTCGTCTGTGCAGGAATCCGGTTTCCTCGACGACGGTGGAAAATGACCGCCCATACGATAAGACCCCATACAAACGCGCCAACGATCAAAGCCGCCACCCAGGAGGATTGCCATAACGCCAATGTGCGATGACCATTATCTGTCACCGGCTCGGGTAAACCGAGGCGGGGAAGCTGAGAGGCCGAGCATCCGGATACGAAGACCAAGAGTGGGGCGGCAAGTAGTGTTGCAACCAAGCGCGGATGGTTTCTCACGCTCAAATGATAGTGGTTCACGCGTACACATGGCGCGGTGGTTCGGAGTAGCGTGGCTCACATGAATGGTAAGCCAGGGCGATTTACATCAAGCGGCAATCTCGCCACGACACAAAGTCTCACCAAAGTCACTTCACCGCTGGAACTTGCCTGCCAGGAAATCTCCACCCACCTCGGCATATCCGGTGAAGAACTCTTCTTTGTGGGTGATGGGCCGCTCGCCCATACCCTCGCCCTTGCGGGTCTGCCCGCCGGTCCCCGAAAGGTGAGCGCTATTGAGCGAGCTGAACTCCTTGCCCAAGCGAGCGAAACCTTGTCCGTCTCCCCCGGCGGGCAGACCCGCAAGGGCGAGGGT
>Ga0194055_10003278_pt1 | contig 12488 bp, 12 predicted proteins | sample SepL449m_MetaG_FD_155482 | JGI IMG/M metagenome (GOLD analysis project Ga0194055, IMG submission 155482) | Anoxic zone freshwater microbial communities from boreal shield lake in IISD Experimental Lakes Area, Ontario, Canada - Sep2016-L442-9m | ecosystem: Environmental > Aquatic > Freshwater >... | reverse complement strand
ACCAGGATCATATTTAAATTTCCGCATTTCTGGATAGCAAATTGTACCAATCGTTACTGCAGCTGCAAGAGCAGTCCCACTGAGTGCACTAAAAAATGCGCATGCAATAAGCGATGCAATGGCAAGGCCACCAGGTAATCGGCCAAAACATTTGTAAGCTGCATCATATAAATCTGAAGCAATTTTAGACTCTGAAATGATTAGCCCCATCAGAATAAAAAGCGGTAGACAGGTAAACGAATATGTTGTTGACCAACTAAACGGCAGCATCCCAAATATAGTCATCCCAGCTTGGAAATTAGCTAAAATAGTTAATCCAATTCCACCAACAAAGGCGAACCCATATGCGAGCGGAACCCTAAGAAACATAAGAACCAACACAGTTATTAGTCCAGCTATCCCTATAAGGCTATTACTCATGAGTAATTCCAAAAGTTAGTAATTAATGTGAATTTAATTTGTGACTTTCAACATTTGCTAAAAAAAATAATCGACGTGTAATGATGCAAAAACTAATAAAAAAACCAGTTGCTAGGATAAGTTTAAAGATATAAAGAGGAACCTTTAGTAGTGTTGTCGTCTCCTCCGACCAATATGAATCAAATGCGATTTGAATCCCTTTAATGGTCAGTACTCCAAAAAAAAGAAGGCCTATTATGCGTTCGGTCAAAGTCAGCCAACGTTGAGTTGGCGCGGACAACTTAACATATAGAGCATCTACACTTATGTGCTCTCCCATCTGTGTAGCTTTAGCAATACCCGACGCCACAACAATGGACATCAGTGCCTCAGTGAGTTCAAATGTGCCAGGAATTGGGGAATTAAAAACATACCTTCCAACAACATCAAATCCTGTTAGTAAAGCCATAATGACAATAACAATCATTCCAAAATAAGTGGGTAAGGTAAAAATCTTATTCATTAGAGTTCATCCCGTGTATATATTAATTAACCAATTGATAATACACCAATGATACGATTTATCATAGAATTCATTTTGCTTAGATTATTTTTGGAATGAAAAATGACTGACTCAAACCAATTTAGCATTGCACCCCCGCATTCTGTAGGGCATTTTTCTGAGGAAAAGTTTGTAACAAGGCCAGGTCGTGAAGATCACTCCAAGGGTTTACTCTATACCCCTTTAATTAGCAGAAAAGTTGGTTCTGTTCATATGGGGCTTTGTATATGTGAATTGGAACCAGGTGGTCATGTTGATATTGCTATTCATGCCTTTGAAATTGGTGTATTTGTTTTGTCTGGAAAACTTGATTTTTGGCGTGATGGACGTGCATGGTCACTAAGTAATGGAGGCTATGCACTCATACCAACTGGGACTAAACACGCTTGGCGAAATAGTGACTCTGTTCCGGTCAGTTGGATTGAGGTTGGCGCACCTCAACCTAAGGATCCTGGTGGCTGGGTTGATACACGATTTCTAGGTGAACCAAGTTGGCCAGATTTTTTTTCAGCCCCGGAATTTCAAGATCCGACACTTTATGGATTGGGTCAATATAAACAACAATTGCAGCCACCCCCAGCTTTTATGAGCCCAGGTCTGAACGGTTTTTCAATGCGTATGCTTATGGATAGTAATTTTGGCGCAACTCATTTCAATATGTTTATTATTGGATTTCCAGACGGGGGGTTATGTGACCATCACGACCATCCTTTTGAAGAGGCGTATTTTGTTCTAGACGGGGAAATTGACTGTATCTTTGATGACATACCCTATACGCTAAAAAAAGGAGATTTTGGTTGGACTGGTGTTGGCTCTCAACATGGGTTTTTCCCTCGAAAAGGTCAGCCAGCATTATGGTTTGAAGTTCAGGTACCCCAACCTCCTCGGCGTGAGTGGCAGCGTTGGAGAGCTGCATGGGACTACATTAATTCAACTCTGAAAGTTCCAAAATGACTAATGCGTCCATATCTCGTAAGGCTTTACCTTCACCAACACCAAGTGTTGTAGATTGTGTTGAGAAAGAGCACGTACCTATTCTTGATCTTACTGCCTACCGTGAGGGCATTGAAGGCGCAAGAGATCAAGCAGCAGCAGACCTCCTTTACATTCAAGAATCTCTTGGCTTTTACTATATTTTGGGGCATGGCATCCCAAAAAGTTTAATTTCAAATGCTTTTACTTTTCTTAAAGCTTTTTATTCGCAGCCGATGGATGAAAAAATGAAGTTACTCGTTAATCGCCATCAAATTGGATACATTCCCCCAAAAGCTTCAGTGATGAAAACCGATCTTTCACATGTCAATCGTAAACCAGATATGAATGAAGGTTTTTCTATGATGCGTGAACGAGTAATGGAAGATCCAAAAGTTATAAGTGATATACGTTTTTCTGGTTTAAACAAATGGCCAGAAATCTCGGGTTTTCGTGAGACTTTTCTTGCATACCATCGGGAAATGGAGTCTCTTGGCAAACGCTTACTACCTCTTTACGCCCTTGCTCTGGGAAAGCCTGACATTTGGTTTGATCGTTTTTTTACAGAAGCTCATTTTTATAACCGTACCTCTCATTATCCACCGATGGTAGAAAAGGAAGATGAACAATATGCTATTGGAGCTCACACCGATCATAACTTCTTGGCGCTTCTTCCAATGGCAGAGGAGCCAGGCCTTGAGTTCATTGCCCCATCGGGTAGGTGGGTGCCTGCGCCTGTTGTAAATGATGCAATCATTGTTAATACCGGTGAATTTCTCAACAGATGGACTAACGGTCGGTTTAGAGCTATTCCTCACCGAGTTATTGTGCCAATTAGAGATCGGTATGCACTTACTTTTCATTTTAGTCCAAACGATGAAACGGTTAATGACCCTATCGATACTTGCATCACCAACGGTGCCGCTAAGCTTTATAAACCTAAATCTTTTTTAGAGCATTTAGCTTCCTACATTGATGCGAGCTACACTCAACAAACTATCGCAAAGACAAAATAGCTTTGATGTGTTGAATTTAGATGATTAGGCATGAAATGCTCCTAGTGAAAGCTGTTGAGTGAACTTAAAACCTATTCGTTTTTCTGAGTTAATACAAGACATTTTGTAAATATCATCCATCTAACGTTGTAAATATCAAAAGATATTAGATAACAATGTAGTGACATAGTCAAGTTAACATCAGGCACCTTGACTATCAAAGGAGCCGCCTAATAAGTTCAGCCATATCTGCTTTTATAGCAGTCGCGATTCGTAGTAACCTAATAACCATAACATGAGAGCGCAAAATGAAAATCTGGTATCAAAGCATGACAAAGGTTTCTGCATGGCCGGCCTATAACGCTGCTTTGCGAAAGGTACTCTCCAGTATTGCTGATCCTCATACAGAAATAGAAGTCCATGGCATTGAAAAACGCGGTGGTGTGGGCGATCAGTACCGCTACTTGGAATTTTTAGAAACGCAAGAGGTTCTTGAAAATGTAGAAAAGGCCACCCAACAAGGCTTTGACGCTTTTCTCATTGGCAATATTTGTGACCCTGGCCTGCGCGAGGCGCGAGAAATAACCGACATGCCTGTGATTGGACTTGGCGAAACTTCTGCCCATATTGCCAGTTTGATGGGTGGTAACTTTTCGGTGGTTACTGGTTCCCCAAAACATATCCCACGCATTATTGAAAATTTCAAGCGTTATGGGCACACCAATATCATTCACAGTGCTCTATCGATGCAAATGATTCGACTGGTCGATCTTGATTTGGGTTTTTCAGATCCCAACATGGGCAAAGCGCTCATTGATAGATTTTTAAAAGAGGTGGATAAAGTGTGCGATGAAGGTGCTGAAGTCGTGGTACCTGCCGTCGGCGTATTAATGGTTTTATTAGCGCGCGACGAGATTTACTCAGGTGGAAAAATGAATATTCCCATTGTCAACGGTGTCAAAGCCTTGGTCAAAATGGGGGAGACGGCAGTTCAATTGCGTGCAGCAATGGGTAATAATTGGACTTCACGTCGATGCACGTATCAACAACCACCTCCCAGTCAACTTAAAGAAATTCGCAACCACTATGGCAATGTCTACAGCATGCTGCCTGACCCAACTTCTAAGGAGTCATCATGAGAAACCAACATCACACTTCATTTAAACGCACACTTGCTTTATGGCTGGGCGGATTGTTAACGCTGACATCTCTTCATGTTGCATCTCAAGATTACCCCAACAAGCCCATCAAAATCATTGTTCCATACAGTGCTGGTGGTAGCGTGGATGTAATTGGACGCACGCTTGCGCAAGAACTCACGCAGCGTTTGGGTCAATCTGTGATCGTTGAAAATAAGGCAGGTGCAGGAAGCAACTTGGGCTCTACATTTGTTGCTAAATCTGCCCCTGATGGATATGCCTTACTGCTCACATCTCCAGGAAACGCAATCAATGTCACTCTCTACAACCCAATGCCCTACGATGTAAAAACAGAATTAACACAAGTGGCTATTGTTGGGCGTGCGCCAGGTATTTTGCTGGTAAGCAATAATTTTCCTGCCAACAATGTGAAAGAGTTTGTCGCAATGGCTAAAAAGTCTCCTGGCTCACTCAACTTTGGTTCAGGTGGTTCAGGAAGCTCTGAGCACCTTGCTGCAGAAATGTTTAAAACAACAGCTGGCATCGACATAAAACATGTACCCTACAAGGGAGGGTCAGCCGTAATCAATGATATCTTGGCTGGGCATGTTCAAGCTTTTTTCACCAATCAAGCCAATGTGATTGGTCAGATCAAAGCAAACGCGATTAAGGTACTTGGCGTTGCCTCTACGCAGCGTTCTTCCTTGTTGCCAAACGTCCCAACATTTGCAGAGCAAGGATACCCTGAACAACAGGTTTCTGTTTGGTGGGGCATTGCAGCACCAAACAAAACACCTGTTGCTATTCTTGACAGACTGAACAAAGAAATTGTGGCTGCGGGTGCATCTGCAGCCATGCGAGCCCGCATCTCTGAATTGGGTGCAGAATCGCTTTCAACCACACGCGCACAAGCCAATGCATTTTTGGATGAAGAAATCATCAATTGGGGCAAAGCAGTCAAAACTTCCAATGCACAAGTTAATTAATTAAAAAATACCATGACACAAAAAACAAAGACAAACAGACGACAAGCTCTTTCAATATTGGGGGCAAGTATTGCTTGCGCAACACAACCCGCATGGTCACAAGTTGAAAGTTGGAAACCCAGCAAACCCATTCGATTGCTCAATGGCTTTGCGGCAGGAGGATCTGGAGATTTAATTTGCCGCATATTAGCTGAAGGACTCAAACCGATTTTGGGACAAAGTGTCATAGTTGAAACACGTGCAGGTGCCAACGGATTTATTGCCGCCGAAGCAGTTGCACGTTCAGCGGCAGATGGTTTAACACTTGGCTTTGCAACCATGAGCATGCTCGCTGTTGCGCCGCAATTGCCTGGTGTGAAGTTATCCATAAATCCGCAAACGGAACTTACACCCATCGCATCAATCGCCAATATTTACTCTTTGTTGGTCTCATCACCAAATGAGTCCTACAAAACTGTACCCGAACTCATTGCATATGCAAAATCTCATCCAGGTCAAATTTCATACGCATCGGCGGGTACTGGATCGATTGGTCATTTGGCGGGTGAATTATTCAAACGGCAAGCCAATATCGATATCGTCCACGTGCCCTACAAGGGCGGATCACAAGCCATGATTGATTTACAAGCGGGCCGCGTCAACTTGTTGTTGGGCAATATGTCGGATTACTTGGGTCAAGTGAAATCGGGACAACTCCGTGGCATCGCGTTTGGTGGCGATCAAGCATCGCCTCAATTAGCAGGTCTGCCACTCATTAACAAAACACTGCCTGAATTTAAAATGGAGAATTGGTTCAGCATTGTTGGGCCTGCTCGCATGCCAGAGACTATTGTGAATGCGTTATCTCGTGCGATACAAACCGCATTAGCAGATGCAACAACTGTCAAAGCTTTGGCTGATCTGGGTGCTGAGCCTATGCCTTCAACACCCATTCAATTTCAAAAACTCATCGATGCTGATAAAAAAAGATGGGGTGACGTGATTCGTGCAGGCAATATTCGCGCAGATTGAAAACACCATGAGCGATGACATTAAACACCCCAACCGCGAATACAGTGCACGCGCTTTTTGATGGGTGTCGCTGTACCCCAAGCCAATCCCATTGTTGAACCAGAATTTTCAGTGCTCATGCCTGCAGGCGTAGGCGTCATTGCTACTCGACTGCAGGGCAGTCGCACTGATTCGGGCAACCGCATTATTGAGTACCTCGACAACCTTGGCACCAGCATTGAAGCATTTGATAGCACAAATCCCGATGCATTGGGCTACGCTTGTACGGGTACGAGTTACATGATTGGTCAACAAGAAGAGAAAAAACGCATCGATATTTTTCAAGATCGCTTTGGATTTCCAATCATCACCTCTGCACAAGCTATTTTGAGAGCCTGTGATTTTTTGGGTATAAAAAAAGTAGCACTGCTCGCGCCCTACCCGCAATGGATAATTGATAAAAGTCTCATCTATTGGCAGCAATGTGGTCTTGTCATTACACATTCGGCCCGAACGACGATGGATACAACAGACACACGCGCTGTTTATCAAATCCGAGCACCGATGGTGATGCAAGCGGCTGATAATTTAGATTCGAGTGATGCTGATGCCATTTTGATTTCTGGAACAGGCATGCCGTCTTTGCGTGTGATGTCAGCCTTGTCACTCAAAACGGGCAAGCCCGTGTTGTCATCCAACTTGTGCTTAGCTTGGGCCATGCTTCAAGAAGTTGGCATACAACCCCAACCTGCACGTTCAGATAAAGGTGAAGTTTTGATTGGTCAGTGGGTAGAGAAGGCTGCTATGCTCTGAGAACAAATCACTTTCAATTCAGTCCATTGTTACGCCTGAATCTTTGATCAGTTGACCCCAACGCGCTTCTTCTGATTTCAATAGCGTTGTGAAATCATTTCTGCTTGCACCACCAGGCTCTAAAGACTGAGCAGCGATGACCTTCTCTTTGAAATTGGTGTCGTTCAGAACCTTGATTACTTCTGCATGTATTCTGTCAAGAATCGACTCAGGTGTTCCTGCTGTGGTGGCCAATCCAAACCAAACGTTGGCAGAGTAGCCTTGTACACCAGACTCTGCAACTGTTGGTAGTTCAGGACGCAAAGACAGTCGTTTGGCTGTGGTGGTGGCCAGTATTTTTAGCTTTCCCGTTTTTTCTAGTTGATCAAAAACACTCAGGGTCACAATCAGCATCGACAATTGCCCGCCAATCATATCTGTCACAGCAGCGGTAGAACCCTTGTAAGGCACATGAAGAATGTCAATGTCAGCCATTCGTTTGAGTTGCTCACTGATCACGTGTGGGTAGGAGCCGCTTCCAAACGAGGCATAACTTAATTTGCCAGGGTGACTTTTGGCATAGGCAACGAATTCTTTCATGTTGGCAACCGGCACAGAGTTGCTAACCGCTAACACTGGAGCCAATTGCACAATGTTGGTGATAGGGGCTAAATCAACCAATGGTTTATAGGTCATCTTTGTATAAAGATGTTGGTTGATCACGAATGTGGCACTGTCTGAAAACAACAAGGTATAACCGTCTGGGTTGGCTTTGGTCACAATCTCAGCGCCAATCATGGTCGCACCACCCGGTTTATTTTCAACTAAAAAAGTTTGATTGGTTGCCTTGGATAAATACTGCGCCAATGACCGCGCAACCGAATCGGTGCCGCCACCAGCAGTGTAAGGCACAATAATTCGCACAGGTTTGCTAGGCCAGGTTTGTGAATGAGCAAAGGGTATGAGCCCACACAACAACGCCCACATTGAAAAAATAACTTTCAACTTGTTTCCTTGCTTTTAAAAATCATAGTCATCAAAATCACTTGGTGAGAAAACGACTCATGCCATAAAAATCGAGTAATTCGTAAACCCGTTCTTTGGGTGGTGAGGCTTGCGACCATCCTCGTCTGCATGGGCTCAAACCCGTCATGGATTGAAGGTCCACCATCATCTCAGTCATCTTGAGGGTCACGGCCAAAGAATCCATGATCGGTACTTCATCAACACGAATAATCCCCTCGGTTGCTAGGATCAAACTCAATGGAATTTCTCCCAAAATAATCACATCGGCACCCATTTGAATCATTTTTCGCGCAGCAATTTTGAATTGATCGATGAGTGAGCCGGGGTTTGAAAAACCAGCAAGCACATCATTGAAGCCAAAGCCAACGGGCTCAATGCCTACAAAAAATGGTGTCAAACCCATGTCATCGATTTGACTTCGATAGCGATCAGCCATTAAATCGATGAACAGCAACATACCAAATTTTTGCCCGTAACTACTTGCCAATTTGAAACAACTCTCGCCGCTGCCAACCACTGGTATATCCAATAATGAGCGAATATCGGTAATTAAAGGATCTGGCATTGAACACATTGCAAACGCATCAAAACCCTCATTTTGGGCATTGAGGGCTTGAGTTAACCATTGCAAAGAATGCAAATTAAATAACGATCGGTATCGGATGTCTCCCCCTGGATACTGCAAGGTGTAACTTCCCTGAGCCATGCCGTGCAAAACCACTTCGGTATCGGATCGAACGATTTTTTGGATGTGGTCTTTCATGCGCTGAGCATAGTCAGGCAGGTCTTGCAATACGGTCAAACTTTGGTGATAAATTCTCATGATAGTTCAAGCAAATGGGCAGTGTAACAAGCAAACTGGCTTTGACCTGTCATCCGCTATTAGAATGGCTTTTCTTCGTAGTGAGCCACCTATTTGTTGGGAAGTTTAATGGATATATTACCAAGAGGGGATGTCGTCAAAATTGTTGAGTCTTGGATAACCCATTTCAATTCAGCGATTCAATCAGCAGATTCAAAACAAATCAGTCGACTTTTTATTGACGATAGCCATTGGCGAGAAGTACTTTCTGTCTCTTGGTTCATCTCCACAACCAGCGGTAATGAGCAGATCGGTGTTGGCTTAGCCAACGGCGTTGCCCAATACAAGGCTCACAACTTTTGCATTGATACCAAGCGATACCCACCCAGACAAATTGAACGTGCGGGCGTGACTGCCATTGAAGCAATCTTGAAATTTGAAACCGCTGTTGGCCAAGGCGCTGCATTGTTGCGCATGAGATGCGATGGTCCAACTCCCTCTCCCACCCAAGCATGGACTTTTCACACCACCTTAGAGACCATCCGCGGGCATGAGGAGTCCACCATTCGTGGCCAAAAGGCAGAGCCCGTTTTTAACCGAGATTTTCAGGGCCCCAACTGGCTTGACAAAAGACAAGCTGCAAGTCGCTTTACCGACCGCGAACCCACTGTTTTAATTGTGGGTGGTGGTCACGCTGGTTTATCGGTCGCCGCTCGTTTGGGTCAAATTGGCGTTGATGCCTTAGTGGTAGATCGCATGAATCGCGTTGGCGACAACTGGCGACTGCGCTATCACGGCTTGATGTTGCACAACCAGGTCCATAGCAACCATTTGCCTTACATCCCCTACCCCAGCATATGGCAACCTTATCTACCCAAAGATCGTATCGCCAACTTTTTGGAAATGTATGTCGATTGCATGGATATTCATTTTTGGACTGAGACCACTTTTGCAGGCGCTCAATATGATGATGATTCACAGACTTGGCAAGCACAACTGCAAAAAGCCAATGGGCAAACAAGAACTGTGAAGCCCAAACACATCATCATGGCCACCAGCGTGAGCGGTTCACCTTTGATACCCACCATTCCAACCATTGATCAATACAAAGGGCCTGTGATGCATTCGAGCCAATTTGGTGATGGTGCAAAGTGGACTGGAAAGAACGTACTTGTTATTGGCACAGGCACCAGCGCACACGACATTGCTCAAGATTTGCACGGCAATGGCGCGCGAACCACCATGGTTCAACGCAGCCCCACTTTGGTTTTGAATGTAGAACCTACTGCGCAACTGTATGACGGTATTTATTTGGGCGAAGGTCCATCTCTTGAAGATCGCGATCTGATCAACACATCGATTCCATTGAGGTTGATGTTAGCCACGCACAAACGATTAACCGATCAAGGCAAGATACACGACAAACCCATTCTTGACGGTTTGGAGAAAGTAGGCTTCAAACTTGACTATGGTGTAGACGGAACAGGTTGGCCCTATCTGTTTAGAACACGCGGTGGTGGTTACTATTTCAACGTGGGCTGCTCCGATTTAATTGCAAATGGTGATATTCCAATATTACAAAACGACAACATTGCCACCTACACAGCCACAGGCTTGCAAACCAAAGATGGTCGCCAACTCTCGTATGACGCCATTGTGCTGGGCACTGGCTACAAAGGACACACACATTTGTTGCAGTCACTTTTTGGCGACAAGGTGGCCCAATCAGTGGGCCAAGTTTGGGGGTTTGATACTCAAGCACAAGAACTCAAAAACATGTGGACACGAACTGCACAAAAAGGCTTGTGGTTTACAGGCGGAGCATTTTCACAATGCAGAGCCTATTCCAAGTATCTAGCGCTACAAATCAAAGCAACTGAACTAAATCTCATTAGTTCTTAAATCCATTTGCATTTCATCTTCAACAAACAAAGAAAGAAAAAAATACCATGGCAAGAAGATTCATTGACCTGTCTGTCCCGATTGAAAACGATGTCAAATCGGATCCCCCTGGTTTAGAGCCCAGCATTGAATACCGTGATCACAAAAGCACAGCGCCCTTGGTTGCCAAACGCTACGATGGTCTTAAGCCAGAAGAGTTGATTGATGGCGAAGGTTATGCCATTGAATTTTTAAAATTGAACACCCACAATGGCACTCACGTGGATGCACCTTGGCATTTTGCTTCCACCATGGACAAAGGCCAACCAGCAGCCACCATCGATGTGATCCCATTGGATTGGTTTTATGGACGTGGTGTCAAACTTGATTTTCGTCATTTCCCAGATGGCCATGTGGTCAGTGCTGCGGAGGTCGAACAAGAACTCAAACGTATTGGTCACGAACTCAAACCATATGACATCGTGATGGTCAACACCTCTGCCGGCAAGCGTTTTGGCGACCCCGACTATGTCGAGGCTGGTTGCGGTATGGGGCGCGAAGCAACCTTGTATCTCACATCGCGCGGTATTCGACTCACTGGCACCGATTGCTGGTCTTGGGATGCGCACTTCAAGCACATGTCAAAAACCTACTCCGAAGTGAAAGATGTGAAAGTCATTTGGGAAGGCCACAAAGCAGGGCGTGAAATTGGCTATTGCCACATTGAAAAATTGCACAACCTTGAAGTGTTGCCACCACATGGATTCACCATTTCAAGTTTTCCCGTCAAGGTCAAAGGCGGCTCCGCTGGTTGGACACGCGCTGTTGCAATTTTTGAAGATTGACACGCCATGAAACTTGCTACATTTGTTCGTGCCAATGCAACATCTGCCATCGGTGCAGTCAAGCCAGAAAAAAATGAAATCTTGGATTTGGATTTGGCCGCTCAATCGCTTGGACAAACCGAGCACCGCAGTACGCTTGCTAACATGCAAGCACTGATTGATGCGGGACAACCTGGTTTGCAATTGGCTCAATCGCTGGTCAACCAGTGGCCAAGTCAAGCCGTGGTGCCACTTGCTGGCGCTCAACTTCTTTCTCCATTACCACGCCCACAACAAATGCGTGACTGCTTGGTGTTTGAACAACATTTGCTCAACGCCATGAGAACATGGGAGCAATTGACCAAGCGTCCCCCCCTACCCATCTCACCCATTTGGTACGAAAGACCCACCTACTACAAATGCAATCGCATGAGTGTGGTGGGACATGAAACCGAAGTGCAATGGCCAACCTATTCGGAATTGATGGACTTTGAATTGGAATTGGCCTGTGTAATTGGCACAAAAGGAAAAAACATAGCTGTGGCTGATGGGCTTTCACATATTTTTGGCTTTACCATTTTCAACGATTTCTCAGCCAGAGACACGCAAATGGATGAGCGCCCATTGGGCATGGGACCCATGAAAGGCAAAGACTTTGACACAGGCAACGTCCTTGGTCCTTGGATTGTGACGACGGATGAAATTGGTGACCCACAAAATTTAAACATGGCGGTTCATGTCAATGGCGAGCGTTGGGGTGGCGGCAATTCCAAAGACATGCATCATTCATTTGCAAAAATACTCTCTTTCATTTCCACATCTGAAACGCTCTACCCTGGTGAAATCATTGCCTCAGGCACTGTACCTACGGGTTGTGGCTTGGAGTTAGGTCGTTTTTTAAATCCCAACGATGTGGTGGAATTAAAAATTGAACGCATCGGCGTTCTTAAAAATAAAATTGTGCGTCCCAATAAGGAAATTTCATGACTATTTTTCAAAATTTCAAATGGTTGATCAGTGCGATGTTGCTCATCGTGAGCATGCAACCCACATGGTCATTGGCCGACTATCCCGACAAGCCCATCAAGTTGATTGTTCCCTTTCCACCGGGTGCTGGCAC
>Ga0194055_10003277_pt1 | contig 12489 bp, 10 predicted proteins | sample SepL449m_MetaG_FD_155482 | JGI IMG/M metagenome (GOLD analysis project Ga0194055, IMG submission 155482) | Anoxic zone freshwater microbial communities from boreal shield lake in IISD Experimental Lakes Area, Ontario, Canada - Sep2016-L442-9m | ecosystem: Environmental > Aquatic > Freshwater >... | reverse complement strand
CAGGGTGGATTGGATGAAGTGCGACTTAATGAACTGGTTCAAGTAATTGCTTCGCGAATACAATCTGGTGTTGAAATCGTGTTGGTTTCAAGTGGCGCGATTGCTGCCGGATTGGCCCCGTTAGGTCTGCAATCTCGTCCGGCGGATTTAGCAACGCAGCAAGCTGCCGCAAGTGTCGGACAGTCGCTGCTAGTAGCCCAATACTCATCTGCATTTTCAGAACACAAAATCACTGTGGGTCAGGTGCTATTAACTGCCTCCGATGTGATTCGCCGCGCGCAGTATCGAAATGCACAACGTGCTTTGCTACGCTTACTTGAACTTGGTGTGCTTCCTATCGTTAACGAGAACGACACTGTTGCCACTGACGAAATCCGATTTGGTGATAATGATCGACTAGCGGCGCTAGTTGCACATGTCGTGCAGGCAGATGCCCTGTTTTTATTCTCTGATGTAGATGGACTTTATGACGATGTGCCATCGAATGAGAATGCGAAAATAATCGACCGAGTGCAAGATTTTGCTGACATTGCCGGGGTAACAATCGGCGGCACTGGAGCAGCGGGTGTTGGTTTAGGTGGCATGGCTACCAAAGTCAATGCAGCGCAGATTGCTACTGCTGCTGGAATCCCAGTCGTGCTTACAGCAACAGCAAATGCCGAGCAGGCGCTAGCTGGCTCTGGCATTGGGACGTACTTTGCGCCGGCAACGCAGAGGTTATCGACCCGAGTTCTTTGGTTATTACATGCCACTACTTCGTTGGGATCATTAGTTCTAGATGCGGGGGCAGTAGATGCAGTGGTTAATCGCCGTATGTCACTGTTGCCAGCAGGTATTACCGCTATTGATGGAAACTTTGTTGCTGGCGACGCTGTGGACTTGGTTGATGAGGCAGGTGCAATCTTGGCTCGGGGAATCGTTTCGTTTGATGCAACCGAACTGCCAGCACTCTTAGGGAAACGCACTGTCGATATCTCCGTTGAATTTGGTGAAGGCTACGATCGCGAAGTAATACATCGCGACGACCTAGTTTTGATTGACCTTTCTGCCCAATAAGAGAGAATTGAATTATGACTGACGATCGCCCAGAGGTATTAGCCGCTGCATTGCGCGCAAAAAACGCCGCTTCCGTATTACGTAATGTATCTACGGCTGCCAAAGACTCAGCATTAATTGCGATGGCCAATGCGCTAGTACTTCATACCGATGTAATCGTTGCCGCAAATAGTAAAGATGTTGAAGTTGCTCGCACAAATGGCACCGACGAAGCAATCATTGATCGATTGACCCTTAACCGCGAGCGAATTGAAGCAGTGGCGCAGGGGCTTCGCGATGTAGCAACTCTTCCAGATCCTGTGGGTGAAGTTGTTCGTGGATTCACACTGCCGAACGGCCTCGAGGTGCGCCAGCTGCGCGTACCAATGGGCGTTGTCGCCATGATTTATGAAGCCAGGCCAAATGTCACGGTCGATGCGGCGGGTTTGGCGCTCAAGAGTGGCAACTGCGTACTACTGCGTGGGTCATCTTCGGCGCACAACACAAATGTTGAGTTAGTTGCAGTAATGCGAAGCGCTCTAGAAACCGGGCCAGTTCCTGTTGATGCCATTCAATTGGCACCAGGAACAACCCATGAAGCAGCAAAGCATTTAATGACAGCGCGTGGGTTAGTCGATGTGGTAATCCCACGCGGTGGCGCTGGCTTAATCAAAAGCGTTGTCGAGCAGTCCACAGTGCCAGTAATTGAAACTGGTGTTGGTAACTGCCACGTCTACATCGATGAATCTGCTGATATTGAAAAAGCTGTGCGCATCGCGGTTAATGCCAAAACTCAGCGCACCACAGTGTGCAACACTGCCGAAACTTTATTGGTACATGCTGCTATCGCCCCACAATTACTTCCTGTGCTACTTGCAGCATTCAAGGAAAAAGGGGTAACGATTCACGGCGACCAAGCTTTTGGCGAGTATTCTTTGGCGGCTGGTATCAATTTTGAAAGTGCAACAGATAAAGATTGGGCCGATGAGTACTACAGCCTAGATATTGCAGCCGCAGTCGTGCCAGATATTGACGCTGCGATTGCGCATATTCGCAAGTGGTCTACCGGACACACCGAGGCGATAGTTTCTGAATCTCAGTCAGCAATTAGGCAGTTCACAAGTTCAGTTGATTCAGCTGCAGTGATGGTAAATGCCTCAACCCGATTCACTGATGGTGGCGAGTTTGGCTTTGGCGCCGAAATTGGCATCTCAACCCAGAAACTCCACGCGCGCGGGCCAATGGGATTGCAGGAATTAACAACGACTACCTACATCGTCACTGGCGATGGACATATCCGTACATAGCAAGAGAAGTAGACTGAAACTATGAGTAGTTTTCCTTGGTGGGGTTTCGGCTTAGTCGGCTTTGGGATTTTGACCTTAGCCCTTTATGTCGTCACTCGTTTTAATCCAGATCGTTAAGCTGTGGCCCGAATTGGCGTGATGGGTGGCACCTTCGATCCCATCCATATCGGTCACCTAATCGCTGCAAGCGAAGTCCACACCAGCTTGCAGTTAGATCAGGTGCTGTTCGTTCCGGCTGGTGAGCCATGGCAAAAAGTGAGTCAGGATGTCAGCCCAGCACACTCGCGCTTCGAGATGACAAAATTGGCCATTGCCGATGACGACAGATTCGAAATTAGCGACATTGAAATAACTCGAGATGGACCGTCGTACGCCATCGATACTTTTTTCCAATTAAAAGTGCAACAACCAGACGATGAGTTTCAGTGGATTGTCGGCGCAGATGTACTTGAGCGAATTACCACCTGGCATCGCTGGGAAGAGTTTGTCGCACTTGTCCCAATTGTTGCCGTGAACCGACTTGGGATTGAAATAGCGGAATTGCCCTTTAAGTACACAGAAGTTCAAATGCCCGAAGTACGAATTTCGGCAACTGCCCTGCGCAAACGATATGCAGATGGTGACTCGAGCAAATACTTAGTACCAGAGCGTGTTGATAATTACATAAAAGAGCAATCGCTGTATCACCAAGTACAGGGATAACTTGATGCACAGGATTCCAAACTTTTTAAAGTGGCTAGTGGGCTCGCTACTAGCTATTGCAATTTTGACTGGCTTGATGCTTTTGCAGAATCCAAAAGATTCTGTGGCAAAGGGCCGGCTTCCTGGTCCATTGAACGACATTTCCGCAACACCTGAGCCTAATCAGGTTCACAATCTTCTGGTAGAAATTACTGATAGCAAACAGCAGTTTGTGGTTGGCGCTCTTTTGATGAATAACGCAAGCAAGTACTCAATAGCGGCCATCGATCCAAATGTTGCCGTAGATTTGCGTGAATTTGGGTTTAGAGATTTACGCAGTGCTAGTAACCAAGTTTCAGCGGGCCAATTAGTTGAGGCACTAAATGTTTCAGCTGGGCTATCAATAGACGGAGTACTCAACTTAAGTGAAATTGGACTTGGTGCATTGTTAGACAGCATCGGGGGAGTAACCGTAAACCTTCCCGCCAAACTGCGATTCCCAACAGCAGAATCCGACAAAGTCCTAATTTTGCCTGCTGGTAAAACTCACCTAGCCGGTGCTACGGCAGCGGCATATGCGATTTATCGCCAGCCCGGCGAGTCGGCTGCCGAACAGAGTGTGCGGTTTCATCCAGTCCTGAGCAAAGTGCTAGATGCATTGCCAGCAGACCCACAAAAACTGAATTCGCAATTGATGTCACTTGGGCAAGCAGGCAGCAGTAACTTGTCCCATTTAGATGTTGCCAACTTCTTGGCTAAATCACGAGGTGGTTGGACTTCGGCAAGTTACTTATCGCTTACTACATCACCTTCCCAGTTGGCTACCGATGTTAAAGACAAATGGCTTTGGCTAAATACTGGATCCATTTTGAGCACTTTCATCGCTGATCAGTCAGATGCCCTTTGGAGCGCCAAAGGTGAGCAATATCGGGTTTCAATTTCGAGCCACTCACCCGAAGATCGACTTGTAGCTCGCGAACTTTTAAGCCGAGGGACGCTCTATTTTGTAGATGGCGGAGGTGCTGCCCCATCGCTGCATTCGCATCTAATAATCACCGATGCGGTGCCAGCAGAGGTTGCGCAGCAGTTGGCGGCCAAACTTTCGTTGCCAGAACTTGATACTGTCGTAGTATCACAAATATCTACGGGCACAGACATGCAACTAGATTTGGGTAAAGATTTCACAAACATCCAGCAGAAGGGGAGCAGTCAGTGACCGCTACCGAACATTCATTAGCAATTGCCAAAGTTGCGGCCCAAGCTGCCTTTGATAAGCAGGCAACAGAAATCACACTGTTGGACGTGAGCGATCACCTAGTAATCACTGATCTGTTCTTAATTTGTACTGCGCAGAACGAGCGCCAAGTCGGCGCAATCGTTGATGCAATCGAAGAAGTGCTCGATGCCCAAGGGGTAGAGCCAATCAGACGCGAAGGTCAGCGCGGGGGCCGATGGGTGCTTCTCGATTACTTTGAAATGGTTGTGCATATTCAGCAAGCTGAAGAGCGTTCACTTTATGACTTAGAGCGACTTTGGCGCGACTGCCCACACATTGCCCTGGAATTGATTTAGCCATGACAGCGCGCACCTTGGTTCTGTGGCGACACGGGCGAACCTCGTGGAACCTAGAAAATCGTTTCCAAGGACAAGAGGATGTACCGCTTGATGAAGTCGGTTTAGACCAAGCTCGTCGCGCAGCCCAAACTTTGGTGGCATTGCAGCCAACACACATAATCTCAAGTGATTTAACGCGAGCATTAGACACTGCTCGTGCTTTGGCTAGTCTGACGGGCATTGAAGTTGAAACCGATGAAGACCTTCGGGAAACTTTTGCCGGCGATTGGCAAGGCCTAACTAAAACCGAATTGACGCAGCGTTATGCCGATGACTACGCCGCGTGGGGTGGCGACTCCAATGTGCGCCCTGGTGGTGGCGAAACGCGCCTTGAAGTGGCCGAGCGGGTCATGCGGGCAATCTCACACGGATTAGAGCGTGTACCTGAAGGTGGCACGTTAGTTGTGGCATCGCACGGTGGTTCGTTGCGTGCGGCCCTGGGTCGCCTCTTAGCGCTAGAGCCATCACAATGGACTGCGCTTGGTGTGTTGGCAAATGCGCAATGGTCAGTATTACGCGAACTGGACGAAAACATCCCGCGCCCAGTCGGCTTGCATTGGCGTCTAGCCGAATACAACGCTGGATCATTGCCCGAGCCGGTCATGGGCGATGACCGCTAGCAGTTCGCCTGTGCAAATACTTGTGCGGTAGCATTAGGTTTTCTGGGGCTGTGGCGCAGCTGGTAGCGCACCTGCATGGCATGCAGGGGGTCAGGGGTTCGAATCCCCTCAGCTCCACCAAGGTAGTGAATAGGATTGATGTATGAGCAATCGCATAACGCACTGGATCGATGGCAAGTTTTATGCAGGTCCAGCTGATCGAACAGGTCCAGTTTTTAATCCAGCAACCGGTGAACAAACCGGCACTGTTGATTTAGCCAGTACTGACGTAGTTGATACTGCTGTTGCTGTTGCTGTTGCTGCTGGTAAAACTTGGGCGCAGACTTCGTTAACTAAGCGCGTTGCAGTGATGTTTGAATTCCGTGAACTTTTGAACGCTCGCAAAGATGAAGTTATTGCTTTAATTACCGCTGAACATGGCAAGACTTTAGAAGACGCCAGCGGCGAACTATCTCGTGGACAAGAAGCTGTTGAGTTTGCCTGCGGCATCCCGCACTTGATGAAGGGCTCGTATTCAGAGGGCGTTTCAACCGGTGTTGATGTTTATAGCATTCGCCAGCCACTTGGCGTTGTTGGCATCATTTCACCATTCAATTTCCCGGCAATGGTGCCAATGTGGTTTTTCCCAATCGCCATTGCAACTGGCAATAGCGTAATTGTTAAGCCAAGTGAAAAAGATCCAAGTGTGGTTAATTACATTGCCGAACTTTGGAAAGAAGCGGGTCTGCCGGACGGTGTATTCAACGTTGTACATGGCGATAAAGAATCTGTTGATCGTCTGTTAACGCATCCAGATGTTAAGGCCATTAGTTTTGTTGGCTCAACGCCAATCGCAAAATACATTTACGAAACCGGTACCGCGCACGGCAAGCGGGTTCAGGCACTTGGTGGTGCCAAGAATCACATGGTGGTTTTACCTGATGCGGATCTTGATTTAGCAGCGGATAGCGCAGTTAACGCTGGCTTTGGCTCTGCCGGTGAGCGATGTATGGCAATCTCCGCATTAGTTGCTGTTGAGCCAGTAGCTGATGAACTTATCGCAAAGATCGCGCAGCGGGTTCGTACGCTGACGCTCGGTGCTGGCGTAACTAACTCAGACATGGGCCCACTGATTAGTGCGGTTCATCGCGACAAAGTGCGTGGCTACATTGATGCTGGTGTTGAAGCAGGAGCAACTTTGGTTGTGGATGGGCGTAAACCTGAAATTTCTGATGAAGCTCTGTCAGCTGGTTACTTCCTTGGTGCAACATTGTTCGACAATGTCACGCCAGAGATGAGCATCTACCAAGAAGAAATCTTCGGCCCAGTGCTGTGTGTTATCCGAGTTGAAACTTATGAAGAGGCACTCAAGTTGGTTAACGAGCATCCCTACGGAAATGGCACTGCAATTTTCACAAACGATGGTGGAGCCGCGCGCCGGTTCCAACATGAAGTGCAAGTGGGCATGGTTGGCATTAACGTACCAATCCCAGTACCGATGGCTTACTACTCATTCGGTGGTTGGAAAGCATCGTTGTTTGGTGACACCCATGCACATGGTGCAGAGGGCGTTCACTTCTTTACTCGCGGCAAAGTAGTAACGAGTCGTTGGTTAGATCCGAGTCATGGTGGCTTGAACTTAGGTTTCCCAACTAACGGCTAATACTTGGGTAGGCTAGGTTTCTAGCAAACTTCCCCGGAGTGCACATGAACTTGAAAAATCGTGATTTCCTAAAGGAAATCGATTTCACTGCAGACGAATTGCAGTATCTAATTAACTCTGCCATCGAACTCAAGGCAGCCAAGCGCGAACGCCGTGAAGTCAAGCACTTGCAAGATCGAAACATTGCGCTCATTTTTGAAAAGACTTCAACCCGAACTCGTTGTGCCTTTGAAGTAGCGGCATTCGATCAGGGTGCACACACCACCTACTTAGATGGTCAGTCATCCCAAGTAGGTCACAAAGAATCGATCGCAGATACTGCTCGAGTTTTATCGAGGTATTACGATGCGATTCAATTTCGAGGTAAATCTCAAGAGATGGTTGAAGAGCTTGCCAAATTCTCAGATGTACCCGTTTACAACGGGCTAACAGACGAGTGGCATCCAACACAGATGCTTGCCGATTTCCAGACCATGATTGAGCACTCAGGTCGTGCGTTAAATGAAATCAGTTTTGCTTACGTTGGCGATGCCCGGAACAACATGGGTCATTCACTTTTGATGATGGGCGCAATTATGGGCTGTGATGTGCGCATTGCTGGCCCGGCCGAGTTGCTTCCATCTGCCCAGATTCGTGCGCTAGCTGAAGTTGCCGCTGCAAAAAGTGGAGCGCGCATAACTTTGACTGAATCTATGGACGAAGCACTTCTCGGCGCGCAATTTGTGCACACTGATGTTTGGGTCTCTATGGGGGAATCACCAGAAATTTGGAACGAGCGGGTTAAGTTACTTTCGCCATATCAAGTAAATCGTGAAGCTTTAGCTAAAACGGGTGTAGCTGATGTGAAGTTTATGCATTGCTTGCCAGGCTTTCACAATGAGCAGACCACGATTGGCTTTGAAATCGCGAGTAAAACAGGAATGCGCGAAGGCCTTGAAGTGACTCATGATATTTTCGAATCTGATTTGAGTGTGGTTTTTGATCAGGCTGAAAATCGGATGCACACTATTAAAGCGATCATGGTCGCAACCATCGGAGACTAATGCCGAATTTGTTTGATCCGATCACAGTAGGAAACATCTCGATTAAAAATCGAGTCTGGGTTAGTCCAATGTGTCAGTACTCGGCTATTGATGGTGTGATGCAAGATTGGCATGCAATTCACTATGGCTCCTTAATCACAGGTGGTTCGGGTTTGGTTATGGTCGAAGCCACTGGTGTGCAACCGCAGGGACGTATCTCACCACAGTGTTTAGGAATTTGGACCGAGCAACAAGCCCAAGTTCTTGGCGAGTTGCCGAACTTTGCGCACAAGCATGGCGTGAAAATGGGTATTCAACTTGCTCATGCGGGGCGAAAGGCTTCAACCGCAGCGCCATGGCTTGGCGGCAAGCCGTTAGCGCCAGAAGATGGCGGTTGGCAAACAGTGGCACCATCTGCAGTTCCTTTTGGCAGTTACCCTGCGCCGCGAGAACTTACGGCGAAAGAAATAGGTCAGCTTCGCGCGGACTTTGTTGCGGCCGCTGAGCGCGCTCTTTTCGCGGGTTTTGATGTAATCGAATTACATGTGGCTCACGGATATCTACTGCACGAATTTTTGTCTCCGATTTCAAATCAACGAACAGATGAATACGGTGGCTCGTTTGAAAATCGCATTCGCCTTTTGATTGAAATTGCGCGCGAGATTCGCGTAGTAATTTCTCCGGCGCGCGCATTGTTTGTTCGACTCTCATGTACCGACTGGGTCCCTGGCGGCTGGACCATTGAAGACAGCGTTGAACTTGCTCGGGAGTTGAAAGCTGCCGGAGTAGACCTAGTTGACTGCTCATCAGCCGGCACAACTCCAGATGCGCAGATTCCGGTCGGTCCAGGTTTTCAGGTGCCATTTGCCCAGCAGATTCGCCAACAGGCGCAGATTGCCACAAGCGCGGTAGGCATGATCGATTCAGCCCAGCAGGCACAGCAGATTATTGAATCAGGGCAAGCGGACGCAGTGATGCTTGGTCGCGCCCTTTTAGGCAACCCACGTTGGCCGCTACAGGCTGCCAGCGAATTAGGGGTAGAAGTGCCCTGGCCAAGCCAGTATCAACGTGGAGTTTTGCGTAAGCCCTGAGCATTTCGCTCCCGCTGTGTTGCTCAAGTATTCTTGGGGATTATGAGTGAAACGCCAGTTGACCCAAATTTTTATGATGTGCACGCTGTTCAAGATAAATGGCTGCCAATTTGGGATGAACTAGCGCCGTTTCGCAGTGGGCGCCCAGACGACACCAGGCCAACTAAGTATGTGTTGGACATGTTTCCGTACCCATCTGGCGACTTACACATGGGACATGCTGAGGCTTACGCACTTGGTGATGTGATTGCCCGCTACTGGGTTCACAAAGGTTTTAACGTTCTACATCCAATCGGTTGGGATGCTTTTGGTTTACCAGCTGAGAATGCAGCTATCAAGCGCGGTGAAGATCCAAAATCTTGGACTTATGAAAACATCGCGATGCAGAAGTCTTCAATGCGCCGTTACGCCTGTTCCTTTGACTGGGATCGGGTACTCAACACTTGCGACCCCGAGTACTACAAGTGGAATCAGTGGCTGTTCCTTCAGATGTACGAACGCGGTTTGGCTTATCGCAAAAACTCAGCTGTTAACTGGTGTCCATCGTGCCAGACAGTGTTGGCTAATGAGCAAGTTGTTGGTGGGCTTTGTGAACGCTGTGACACTCAAGTCACAAAGAAGAAGCTGAACCAGTGGTATTTCAAAATTACTGATTACGCAGATCGTCTACTTGAGGACATGTCAGAACTTGAGGGCAACTGGCCGGAGAAAGTTCTGTTAATGCAGCGCAACTGGATTGGGCGTTCAACTGGCGCTGAAGTTAGTTTCGACATTGAAGGTCAGGGCGAGTCGGTCGTGGTTTACACGACCCGCCCTGACACCCTTTATGGCGCAACGTTTTTCGTTGTTGCTGTTGATTCCGATTTAGCTGCCAACCTTGCTGCCGGTACCGAAAGCGAAGCGCAATTCAACACCTATCTCAATCAGGTTAAGTCAACTAGCGAAATGGATCGGTTAGCCACTGATCGACCTAAGACTGGCGTTTTCCTAAACCGTTACGCAATCAATCCAGTTAATGGCGAACGTTTACCAATCTGGGCTAGCGATTATGTTCTAGCCGATTACGGCACCGGCGCAGTTATGGCGGTTCCTGCACACGACCAGCGCGATCTTGATTTTGCACTTACTTTCAATTTGCCAGTTCGAGTTGTTGTGGAATCGGAAACTGATCCGGCAGAAACTGGTGTTGCTACCGCCGATGACGGCGCGCATGTGAACTCAGGTCCACTCGATGGTCTGGGCAAAGCTGAAGCAATTACAAAAATGATCGAGATTTTGCAAGGTGAGGGTCGCGGAAAGTCGGCAACCAATTACCGTCTGCGCGATTGGCTCATTAGTCGCCAACGTTATTGGGGCACCCCAATCCCAATCATTCATTGCCCAGACTGTGGTGAAGTTCCGGTACCAGAATCACAGTTGCCTGTTGTTTTGCCTGATGCGGCAGGTCTTGATCTTTCGCCTAAGGGTGAATCACCACTAGGAGCCGCAGATGAATGGGCAAATGTGCCTTGCCCTAAGTGCGGCATTCCAGCTCGTCGGGATTCCGACACCATGGACACATTTGTTGACTCGTCTTGGTACTACCTTCGTTACTTGAACCCGCAGTTGGACACCGCGCCATTTGAAAAAGCGCAAGCAAATCGTTGGTTGCCGATTGACCAATACGTTGGTGGCGTAACGCATGCTATTTTGCACCTGCTCTACAGCCGCTTCTTCACCAAAGTGATGTTCGACATGGGTTTGGTTGACTTCAAGGAACCATTCACACGCTTGCTTAATCAGGGCATGGTTGTAATGGATGGCTCAGCAATGAGTAAGAGCCGTGGCAACCTAGTTCGACTCTCTGATGAGTTGGATGCGCACGGAGTTGATGCTGTGCGTCTGACAATGGTCTTTGCTGGCCCTCCAGAGGACGACATCGACTGGTCAGACGTTTCCCCGGGTGGAGCAAAGAAGTTCTTGGCCCGCGCCTGGCGCCTATCTGGCGACGTTACTAGCGCAGTTGATGTTGATTTAGCCACTGGCGACTTGGCACTTCGTAAAGTAACGCACAAAGCAATGGCCGATAGCGAACTAGCTTTAGAAAGTCACCGTTTCAACGTTGTGGTTGCTCGGGCCATGGAATTGGTAAATGCAACACGAAAGGCAATTGATACTGGTTGCGGACCTGCTGATGCTGCTGTGCGTGAAGCAACTCATACCGTTGCCATCTTGTTATCGCTAGTTGCGCCATACACAGCGGAAGAAATGTGGGCACGGATGGGTTACGAGCCATCTGTGGCTCTTGCTCCTTGGCCAATTGCAGATCCCGCTCTTCTAGTTGAGGATGAAACTGAATGTGTTGTGCAGATAAACGGCAAGATTCGAAAGCGCCTGCAGGTGTCGCCAACAATTTCTGAAACAGATTTACGTGAACTTGCGATGTCTCAGGAAAATGTCATCGCCGAAATTGCAGGACGCGAGCCGAAGGTTGTAATTGTTCGACCGCCGAAAATCGTCAACATCGTGCTTGGCTAACCGCGAATGAAAATAGGTTTCGTCACCGATTCCACTTCCTACTTGCCTGAAAACATTCGAGCTGAGTTTGATATTGAAGTAGTTCCTGTTCAGGTGGTAATTGAGGGAAAAGCTTATGACGAAGGCAGCGAAATTACGGCTGAGGTAGTGTCTGTTGCCCTAAAGCAGGGAAAAGCGGTAACAACTTCAAGGCCAAGTTCGGCGCAGTTCATTGCTGCATACCAGCGCGTCCTCGATCGTGGTTACGACCAAATTATTAGCGTCCACTTATCTTCAGAGTTATCTGGCACTTACGAATCTGCGTTGTTAGCTGTGGCTAAGTCAGAACTGCCGGTGCGCGTAATAGATTCGCGAACAATTGCACTAGCCATGGGTTACCCACTTATCGGTGGAGCGCGCCTGGCCAGAACTGGCGCGCCAATCGACGATGTTGAGGACTACATCCGCAATAGATGTGAACAGTCAACAATCATTTTTTATGTAGACAGTTTGGAATACCTTAAGCGCGGTGGTCGGATAAGCGCCTTACAATCGCGAATCGGTACTGCGCTTTCATTAAAGCCGTTGCTAACTGTGACGCATGGGAAAATCGTGCAACGCGAGTTAGTGCGCAATTCTGCGCGAGCACTGGCACGCATTGTTGAAATTGCGCAAGCATCTGGATCCCTGCCCAATGAGTTAGCAATTCTGCATGTAACGTCACAAAACTCTGCAGAAAAAATTGCAGCACAAATTTCGCAGAAGCTGGGTAAGGCAGAAATTTCAGTGTTTCCCGCCGGGGCGGTAGTTGGGACGCATTTAGGGCCAGGTGCGATAGCGCTAGTTATCAGTCCACTCGCCGGCCCTCCTTAATTGCGCTTAATACACATTGGGCGAATGTGCACAAACTAGTTGGTTGGGAAGCGGCGTAGCTCCGCAGTGATTTAATCTGCACAGATGCCAACAGTTGAGGAACGCATC